>Ga0180085_1000212_pt1 | contig 20311 bp, 16 predicted proteins | sample EasRiv730_16_10D_FD_123013 | JGI IMG/M metagenome (GOLD analysis project Ga0180085, IMG submission 123013) | Soil microbial communities from meander-bound floodplain in the East River, Colorado, USA - East River metaG ERMLT730_16_10D | ecosystem: Environmental > Terrestrial > Soil > Floodplain ... | reverse complement strand
TTCATTGCTCCTTCCTGTGGATGAAATATTTGTGCCTTGGTTTTTAACCGTGACATCCGCGTTCGCGATGACACCGCCCGACGAGTCCGCCACGGTACCTGTGAGGGTCGCCAGTTCCGATTGGGCCAGCAGCCAAGTGCTGGACCCCGCTCCAATCGCAAAACTCAGGCACAGAAGCCAGGAAATGAGGAGCCTATGGCTGCCACGAGCAGAGACTCTCCATAGGGATCGTCGCGTTTGCGTGTTCATCGAATGTCTCCTTGTGAAAAGCTTAATTGGTCAGGTCCAAAAGCAAATGGTCAAAGCCGATCAAAACCATTTGCATTACATGTAGGGAGGTTGAAAGCATTGTGAAGCCAGTTCTCAGTCGAGTCAAGTTGGAGCCAAGCCATCCTCGAAATTGAAGGAAGGATAGGATGACAGTGTTAAGGGAGTGTGAACGACATCTTAATCGGGCATGAACGTTTGTTGCCAGGGAACCTCTGTGCCATTAAGGAAGTGGCCTCAGCCACTCACCAGCACGACTACGCTGTGAGGGGCAACATCATAGGAAAGCGGCTTTGCCAGACGGGCAAACTTGCCATCGGCCCGAATGTCGTGTGGTGGAGTTAGCGCAGTGTCGACGAAACGATGCCATTGTTTGTGGCGGGACGGACCCGCCAGTTCCACGGTCAACTGGCCTTCATAAGAATTCGCGTAGATCAACAAGTCGCTTTCAGTATCACCACCAACCAGTTGCACTCCCAGAAACCGGGAATGCCATCCCCAATCCGGCTGCAAGGGCTTGACCCCATGCCAGAGGAAATCCGGAACTTCATCGAGATTCTGGTAGGTCCGGCGCCTGAGAATGGTGTGCTTCTTGCGAAACGCGATAAGCTGTTTAAAGAAGCGGAAGAGGTCGCGGTGCTGGCGCAGCAATCGCCAGTTCAGCCAGCTGATTTCGTTGTCCTGGCAGTAAGGGTTGTTATTGCCCTGTTGGGTTCGGCCCAGTTCGTCGCCAGCCAGAATCATCGGAACCCCCTGCGACAACAGCAGGATCGCCACAAGGTTTTTCATCTGCCGCTTGCGCAGCCGGTTGACCGCAGGGTTTGGCGACGGTCCCTCTTCGCCGCAGTTCCAGCTGTGATTCTCGTTAGAGCCATCTCCGTTGTTCTCGCCATTAAATTCATTGTGCTTTTCGTTGTAAGAAACAAGATCCATCAACGTGAAGCCGTCGTGACTCGTCACGAAATTAATACTGTGAAACGGCGCTCGTCCGTCGTCCTGGTAGAGATCCGCGCTGCCGGCCATACGGGTAGCCAGCAACGGGACCATATTAGCGTCGCCCTTCACAAAGCGCCGCACGTCGTCCCGAAACTTGCCGTTCCATTCCGCCCAGCGCCCCCAATTCGGAAAGGTTCCCACCTGATAGAGTCCGGCGGCGTCCCAAGCTTCTGCAATGAGCTTCGTATTGGCCAGAACCGGATCGGCAGCGATGGCTTCAAGAAGGGGCGGATTGGCCAGAACCGAACCGTCGGTTCCACGACCCAGGATGGACGCGAGATCGAAGCGAAATCCGTCGACGTGCATCTCGGTCACCCAGTAACGCAAACTTTGCAAAATGACCCAGCGGATTACTGGGTGGTTGCAGTTCAGAGTATTGCCGCAGCCTGAGTAGTTGGCGTATTTGCCGGTTTCAGGATCGAGCAGATAGTAGATCTTGTTGTCCAATCCACGGAAACACAGCGTAGGGCCGCGCTCGTCGCCTTCGGCGGTGTGGTTGAACACCATGTCGAGGATCACTTCAATTCCGGCCTCGTGCAGGGCCTTCACCATCTGTTTGAACTCCCTTAGCGCATTCTGTCCATGCGCTGCGTAAGCGGCCTTCAGCGCGAAGAAGCTGATGGGGTGATAGCCCCAAAAATTCTTCAAGAGTTCGCCCGTCAGCGGGTTCATCCGCGGATTGTCGTTTTCCTCGAATTCTGTAATCGGCATCAGTTCGACGGCCGTGATGCCCAGCTCCTTGAGATAGGAAATCTTCTCGACAACGGCCGAGAAGGTTCCGGGATTGGCCACGCCTGAGGAGGCGTGCCGGGTAAATCCTCGAACGTGCATCTCGTAGATGATCGAGTCAGCCAGATGGGTGTTGAGTGGTTGGTCGTCGCCCCAATCGAACGGGTCGTCAACCACCAGCGAATAGCGGTGCTTCGGCTGGCCCGCATCCCGCGAGGATTCCAGATGCAGGCTCTCGCCCCAGGTTTCTCCCCCAGAAAGAGCCGTGGAATAGGGGTCAATCAAAATGTGTGCCGGATCGAAGCGATGGAAAGGTGCGCCGTTGTGAGGCAGCCGATCCGCACGAAATCCGTAGCGGACACCGGCATCCAGCCCGCGCACAAAGGCATGCCAGACGTCACCGGTACGATTGAAGCGAGGGTCGAGGGGAAACTCAACTGTGTCTTCCGATTCGCTCGAAGGGAAAACAACCAGGGTTACATCCGTGGCATGGCGGGAGAAGACAGAAAAGTTCACGCCATTCCGCTTCAAAGTTGAGCCCAGCGGAAGCGGGTGGCCGCGGCTGATCTGAAACCGGGGTCCGTCCGGGTCGGTCTTGGGTTTTCTGGTTGCCAAAAGGACTCCTGTTACCTAAGAAAATCCCCTCTCGAGAGAGGTGGCGACCGAAGGCAGCCGGGGTGGGTCCGTTCCAGACTTCACACCCACTCCAGGGCCTGACGGCCCTCTCCCCCTCCCAACAGGGGATTTCGCTGCGATTCTTTGACCTACATCACACTGTACCAAGCGGTGTGGGCGCTACCAAGAGAATCACTCGTTGCGTCCTGAATCAGGGCAAAAGCGCACACATTGTAATCGATCCTGCCCCAACAGTGACAACGAGTCGTTTCCGCACGTCTGACAAAGCCGTGAACAATAAGACGTCACTCTAGAGAAAGGCAGCTTGCAACAGAGAAATTTGCTCTTCCGTGGGCCGATTTGTAGAATCTTTCCGCGTTGGGTAGAGGAGAGAGAAGCGATCTGGCAGTCTCAGGTCTGTCGCGCTGCGAGATACACTAAGCCTGCAAAACTCATGGAGGGAGACTGGTTCCGTATGTGGAAGAAATTCTTGGGATATGGAGTACTGACCATTGTCGTGGTTCTCAGTTTGGGATTCGCCTACCTGTATTTTGGGAGCCCGGCAACGGCTCCTCCGTCGTCGATCAAGATCGAGCCCAGCGAGGCTCGACTGGCGCGCGGCAAGTATCTCTTCCATCACGTTGCCGCCTGTGGTGATTGCCATTCCCAGCGTGACTTCACACGCTTCGGTGGGCCTGTCATTGAAGGAGGGGACGGCCTCGGATTCGCCTTTCCGCAGGAAATGGGATTTCCCGGAACTGTTGTGGCGCCGAACATCACGCCTGACAAAGACACCGGCATGGGCAATTGGACCGACGGAGAGATCATCCGCGCGATTCGTGAAGGCGTGAGCCGCGACGGTAGCGCTCTATTCCCATTGATGCCGTACGCTGACTTCCGCCACATGAGCGACGAGGACGTTTTTGCGTTGGTTGCTTACCTGCGGACACTGCCCCCGGCAAAGAATGTTTTGCCACGCTCCAAGATCAATTTTCCGGTTTCCATGTTCATCAAAAGCGCGCCGAAGCCAGCGGGCCATGTCCCGCCCGTGGACCGCAACGACCCGTTGAAATACGGTGAATACCTGACCACGCTGGGCGGCTGCCAGGGTTGCCACACTCCGATGGACAAGGGCGAGCCTCTGCCTGGCAAACGGTTGGCTGGGGGCGAAATCTTTCGTACCCCGATGGGCACGGTTGTGAGCGCGAACATTACCCCTGACAAGGACACTGGAATCGGTAAGTGGAGCGAGCAGGACTTCCTGAACAAGTTTTATCAGTATCGGAAATATGTGGAGAAGGGCTCGCCAAAGATCGGCCCAGAAAGCTTCACTCTTATGCCGTGGCTGCCCTTCTGCCAACTACCGGAGGAGGACTTGAAAGCGATCTTCGCTTTTCTGAAGACGCAGCCTCCGGTTTATAACGCCGTGGAAACCCATCCAGCGCACCTTCAGCCGGTCAAGCCGGTCTCGTAGTTTACCAGAGCCTGCGGTTCCGAGATATTCCCCCCTTACAAAAGGGGGCGGCGCCAAAGGCGCTGGGGTTGTCTGACAAGGTCGGAAAGCCAAGGGAAGAGCCTCACACCATTCGAGACACGATGCGCTGAGGCAAAGCTCTCCGCAATTTGGCAAGACAACCCCCGGGTGGCTACGCCACCTCTCCTCTTTGACTAACGGGGAATTTTCTCACACCTTTCTTCCCGTTTTTTGAGGGGGATTCTCTCGCTGCACCTCAAGCCCCGCTACCCCAGCGCGTGATTGAGATCCTCGATCAGATCGTCTACATGTTCGAGCCCAATCGAGACGCGTAACAAGTCGTCGGGTGTGCGCGTTCCAGGATGCTCAATGGAAGCTCGATGCTCAATGAGGCTCTCTACCCCGCCTAGACTGGTAGCGCGTGTAAAGATCTTGACCTTGGCGGCCACTGCCATCGCCGCTTTCAGGCCACCCTTTACTTGAAACGCCAGCATCCCTCCAAAGTGTTTCATCTGGCGTCTGGCAACCTCGTGGCCTGGATGATTTGGCAAGCCCGGGTAGTGGACCGCCGCGACGTTGGGATGCTGGTTTAGAAACTCTGCCACCTGAAACGCTTGTTGCGATTGCGCGCGAACCCTCCAGGCGAGCGTGCTCACGCCGCGCTGAATTAGCCAACAATCAAAGGGAGAAGGCACCGCGCCGCCTGAGGTTTGAATGAGTCGCATTTTCCGGAAGAAATCGTTTTCCTCTTTCGAAATCAGAGCTCCACTGGTTACATCGCTGTGGCCGCCCAGATACTTGGTCGTCGAATGCATGACGACATCGACTCCCATCTCGAGCGGACGCTGTAACACCGGCGTTCCCCAGGTATTGTCACAGGCGACGATTGCTCCAGCGCTGCGGCCGATTGCCACCATGCGTGCGATATCCACGATCTTCAAGAGCGGATTCGATGGTGTTTCCACCCATAGCAGCCGGGTCTTCGGCGTGATCGCGTCCTCCACCTGGCGTGCATCGCTCATGTCTACAGTGCTGACTTTGAGCCCCCACCGCTCCAAAATTTCCCGCAGTTGCACGGTTGTTCCCCAGTAGATGTCCAGGGGCGCAATGATATGGTCTCCGGGAGAAAGAGCCTGAAACACGGCCATGGAAGCAGCCGATCCCGAAGCAAACGCTGCGGCACACGCACCGCCCTCCAGGGCCGCCAGGCAGGTCTCAAGAGCTTTGCGGTTGGGATTGTTGCTGCGTGCGTAGATATAACCGTGGGGAAAGGACCCGTCGGCGCCACGTTCAAACGTGGTGGCCAGTTGAATGGAAGAGGTAATCGCTCCGGAACCTGGGTCGGGTGTCTTTCCGGCGTGAACCGCGATAGTCTCGAGCTTCATGGGTTGCTCCTTCGTGCGTACGCCATGCATTCTTGTCATGCATCACAGCAGGACCGTGCGATGTCACCAAGCCCGACGAAAGTCTGAGAACAGCGTGGGGCTAGCCCGGTTGAGCGACGCCGACTCGACACGGTTGAACGGGACGGTCGTGGATCTTCACGTGAGTCCGACCCAGCCAACTGGTGTTACTTGCAGCAGTTCAGTCTTCCCTGCGTCGAGACCCACCTCTCCAACACATAGTTCAGAATGTTGGCGTCAGCTTCGTCAGCCTCTTCCATTTCCAGCGTTCCTGTCAGGTCGGCGAGTTCCTTCAAAATGGGATTCTCTCGAATCTTACCGGTGGCTTCTTCAAAAATCTGTCCGTTCTCCAGATTTGAAAAGTCTGCCTTGTACGCGCCGTGCCACTTAGTCGCGTCCCTCTGAAGCTCTGTGAACAGCAGTGGAGCAGTCGCTGTCATCAGATTGTTGGGTGACAATCCCAGGAGGGCTTCGATGGTGCTGAGGGCACTGACGGTGGTGAGGAAACGAGAATCGACATTGGGCTTCTGGGTCACGCCCTGATTGTACTTCGAGATAAAGAAGCCAATGCTACGCTGGGAATTGACGTGGTCGCAGCCCGCCTGAGCGTCATCTTCCAGAATGATGATGGCGGTGTTGCCCCAGTAAAAAGGATTGCTGGAAACCGCCTCAACGAGCATTCCAACCGCAAGATCGTTATCGGCAACGCTGGCGTCCGGCGTGGGCCCGCCGGGTGCGACCCCGCGCGTGTGGTCGTTGCCCAGGCGCACGATGCTGAGTGCGGGTAGCGTGTCTTTGCCTGATTCCTTCTGCAGTTTTGTAATCGCATCAAAATCACGCTTCCAGACTTGAAACCGAAAGATGTCCGGATGCAAAAGATCGTAGCCTGCGTACAGCGGCTGAAAGGAGCCGCGAAACACCGTCTTGGTCGGGATGCTTCCGCCTTGCACCTTGCCGCCGGCATCGAGATCGGCATACACCGGGATCTCCCAGGGAAACGGACTGGTTGCGCCCACTCGAGGGTGCGCCAGAAATGCAGGCAATGGGTCGCCTTTTGTCAGACGTCTGAGAGCTTTGGGAGGGTTAGCGCAGTATTCACCATACATTCCGATGGTCTTCCCCGCGGCTGCAACACTGTCCCAAATGTAGCCACCCTGCGGAGTATCGACATCGGACTGATTGTGCTCGATGGGGTAGATCTCGTTGTTTCTTCCCTCGGAATCGTAAGTGAAGTTCTTGGTGGAGTAATTAATCTGCCACTGCTGCTCGTTCCAGCCGCTGTTGATTCCCGCCGTGCTCCAGGTGTGGCCGTTGAAACTCACTTCGGCACTGTCGAAGAAGTTGTCGAGAATGCCGAACTCTCTGGCCAGCTTATGTTGATTCGGCGTGAAGCGTTCGCCGAAGTAGAGACAGCTCTTATCCGCGCGCGTGTTCTCCAAATCTCCGAAAACCTGGTCGTAGGTGCGGTTCTCTTTGATCACGTAGACCACATGCCGGATGGGGTTGAAGTCAATGGCCCGTCGAGTCGCGCGCATCGACTCGGGATCGAGTTGGTTGTTGCGCTTCACAGCCGCCGTGTACCTGGGCAGATTCGCTAAAGCGTCTTTAATAGACAGCGCATGGAGCGAGCCCTTGAGGAGAAGCGGTCCGTAAACACCGGGGCGCTGCCCGGGAGGGAAAGGCCGATTGGGTTTATTCGGCCCGGTTCCCTTTCCCTTGCCACTGGTGAGAAACAGCGTCTGGCCGTCCTGGCTCACCTCCGTCGTGTGGGGATACCACAGCGTTGGCAAATAACCTTCGACTTCTGGTTTCATGCTGCCTGTAACGTCTCCGGCTAAGCGAACCACGGCAACGGCGTTCAGGAGTCCAACCGTGACAAACAAGTGTTTCCCGTCGGGCGCAAAAGTAAGGTGATTCGGGCCGGCACCCCAAAGTTTGCGATCTTTCATCTCAGGCGTCCGCACATCAAAGTTACCCACCACCTTGCGATAGGTCTTGGAAGCGGGGTCGTTGTCGATGATGCTGATCAGATCGGTATTCTCCACCGCCACGAAGACGGCCTTCCCTGAAGGATGTACGGCCATATGACTGGGATGGCTGCTGGGCGATGAAGGACCGGTCTGCTGCACTCCGACAGGGAGATGCGATGCCTTGCCAGTCGCCAGATCGACCACCGACACAGCGGAGCCGTTGTAGAGACTGACGTAGAGTGTCTTGCCGTCGGGTGACAGCGCCGCGGCGTAGGGGTACTCCGCCGGCAAGGCCGGATGAGCCGGATTCGTATGGAGATCGAACACACGGTTCACGCGCTTGAAAGCGCTGCTGAGCTCCACGGCAGCATCGCTCAGCGTGAGTGCTGCGTAGATCAGGTCTTCACCGGGATTTTCCGGATCGGGTTTCACAGACAGGCCCGACGGAGTGGGCGACGGATTGTTGTGGCGTACGCCTTCCGGCAATGGCACATCGGAGGGACGGATCTGAATGAATCCGACTGGATGCACGCCGCGTTCGCCAACCGAAAAGATCCGGATGCCGTTTTGCGTGCGATCTCCAAGCTTCACGTCCTTTCGAGTGGAGGCCAGGGAGAGATACAGGTGCTTCCCGTTCGAGCTGAACACCAGGCCATAAAACGGAGTGCAGATATCAGCCGGTCCGTCAAAATTCAACCCGGTGCCTGGTTCGGTAAAGTCTGAGACCAGCCCGGTCACCCGGTCGTGGATGGCAATGGATTTTCGGAACCCCGACATCGAATGGCCATAGCCGTTGTTCAAGAAAGCCACGTACCGGCCATCCGGACTGATGGCCGAGTTGATCGGAAACGCATTCAGGTCGGAAACAAAAGCGCCCGCTGGAGGCTCGACGAGTACTTTGCCACTAGGCAGGTAAACCGGCTGCCAAGGCTCTTGAGGGCTCGACGATGGGGCTCCCAGCAGGAGGAAAAGTGCAGCAGCGATCATTGGCTTCGAGTTGGGCTGTTTCGGCATCCGGGAGGTCCCTCCTTGTTCTCATCAATAGTCGGGGATTATCTCAGGAGTCCCGTGAATTGTGCGTGAAATTCCAGCGAATTCTCTCCATCAAAGCGGTGAGCACCTTCACGGCCGACTCAGCATGGTGGTATCCGCCAAAGGTAGTCGGTCGCCACCTGGAACACCGCAGCGGACGTTCCCTACAGCGTCGTTTGGAACATGGCTTTTAAGGAGCATTGCTGTTGTTGAGTGGTACAATCCCCCTCGCTTTAGAACCTTGAATCCTCTATGTGAGGCGCAATGACATCCAATCTCTCCAATGCAGGTCCGAGCTTGTCGGCACTCGTGGTCGGTGGTGGCATGATTACCGAAGAAGTCGTGCTGCCCACCGTCTTGCAACAGAAACGGCTCGGCAAGATCTCCAGCGTCACGGTTGTTTCCCGCCGGGCCTCAACCATCCAGCATCTTCAGAAGATCTTCCCCAATCAACTCCAGGGATTCCCGGACCCGGCGACAAACGATGCAGAGGCTTCGCAACCGGATGGATTTCGTGAAGCCATCCAGAGATTGCCACACCCTGGTATCGTAATTGTTGCGACGCCCGATCATCTACACACACCAGTGATTCTGGCAGCAGTCGAGGCCGGGCATCATGTCGTCGTCGAAAAGCCGCTCTGCCTGAAGGTAGCGGAAGCGCATCAGATCGCGCAGGCAGCCAAGGTGAAGGCAGTGTACGTCCTGACCGACTATCACAAGCGCCATGATCCAGCGATTCGTGGGGCCAAATACAAGGTTGGCCAGGGCGAGCTGGGAGAAATGCTTCATGCCCATGCGTGGATTGAAGAGCGGCGCGAAATCCCGCTGAAATATTTCGCCAGTTGGTGCGACAAGAGCTCTCCGTTTGAGTACATTGGCGTGCACTACGTGGATGCCTACTACTTCATCACAGGACTGAAGCCGCGCCGCGTGGCTGCCTTTGGACAAAAGAAACTGCTCCCTAAACACGGCAAGGATGTGTTTGATGCCGTGCAGGCTGTCATTGAGTGGAACGATGGTTCTGTACTGTGGGTGCAGACTGCCTGGGTGTGCTCCGAGCACAACAGTGCACTGACGAACCAGGGTTTGCAGCTGTTGGGCACTGAAGGAGAATATTGGGCCGATCACAAAGCACGCAATTGCCACTTCGTGACGCAAAAGTCGGGATATGAGGATTACAACCCAAACTTCTTCAAGACGTTTGACAGTTGGGACCCATCCGAGGCGAGCGACGTGGCAGGCTACGGTTATTTGAGCATCGTTCAAGGCATCGACGACGTCCTTCACCTTTGCCGTAAAACGGCTGGCCTGGCGGAGTTAGAGGAGCTCCGAAAGAGGCAGGAGTTACTGGAATGGTGGGAACCCAAGAGAGCATTACCCGGACAAGCTCTGCTTGGAACGGCCGTGAATGAAGCGGTGCGGTTGAGCCTGGCGAATGACAACAAGTACGTCGGATTTGATACAAGGATGTTTCCCCACGTGCTGTAGGAGTGCAAAAGCCAGGTGGGACGCCGAGGCGCGGGAAAAACGATGTAAACGCACCCCTTGCGGCCTGCGTTTTCTAGACAGCACATTCGTTGCAGCGCTGCGGCGCTGCGATGAAAGCTCTTCGTACTCGTCCTCGTTCTCGTCGTCGTACTCGTTTTTCTTCGAGGACGCGGACGACGAGCTCGATCTTTAAAGGAATTTCATGACAACTAAGGACGACGGCATTCGACTGATGATCCTTGATCCGGGTCACTTTCATGCGGCCCTGATTCAGAAAAAGATGAGCCCGAGCATTGCTCGGCAGGTGCATGTTTATGGTCCCGAGGGGCCTGAACTGCAGGATTACCTGAGCCGCATTCAAGGATTCAACAGCCGTGAACAAGACCCGACCCAGTGGGAATCCATCGTTCATGCCAGCCCCGATTATCTAAGCGCCTTGCTGCGGGAGCGCCCAGGCAACGTCATCGTAACCGCGGGTAATAACCGGCGTAAGACCGAATACCTCAAAGCGGCTGTGGACGCAGGCATGCACGTCCTGGCTGACAAGCCGATGTGTATCGATGTCGAAGGATGGAATGGATTGAAGGCTAGCTTCGACGCGGCCCGCCAGAATGGTGTCTTGTTGTACGACATCATGACCGAACGGTTTGAGATCACCTCTGTTCTGCAGCGCGAGCTGATGCAACTGCCGGGAGTTTTTGGCGAGCTCCAGAAAGGCACTCCAGACAGGCCTTCGGTCACAAAAGAGAGTGTCCACTACCTAAGCAAAACAGTAGCCGGAAGGCCATTGCGCCGGCCACCGTGGTACTTCGATGTCAGCCAACAAGGAGAAGGTATTGTCGATGTCACAACGCATCTGGTCGATCTGGTGATGTGGATCTGCTTCCCTGAACGAGCCGTCTCTTACGCGTCCGACGTTGAGATGTTGCAAGCCCGACGTTGGCCGACACCCGTGACGCGTGCCGAGTTTGAAAGGGTAACGGGCCTCGGTGAGTTTCCACGCTACCTCGAGGAATATCTCCAGACAAACGGCTCGATGCACTGTTACTGCAATGGAGAAATGACCTATCGATTAAATGGCGTTCACGTCAGAGTTTCAGTGGTGTGGAATTACGAGGCCCGTGAGGGCGGCGGAGACACTCACGAGTCAAGGATTCACGGTTCGGAAGCCGATATTGTGATTCATCAGGGAAAAGCCCAAAACTACCAGCCTGAACTCACCATCGAGCGCGCTGATGGTCACTCACAGAGTTCAGGTTGGGCAGGCAATCTCAGCAGGTCCTTCATCAACCTTCAGAAGAAATTTCCAGGTGTGGAACTAGTGAAAGAGAATGCATGCTTCCGAGTTCAGATCCCATCAAGCTATCGGACCGGCCACGAAGCCCATTTCTCTCAGGTTGCTGAACTCTATCTCGATTTTCTCAGGCATGGGCACCTACCCGAATGGGAAGTGCCTAATATGCTCGCGAAGTACTACACAACAACTCAAGCGCTGGAGCTGGCCAAGAGCTCCAAATGACCCGAAAAACGGGTGAGCCTTGAATTCGAACTCATGAGCATCGGAAAGCCAAATTCCAGTATGAACAGTCTTGTGCGCGTGGACGCGGGGTCCCTCCTGCACACGTTCTGCAGCTTAATCGTGTGCATGGTTTGGGCTTCGTCGGCGTCAGCCGCCGACAAAGCCTTCTTGGAAGACATGAAGTATCGCAAGGATCGTGTCGCTTGGATGCGCTCGGAACGAAGTCCACTCGCCTTGGCAGGCCTTTTCTGGCTAAAGGCGGGAAAGAACACCTTCGGAACCGAGCAAGACAACGATTTTGTGCTGCCGTCTGGAAGCGCTCCGGGCCGGGTCGGATACTTCGAGCTCAAAGAGAACTCCGTAAGAGTTGACGTCGGGATCGGGACCCTAGTGAAATTGAACGGGCAAAGCATCATTCGACGGGCGGAATTGAAGAGCGATGCTTCGAGCACACAGCCGGATATTCTTGAGCTGAATCACCTTCGAATGAAAGTGATCGAACGAGGTGGAAAGCTGGCGGTGCGGCTGGCGGATCTGAAAAACCAAAGCCTGCTCGCCTTCCGCGGTATTGAGTTCTATGACATCAGTCCGGAGCTGCGAGTGAAGGCGAAGTTTCTTCCCTATCGTCCTCCAAAGAAAATCAAAGTGGCAACGGTTGCGGGATACGAGGATGAGTTAGAGTGCCCTGGCGTGGCTCAGTTCAGCGTGGGTGGAAAGGCGGTGCAACTCGAACCCGTTCTTGAAACACCAGGCGACACAAAGCTTTTTTTTATGTTCAAGGATTCGACCAACGGGAATGAAACTTATGGGGGCGGCCGCTATCTTTACTCAGACTTGCCAAGCGAGGGACACATAACCCTGAACTTCAATCAAGCCCACAATCCTTACTGCGCCTACAATAGCTTTTCCACTTGTCAGATTCCACCTCTCCAGAATTGGCTGAAGGTCTCCATCCGAGCTGGAGAAAGAAAATTTCGGGAATCCAAGTAGACCCAATTGGCTTTGAGAAGTGATTTAGCTGGAAAGTGGTTAGGACTCTGCTCGGTACTGTTTGCTGCTGGCGGCCCGAAAGCGTACTGCTATTTTGAAGCCGAGGCGGTCCGGCGTGTGTTCGACACGAGTAACCAATCCCATTGCTTCGTAGACGGTCTTGGGTGACACGCCTTTTTGCATCTGCTTGGGTAGTGGCAGAGAAAGTTCAAGCACTGTGCCCATCTTTAGCTGCTGCTTCAACACGAAGATTGCGCCGTCGGCGCTGACATTGATGGATCGTGTCACCTCTTCACAGCGGTTCCCCTGACCATCAGCCCACTTGACCCGAATTGGAATGTTGACGTCAACACGCTTCTGACGTCTTCTCTCATCGAACATCGTTCCCTCTACTCGAAGTGATGCCTGTGGCTTTCGTCATACGCCACAGCATTCCGCAATTGGCGGGCCATCGCTTCAAACCCGTCGTCAGCAGCAAGGTTCACCACGTCTCCTTCAAACCGCGCTGCAACCACGAAGCCATCGTGTTCATTGCCCTGGCGGGAAACGCGCAGGACTCGCGCTTGGGTTTGAAATTTCGGAAGGCAATCCGCCTCCGCCCCAAGTCCAGAACAGATGCTGAGGTCGACGACGATTCCCGGTTCAATGGAAGTGCGTAGCGTAAATGAAATGCCGCCTGAGCTCACATCCCTGACCGAGGAAATCTCTTGAAACGCGTGGCCGCTCCGATTTATCCCGTTGACAACAAGTCGCGAATCATCTTTCACCCGATCAGCAGACCTTCTCTCCATTCTACGCTTGCCCCCAGCACGAGGCCTTTGGCCCCTAGGAATTCTGGAACGTCTGCCGACTCTGCGGCTTACTCTCTTACTCATCGCACTTTCTTGGAATTTAATTACCAAATCTTTTGGGAACTTGAACTGTTTACACCCTTTGAGGGCGATTCAGGGGGTTACGGGAACATATTGCAAGCGCTACCAGAACCTTCTTGAGGGAAGACTCCGGAAGAAGGGTTATTGATAGCAAGGACCCGGAGGGTAGGACCAAACCGAACACTGTTGCACACCAGCCTCAGGGCTTTTGGCCAAGATTCTCTACAGTGCGCACCACAATGTCTCCAACGATCTTCAGGCTGCGTGGGCTGATTTTGTCTAACGTATCGTTGGACGTATGCCAGAGGCTGTTGTTGAAGCCATAGTCGTAGTCAATCAAATCAACAGTGGCAATTCCGGCTCGAATGAATGGGACGTGGTCATCCACCATTCCCTTTTGGGAAGCCGCCAAGTATTTGCTGTAACCGAGTTCTACCGCCGATTTTCTAACCAGTTCCATCAACCAGGGAGTTGAGGAAGCGTCGTTTTCGAGCTTCAGATCCCGGTCGCCAACCATGTCCATCAGAACCATGGCTTTGACAGCTTGGGTCTGGCCGTCCGTCTTGAGTTTCTCGACGAAATAACGGCTTCCATAAAGACTATCGGTTTCAGACCACTCCCGTTGTGCTTCCTCGCCGTCGAAAAACACAAACCAAACCGTGAAGGCATTTCGACGCTGCGAAAACACTCGAGCCAATTCCAGCAACAGTCCCGTGCTTGATCCCCCGTCATTGGCGCCAACAAACGCAGCGTTCGTCATCAAGCGAGTGTCATAGTGCGAAGCCAGTATGACAATCGACTTCCCGGACTGGGACGACTTGCCAACGATGTTTTTCATGCTCACGGGACCGTTAGGTGTGCTCGCGAGAAAATCCTGGTGCTCAACCTGAAGGCCTAGCTTCTTGAGCACATCGGTAATGTAGGCTTGAGATTTGGCGCTGGCGGAGGAACCGGGCGGGCGAGGTCCAAAACCGACCAACTTCTCAACGTGAGAATAAGCCAGGCTGCCATCCACATTGGGAGCTTTGCGCTGTGGGGCTGACGTCGCGGCGCAGACCAGCAAGGCCATGGTGACAAAGCACCCGAGGCAGGCGGATTTTCTTGACAAGAATTACTCCCGAACGACTTCGACTCCAGACTTTGGAACCGCGAGCTTTCGCAGGTTGTGCCTGTCGTCCAGCCAGAGACTGATTTGTAGTTCCCCGGTGTCCACAAGGAGATGCTGCAGCTTGAGATTTTGGTTCAAAACCTGAACCGCTTCTATTCCCTTGTCGCTGATGCTGACTCCGCCTGCAATGAACTGCTGGGGTACGAAAGCGGAAAATTCCTGGACTCCGCCTTTCGCAAAATCGTATCGCCTCGCCAGGATGATGTATTGATGGAACACGTTGTCGTCCAGGACCAAAACGTCTTTTTGCAGGTCGATTTGGCGCGCGTCGGTCTCTTTGCCGCTCTCGTAAACCGCGTCGCTTTTTGCACCCTTGAAGGTAATGCGTGCCTTAGTCTTGTTCGGCCCTGATTCCTGTCCAATTTCGTAGCTTACCGGCTCGAAGAATCGGCTGAACTCCAACACGGGCCTGATTAGGAACGAGACCTTCTCTTTTTCACGTTCGATGGTCAGACGGGTTTCAGCTGAGGCTTTGACGCTTGAGCCCGATTCAGTGATTTGGAACTTCTCCTGACCGATCTCTGCACCACCGAAATAGATTCGAAACGTGCCGCTCTCATTTCCTGAGTAAAGCAGCGGAGCGGCCGAGCCAGATTTCTTATTCTGTGCTGTAACCGTCAACCCCGTACATAGACAGAAAAGAACCGCAAGGAGCACGGATGAGCAGGTCGTTCTGGGCCTGAATCCACCCTTCACAGTAGGACTGCAATCCTGGGAGATAAATCGATTCTCGATGTGCCTTACCCAAGCTAGGAAAGATTGTGTTCTCATGTTTTCTGGGTCACCTTCCGGAGAATTTGATCAGCCAACTGAGCCGGTTCAAGGTCCGAGGCGTCGACCGACAAGTCACTCATGCGGTAGAACGGCTGGCGGACTGCATAGAGATCCTTGATTCGTTCGGGTGTCGCGAACAGTGGGCGGTTCCCGTCGTCGGGACAGCGAGCCTGAATCACTTCCAAGCGGCAATCGAGGAACACCGAAACACCCAGTTCGGCCACGATTGGACGATTGGCTTCCTGCACAAAGGCCCCGCCGCCCAGAGCCACCACACATGCGGCTCGATCCCTGAGAGATCGCAAATGACGCGCTTCGATCCTTCGAAACTCCGGCTCGCCATTCTGCTCAAAGATCTCACGAATCGCCTTTCCCTGCTCCCGTTCAATCTGTCGGTCAAGATCGATGAAGTCCCACCCCAGTTTTGCAGCCACGAGCGGCCCAACAGTCGACTTTCCGGATCCCATGAAACCAACCAGGAAGATCTTATCCTTGGGCATTTCCGCCGCGACCTCCGACTTGGCAATCATTCAGGAATTCATTGTGCCGCAGAAACAAAAAAAGCCCAAGAAGTCTTGGGCTTTGGGGATACGTTGCTGAAGGAATGATTAGCGTCTGTTGATGTTGATCTCTCCGCTGAAAGTGGAGAGGTTAACATTTGCATCGCCTTGGTTTAGAGTCCCAAGCAACGACTGCTTTCCAGCAATACCTGTGCTCGAGGGAGCGTGATTCTTTGATCGAATTGGCAGGTTGCTCCTAATTTTGCCCTTCACGGTTCGGGCGTTCCACTCAACGGAAGCCTGATCGGGACACCGAACCAGAATGATGCCTTCGTTCGTGGAGAAGCGGTAGTTTCCAAGCCGGACAAAATCCCCTTCATAGGAAATATTCCCCAGCGTTGAATTCGCCGTTACGCTGTTGCTGTCGAGCTTGCTGAATACGATATCGCCGCTGACAGTCGTAGTCTGAATGGGTCCGGTAGACTCCGAAACAGTCAGCTTGCTTCCCAGCGAAGTCGCTTGAACACCACCATGCACGCCTGAAATCTTCACCGCAGCCTGGAAGACATCGACTTTCACCGCTCCCTTAATGTTCTCCACATCCACCGTTCCCATATTGTTGACAATCTCTAGGGTCGCTTCCTCGGGAACATACACCTGATAGTCAACGCGGGCCTTGTCAGATGTAGCCAGCTTGTCAAGAACATGGGTAGTCACTTTGACTTTGCTGGGGGTCGATTCTGTGTCGATCTCAACATTCTGCGAATGCTTGGTGTATATCACCTTCATTTCCGAATTCTGCCATCCTTTTACACTGATGTTTCCGGTGTAATTGGTGAGCATCAGACCTGCGTTCTTTGAGACTGGAAAAATCTTTTCTATTCGGTCGGCAGCGTGAAGGCAAGTCACCGGCATGAGAAAGACTATCATCCCAAATCTAAGACGAAGTTTACTGGCCATGAGAGTTGATTCAAATCCTTCCTTGAAATGCTTACAACACATCGGAGTTAACAATCGACTGCATGATCTCAATCTTTTTCTGATAGGCCGTCAGGAGATATCTGTGCACCAGGGGGTTATCTGGACTGCTTTTCACGGCGTCCTGACATTCCTTCACGTAATAGTCCATCGTCGCTAGGTTGTCGTTGAGGATTTGCGCCATCGCGGGATCCAGTGTTTCAATCTTCCTCTGCGAGACTTCACTTAACGCCTCAATTGCTTTCTGATAGTGCAATTCGGCTTGCTGCAGATCTCGGAAAACCTGGGCCTCCGAAGTAATCTTTGGTGGCTCCTGCGCACCGCGCTGCCCGTAAAAGTAGAAAAGTGTCGTCGAAAGAATTAAGGCCAATATAGCACCGCCGAATGCGGGTTTCAAGCTAGGCATCAACACGGTAGGAAACCATCTCTGCCAGAAGCCCTGCTTTGCTTCTTGGGGCTTAATCAAGCCCTCAGAAACAAGCTGCACCTGAAGGCTCGCCCAAAGACGACTCGGAGGATCCACAAGCCCCAAGGCGCCAGAACTCTGTTTGAGCGCCAAAACGTCTTCGTGGAAAGATGCACAGGCCCGACATCCCTTGAGATGAGATTGCACCTCATCCTCGGCAGGTCCGCCGTCTACCCAATCCGAGATCTTCGACTGAATTTCAATACATTTCATAAGCTACCCTTCGCGAATATGAGCTTGGTGAGCGGAATACCTTGGATTTAAGGCACTTTCAACACCGTAAAACACTTAATACTAGCGGTTAGATATAGAAACGAGCTGGAACGATGCCTCAGTTTGCTTTTTTTTCGAATCTTTTTCCTTTGCTTTCTAAATAGGCCCGCAGCTTCAGGCGCGCTTTGAAGAGTTGGGACTTTGAATTGCCGATCGAACACCCAATCATATCGGCAATCTCATTATGTTCATACCCTTCAACATCGTGGAGCAGGAAGATGGTGCGATACCCCTTGGGTAGGTCAGCAATCGCCTGCTCAAGGGTGACTCGGTCAACCGCGCCAACCAGGTTCAGGTCGGCCCCCCCATATTCCTTCTTCGGTAGATCTTCTTCGTCGGCGGGCTCTTGGTCCAGAGAGATCTCATCGAGCCCCTTTTTCCGCAAGTGCATCAGGACAATATTGACCGTCAGCCGATGCAACCAAGTGGAAAAAGCCGATTCGCCGCGAAAAGTCCCAATCTTGCGAAACAGCTGCATGAAGGCTTCCTGAGCCAAGTCCTCCGCCTCGGCGGCATTGTTGACCATGCGGAGGCAGAGCGAGTAAACCCGCCTCTTATGCAGGGTGTAGATGGTCTCAAAGGCGCGCGGATCCCCTGAAATGCATCCCCGAATCGCTTCTTCCTCAATCGCCTTTGCAGATGGTATTTTTTCGGTTTCCAATCGTGTCTTCTAGAGGCCGGAAAGGAGAATCTTAAATGTCTGTAACTCTTTACAAAGATTACACGAAACTCGAAACAAGCGTTGAAAATAGCTGATGGCAAAGGAAACTGTCAACTGGAGATTAGGATTGCTGCGGCGATTTAGGAAGGATTGAGGTTGATGCTTCGGTAGGACGTATGGATAGTGATCGGGGGCCCACCGGTTCCATTCGAACCGCGCACCCTCAAGTTCTTTCCTGCTGTTGATTCGCTAAGTTTCACGGACTCGAAGCCCGACGCGAACTTGCCATACTTCGAACTGGCGTCCAGCTCGAATCGGCTCTCCTTGGGCAAGGTAATGTCCACGCCGCTGTACTCCGCATCGATGACAATCGGCTTAACCCGCGGCTGCGAGTTCTTGATGGCAATATCGCCATGTTGTCCCTTTACGTTGATACTGCCCAGCACATTCTCAAGTTCGATGCTTTGGTATGCCGTTGCCACCTGAACATCGCCACCTATGTTTTGCCCCAGAACTTCTGCATGTTTGCCATCGATGATCAACCCGCCTTCCAGATCGACACAGGCGATCCTCCCGTAGCGGTTGGAAAGATTGACACCGCCCTTGAGCTGTCGCAGGTCGACTGGACCATGGGCGTTTTCAATCTCAGTCTTGCCCCCGATGGCTTCTACCTGAACAGCGCCATATTTGTTCTTGATGCTGCAATCGCCTGTGATTGCCGAGACGTTCACTGGCCCATGCCGGTTCTCGACGCGCAAACTACCATCGACGTTTTTTATCGTCACCGAGCCGTGGGCGTTCGTGATGGAGTGGCTTCCCGAAATCCCGTCCAGCGATACCTGCCCATATTCGTTCGAAAGCGTTAAAGCCATGGACTTGGGCACCCACACGGAGAGATGAGTCTCCAACCCTCGGCGCCATTCATCTGGCAAAGTCTCCCGGTTCGTAGACAGGCTGAACCCTCGGTCTTTCCGGTCAATCAAGATTTTCAATTGATTGGAGATTTCTCGACCTCGGGCTTCGTCCTCGGCCCTGACCTTCTCCTGCAGTTTCACCTTGATGCTGGGCAACCCGTGCACAAACACGGCAATGTTCCCGTGTCGATTGACGACCTCCAAAGCGGTGCTGTCGGCGCTGACGGGCTGGCTGACCTCTTCGCTGAACTCGAATGTCGGACGCGAATCCCCGAAATCCCAATCTTCTATGTCGAAGCGAAAGTGTTCCTTGTCGGACTTCCAACCAAAGAATCCGTTGTGAAAGGCTTTTGTGAGGTTGGTTGCCGTGGTCCCCGCAATCAACAGGAAGACAAGCAATACAACATCACCACCACTGAGCAAGCTTTTACGACCAGCCGCCGGGTCTTGGTCGCTACGCAGGTAGCTCAATAGTTTGGAGATTCCCCATGCGATGATGATGAGTGGCCAAAATTGGGCAAAGAGAAGCCAAGGCGCAGACCAATAACGGGCAAACAAACGCCAGGGGCGCAATTCCGGAAAGACATTGCCAAGCAAAAAGAGAGTCCCCGCGCCAATCAGGATCAATGACCAAACGATACCACCAAGCCCTTTTCTCATTTCTCAACCGCCCCCAAGAGCCCTTCCTTATTAAGGTGCTCCCGAATCTTGTAAGCCCCGAAGCCGATCAAGACAACCGGCCAAAATTTCAATGCGCCCTCCAAAAAACCATCCACCCACTCATTTACAAACAAGAGGCAGCCCATTAGCGTCAGGATCACTCCGGTCCAAAGATTCTCCTCCTGCCTGCCGGCTGTTGGATCCTTCACCTGGAAACCCGCGGCGCGCAGAGCGTTTCGCTTGGCCGTGTGAAAAGCCTGCAACGGCATATAAAAGAAGAACGCAGCAGTCATAATTCCGAACAGGGGCTCGAAACTGCCTACCTTCGAACTTCCCGCCAGCGAGACGAGAAACCCGAAAATCAAGACATGAACAAAAGCCTTCAAGTATTCACCGTTGCAAATTGCCCCAACCCCTGGGATCAACCCCAAAGCAAACGCGGTTCCTGGAGAGCACATTGGCTCTGTAGTTGGAGCTGCCGGGCTGAGAGGGCGAGGAAGGGGGCTCGAGTTCTGAGAGAAGCAGCCCGTGCAGATTTGCCTTTCGCCGACGCGCACGAGGC
>Ga0180085_1000211_pt1 | contig 20336 bp, 20 predicted proteins | sample EasRiv730_16_10D_FD_123013 | JGI IMG/M metagenome (GOLD analysis project Ga0180085, IMG submission 123013) | Soil microbial communities from meander-bound floodplain in the East River, Colorado, USA - East River metaG ERMLT730_16_10D | ecosystem: Environmental > Terrestrial > Soil > Floodplain ... | reverse complement strand
GCGCGTGAGAGAATGTGCGAATCGGGATCTTCAGCAAAGCTCGTCATGGTTAGACAAGGCTGCTGCTAAAGTCAAAGAGGCTTTCAAATAGCTGGGGCCTCTTCAGTCAAACATCCCACGATGAAATGTTCAATGGTTTTCGGTCTGTTGAGCACCCAGACCGGAAGTCAACAGGCGCGTGGAATCAAACCCCGAAGGCCCGTAATTCTGGACGGTTTATTGACTCAAAAACACTTGTTTTTGAAGCGGGAAAAACTCCCAGCAAAGTCATTGCGGCTCAAGCTGATTTGCCGCAGTTTTCGACAGGGTCTTTGAAACACATGACACTGTTGCAGGCGAGACGGCAGGCTACCGACGTGCATGCTTGCGGCTCCACGCTCAAGCTTTCCGGCTCTTTGCTTTCACAGCTTTCAGATCTTCCGCCGCTTGGCTTTCTTTGTAATAGTTATCAAGTGGATAACAACCCGACGGCAATCCGTTGCGTGGTGCGGTGGTGCAGTCGCTGAACGTGCGGCAGACGAGTTTGTGCTTGAGCGGCCTGCCTGCCATCGCGTCCCACAGTATTTCCGGGTAACTCAACACCACGCGCCCCAGACCGATGGAGTCCACCCAACCCTCGCGCAGGGCCCCCTGCGCGACGTGTGGGAGAAAGTCTTGTAAGTAGGTGTATGCACTCCCGACAATAATGAGGTTCGGAAACCGCTGCTTGAGATCGCGCACCATTTCCATTTGCCGAGCAACCCCAGCCAACGGGTCCTCTGGAGGCGCATATCCATCAGATGGGGGAAAGAGTGCCGGGCGTTGGATGTGGGGATTGTAGTAAGGACTGCCAGCCGTCAGGTTCACGAGTCGAATGTTCATGTCCTCCAGCAGGGACAGAAACTGTATGGGCTCGGTCAGGTCTGCTTGTGTCGGGTCCTGCGAATTCACTCCAAATCCCCAGCGATATGGAATGCACTCTTCAAAAGCCTCGGGAACACCTGGGCCCAGTTTTCCTGGCGTGGATCGGTCTGGATCTGGGTGGAACGGTACCGCATCAAACGCTGACAAACGCACGCCAATCTGCAAGCCCGGAGCGGCCGAGCGGATTCCGGCCACCACATCCCCCAAGAATCGCGTTCGATTTTCAAAACTGCCGCCATATCGCCCTTCGCGCGAGTGGGCACTCAGGAATTCGTGTCCTAAGTATCCGTGACAGTGCTTGACATCAACAAAGTCGAATCCCAGCTCTTGCGCGCGCCGCCCGGCCCGGTGGAAGTCTTCGATGATGCCCTCGATCTCTCCATCCGTCAGAACCGGGTAGTCCGGCGCCAATCCCAGGCGCCTGTCCAGGATCGGATGCCTGTACAGGATGCGCGGCTCGAGTCTTGTATTGGGCCTGCAGTAACGCCCCGAGTGGGTCAACTGCAAGCCAATCAGCAGCCCTTCCTGCGAGCCCGCTGTTTGCCGGTGGGCTTCAATCAGGACGGTTCGCAGATGCTCCAGACCCTTCAGGGTGTGGTCCGCCATGAGCAGTTGGTTCGGATTCGCGCGGCCTTCGTGCCGCACGGCGACTGCTTCCCCGCCCCAGATCAGCTTGGCGCCGCTCTGACCAAATCGCTGCCAACGCCGGATGGTGCTCTCGCTGGGATTGCCGTCGGCTGTGCCATCCCATCCCTCCATGGGATGAATCGCGATGCGATTGCCGATTTTGAACCCGCCTTGTACTAGTGGCTGCGCCAGGGGCGAGGCTGCTCCAACTGTCAACTCTTGATCACAAGGAATGCTTAGTCCCAGGGACTGCAGGTGTTCCTGAAAGCGCTGCACGGTGCGCAGGCTTGCGACGCGCGGAATTTCCAGCCCAGGCTTGAGGGTCATTCTTGGCTCCTAGGCAACACTCTGCTAAATGCACCGGCTGGGAACGAGGAAGACAAGGGCCTCAAAACCTCCCTGAAGTCCCCCCTTGTCCAAGGGGGGACGATGGTTTCTCCGAGCTGTGCGATGATCTCGACCGCTTCGTTCACGAGGCCGACTTGGGCGACCAAAAGGGTTCGCCGCCGGGCAGGTACTCGATCGGCACCTCGGGAATAAACGTCTTCAGCCACTGGGCACATTCCTTCATCCCGCGTTCTTCCGAAGGAACATGGCCCAGAATGATCAAGGCCTTCTTCCGGCCAGCAGTCACGGCGTCGCGAGCGTACTCCACGCCCTCCCATTCCCGCGTTTCTCCAATGATCAGTGCGTCGATCTCCGGAGTGTCCAGCCAGCGCATGATGCCGCGAAGATCGTTGTACCCTGGTGCTAGAGCCACACGACTGACATTCATTTCTGCATCCCCAATCACACGCAGCGAACGAATCTCCAACTGTTTCTGGATGTTCTTCACGAGCGTCTCCAATGACGAACTCGGCAGCGTGAAACTCTCGGGATCCTTGATGCCCTGATACTTTTCCCAGCCCAGAGCAGTAACCATTCCAGCCAGGATACCGTCGGGTTTGCGGGAGTGCCAATGGTCGTGAAACCTCCAGACAACCAGATTGTTCTTCTCGATGAAGGTGCGCTTGACTTGATAGATTTCTCCACTGAGATCCTTGGTTTCATCCAGATGATTGTAGAACGTGGGTTCGTGAACGATAATCAGGTTCTTGCCGGACGCTGCGGCGCGCTGGCAAACGTCCAGAGTGGCGCTAAAGGAAGTGGCAATGCCCTTGACCACGGTCCCCGGATTTCCGGCCTTAAAAGTGTCGACGGTTCGGCTTCGCCACGAGACACCAACTTGTTTTTGGATGCGCTCGATGATTTGAGTCGCTGTCAGCCTTGACGGCTGCGACCGAAACCTGTTTGCTGCAGAGAGGGCGGCGCCGGTGAGCAGCACGAATCGTCTTCTGGAGAGATTCTTACTAAGATGCATTGGGTGATTCCTCATCTGAGAGGATACGTAGGATGCGCTGCTATCCAGGCGCACCGATGCTTACTATCATAGTTGGTGCGCTTGAAAAGCAGCGCACTCCATGGCACAAGCCGCCAATACGGTGCTTCACCATACGACATGCCAAAGAGCGTGACCGCATCCTGTCTCATTCTTTTGTGTCTGTCCAGAGCGGTTCACTTTTCCAGTGACCAAAGTGGCGACCCTGCCAAAGCGGCGGAGATCAGAGCGGTGGAGTTTCTCAAACGCGAGGTTCCAGCTTGGTCTAAGAACAATGGTTGCTACTCGTGCCATAACAATGGAGATGCCGCACGAGCCCTCTACAAGGCCAGCCAGAAAGGGCATCGCATTTCGCCAGATGTCCTGGCAGACACAACTGCCTGGCTTTCCGATCCTCAAATCTGGGACAAGAACAAAGGAGACCCTGGATTCAGCGACCAGCGGCTCGCCAACCTCCAGTTTGCGGTTGCACTCTTGACTGCTTTGGAAACCCGTCATCTCATCGACAAGAAACCGCTTCAAGCCGCAGCCCGGAAGGTTGCAGCCGATCAGAGCCCATCTGGCGCCTGGCTGATCGACTCTGGAACAGCGGTAGGTTCCCCGGCTACTTATGGGAGCACCTTGGCAACGATGCTGGCCTGTCGAGTGTTGAAAGCAGCCGGCCTGGACACGCACAATGGTGCGATGAAGAGCGCGGAACGGTGGCTGAGTCAGGTACCCATCAACTCGGTTTCGGCCGCTGCATCCTTATTGTTGGCAGGGACTGACGATCACAGTCCGGCGACCAGGTCTCGCCGGGATGAATGCCTGACAATCATTGGGCGTGCCCAGACCCGGGATGGTGGCTGGGGGCCCTACGCCGACTCGCCACCGGAAGTGTTCGATACTGCACTTGTGCTGCTGGCGTTGGCACCAGGAAAACAGACAGCCGTGAAGGACCGCATTCATCGAGGCCGAAAGTTTCTGGCGGCGCAACAAAATCCGGATGGCGGCTGGCCTGCCACCACGCGCCCGCCCGGTGGCGAGAGCTACGCTCAACGTCTCTCAACAACCGGCTGGGCAACACTGGCTTTGCTGGCGACCCGTGAGTAAGCGAAGGTTTAGTACTCCTAGCGAAGGCGGAATCCAGGGACGTCTAACGAACTTCGAAAAGCAGTTTCACCGTTGGTGTTGCGAGCCGGCGTTGAATGCCCTCGAACAGATCGACTTCAAACGGCTTGCCAATGTTGTTGCCTGCCAGGTCTTCGAGCGTGGTGGGAACCAGCAGCTGATAGGTACCGGAACGCCACGGATTGGTTGGAACAAATACCCACCGTCGCTCTTGGTCCTCTAAAGTCACATCCCCAGAGAAATCCCTTCCCGAATCCGTGACTACCTGAATGACACGCTGCGCCAACGCATGGTCCATGGGTTCCGGAAACGTAACTATCAATGGAGATCGTGTCCCCGGCTGTGGAGCCTGAATTTTCCAGCCAGCGGGATCCGGCGGATCGCGATCGGGCGCTGTAACCCTAAAACGCTTCTCGAAGCCTGCCTTAAGAGGTTTCCCGGCTCCGTCTTTCCAGTCCGAATCGATCACCAATGAATAGCTCTTCCCAGTCTTCACAGCCGGACCAATCTCTTCCAGGGGCAGGACGCCCCGCTTGATTCTGCCCGGATCGATAAACAACGTTAGACGCGTCATTGTTGGATCCCACAGCTCTTCGTCAATCTCCAAAAAAGGTAGTTCGACCTCTTTGCCGGCATCGTTCCGAAGATGGATATGCTCGTAAATACGGCCACGACTCATCGGCGCTGAGAAGTGAACGTAAAACTTCAGCAAGTTCTCTGGAAGAGTCAGAGAAGAAGGAAAGATTTGCTGCACCACAGCGCCCGGCCTTTGAGGCATTGCTGGAAGCTTGAACACCGCAACAAGGCGAGCATCTTTCGCACTCTGGGCCCCCGGCAGTTGGCCCAGACGAAACTCTGCGCGGTAAGCGACGCCGGGATCCAAAGGAAATTGCGGTTCAAAGCTTAGAACGCCCGATTGGATCCGGTAGGTGCCTAGCATCGGGGGCAAATCGGAGGCGGTCGCAGAATCTCCTTGCTCGGCGTAAACTGCCAGCACGCGCCTCCAGTCGGCCAGATTCCAGGCGGGATTTTGCAGGGCGTCTATGGCCTCCAAACTAAGTCCAGAAACTTGCACCGTTGCCTTGCGGCCATCCGCCAAGCCGGGCACCCAGCGCAGCGAGTATCCCTGTTGCTGCGCGGACAGCGAGCTGCCTTGTCTGACGGTAGATGCCTGGCCGAGAAAACTGTCGGGTTGGACTTGGGCAAGCAAAGCGGAAGGTACTGGAAGGCAAACGGCGACCACCACGAGGAGGGTCGCCGTCCGATGCAACCTGCGGAATGTCTGTGTCACGGCAGCGGCAACGATTCGAGGTTCAGCGAACCTCCTTCGGCACGCCGCACCACGAGGGCATACTGGGAGTCAAGCCGGTCCAATTGGTCGATTCCAGTCCAGTTCTCAACCGTCTCGTAAGGCAGCCCCTTCTTGTTGCCATCCGGGACGGGCGCTTCGATCTTTTCCACACTGTCAATCTGATCGGTGCTGATCTTCATAATTCCCCGACTGCTGTTAGCCAGGAGGAGGTATTCCTTGCCACCCTTCTGATAAACGATCATGTCGAGCGGCCGGTTGCGGTTTCCCAGCTCAGCAACAGTCTTCCCCATGATCTTGGCGCCTGGCTTCAACGCATCAATCGGAAACTGCACGAGCGGCGTACAAGTGTATGCCGCCAATAGATGCGGTTGCTTGGCGACAGTGAAAGGAACAAACGTTCGGACGGGCGAGCGGGTTTCGAAACGCCCGTGTGCGCCGTGGTAAATCTCGACGTTAGTACCATTGATCACGGTTTTGAAGGGAAACGGAATGGCTCGCAGTGTCGAAGAAAACTCTTCGTTCGACAGGCCGGCAATCAACACCCTGTCTTCCAAGAACCCGATGTCAGTAATCGATTCACGCCGCGGGTTGCTCTGGCGGTTGCCCTGCCCCACAACACCATCCACGGGTGGATCGGGCAGATCAGCCCGGGAGAACTTGACTTTGTCTAAAGTTACGACTTCGAGTTGGCTATCCGCTTTCACTCGAACCAAAACCGGAACGGCGTCCGGGCCACGCCCTCGGGAAACGGCCAAGTAAGCGTTGTGCGAGATCGGATTTACGACCATATCCTCGATCAGCACCTGGTCAGCAGTAGTTCCAAGCAGGGCAGCAATTTTCTGGTTGACGCCCTCGACCTTCAACAGTTTGGCGCCCGAAGCCGGTGTGGAGTCACCGGTCGCGATGGCGACAATCGCCGCACCTTTGGTGTCGGCAACAAAGAGAATACCTTCCGGCCCGAAGGCCAGCGGGCCCATCGATTGAAATGCCGGCTTGCCCTCCTTCATCTCAGCGGTTAGCTTACCCGCTTGAGCACCTTGCACAAACAGGCCAAGAACCAAGAGAGCCAGCACACTGCGACTTGCGATTTGCTTCATAGCGCGCTCCTTTCCAATGAGGTCATTTGGATCAATCAGACGCCAGACCGATCCGCCGGGTTACAGAATTTGATTGATAGCGCATCATCTTGCGGGCAAACGGTTCTGTCAAGAGTGAACCGGCCCCCCATGACTCGAACTGAGCCGAAGTTCCAAATTGGATCTCTTGACGCCCACCCAACGAAATCCTTGTGAAGCTACTCGTCCGAAAATAGAATCATCTAGCACACGTCTTGTTTTTCATTGTGCATCGGTTCGTCATTCCCGCGAAAGAACGTCGCCCCGGCGGATAGTAAGCCGGGGCGGGAATCCAGCCTGGATTCCGGCTCGCGCTGCACCTGGCCGGAATGACAAAGGTTTTCGCCGACCTTCAGCTCGCTCCCGCCAGCTAGGTATCGAGACACACTCCTAGGAAGGTTAGACCCATGGCCAACCGACTTCTCCGAGCCTTCTTCGCAATCCCGCTGCTATTCTCGGCTGACTGCATCGCGCAAGTCATCCCTCTCGATGTTTCTGGTGTCCGGACCGGAGCCGTAGTTGCGGAACGGAAGGGTGATATCTTGATTGTCCGCTGGCCCGATGAGTCATCTCGTCCGTGGACGGCTGAGTTCTCGCTAGATCCCGCCAAACCGCTCATCACGGCGATCCGAGTGGGTGACAAGGCAATCGCCGAACGGGCGCGGCCGCTCTATTGGTGTGAAACGGGCAAACGGCGTGGCGGTTGGGACGCCTTCTTCGATCGCCCGTTTACCCATCCTGAAGGTACCCGACGATTTGTCGGCGAGTTTCAGCTTCGGTCAGCCAAGGCCCGCTCGGTCGGCGATCGGCTTGAAGTCTTCTTCGATGGCTTGCGACTGGGACCTTTCCAGGGGGGCATCGCCTTTACGTTCTTTCCAGGCAGCCGATTGATTCAGCAGGAAGCTGTCGCTGCCACCAATGAGCCCGACACGGCTTATTTCTACGATGCCGGCCTGCGTCTGACCGCCGAGGCTGACCGCCTGGCTGGCTGGAACATGCAGTCGGAGGTGGCATACTTCGATCTGGCCGGTACGCTTCGTGTCGAACGCTCTGAGTTTGAGCGCACGCCGGTGAAGGCACGACATCGAGCCATCGCGTTGCGGACTGCTCGGGGCAGCATCGCCGCCTTCCCCGCCCCTCATCAGTACTTCTTCGCTCGCGACACGACCCAGAATCTCGGCTATCCCTGGCATAGTTCTTATCGCGGCGAAGCTTCGATCGGAATCCGGCAGCTACCTGACGACAATCTTCCGTTCTATCCGTGGATGAATGCTCCTCCCCAAACACAGCAGCGGATGAGCATTTTCTATTTGTTGAGCGACCAGGAACCATCAGCAGCCCTCCAGCAAACCTTGCGATACACCAATCATGACCGACTTCCTGACCTTGCCCGTTATAAGAAACTTGCCACGCACTGGCACTTCGCGTACACCGTGCAGGCTATGCTGAAAGGGTCGGACTGGACACCTCCGTTCAAGACGGTTCTCAAAGCCATGGGCATCGATGCCGCGATGATCATGGACTTCCATGGAGATGGCCACCCACAGGATTTGACGGAAGTGCGGCTGAAAGAACTGGCCGCATACTATCGGGCTGCGCGGGCGCAGTCAGACCAGAACTTCCTGATCATTCCGGCGGAGGAGGCCAATGCGCACCTCGGTGGACACTGGGCGTTGGTCTTTCCCAAACCCGTTTTCTGGTTTATGAAGCGGCCTGCTGACAAGCCTTTCCAGAGCAAAGACCCAACCTATGGCACTGTCTATCATGTGGGAAACGAGCAGGAGATGCTCGACCTGATCCGCCGCGAGGGTGGCTATGCGTATCAGTCTCATCCGCGGACCAAAGGATCGACCGGCTTTCCTGACAAGATCAAAGAAACAGCGCACTTTCGCGATTCGCGCTATTGGGGAGCAGGTTGGAAAGCGATGCCCTCAGACCTGTCGAGTCTGCGCCAGGGTTTGCGTGCTTTGAATCTGCTCGATGACATGCACAATTGGGGATTGCCCAAACGGCTGATCGGCGAGGTAGATGTGTTCCAAGTTGATACGACGCACGAATTGTACGCCCACATGAACGTCAACTATGTGCGGCTGGAGGGCTTGCCCGACTTCGATCACTACGGTCAGGTATTGGAAGCCCTGAACCGGGGCGACTATTTTGTTTCAACCGGAGAAGTCCTGCTTCCCGAAACAGAGATCAAGCAAGGATCTCGAAACGAGATCGTCGTTCGGGCAGAGGTCACCTGGACGTTTCCACTGCAGTTTGCTGAAGTCGTCTGGGGCGATGGGGTGAAAACGCAGCGTCAGACTTTTGCGTTGGACAATACGCGAGAATTTGGATCCGCGAAGTTTGAATGGAAGGTGGACGCGAGAGACTGGAAGTGGGCCCGGCTGGAGGTCTGGGACGTGGCTGGCAACGGAGCTTTCGTCAATCCGGTGTGGAAATAGACGAACGAGCAGGCATGTTTTGAGTTTCTCCCGCGCCAGCGATGGGTGAGAAGTGCGCTTGAGAAGCAGCGCACCCCATGCACCCAAATGAGTCCAATTTCCCGCCGGTGCCTGGCGGCGTCGTGTTCCGCGAGCATCTTGAATCGGCACCGGCTAAGGAATGACCAACACCTGACCCGGAAAAATCTTGTCCGGATCCTTTAGCTGGTTACGATTGGCTTCGAAGATCTTGGAGTACTGATTTGCGTCTCCATAGTGAGCCTTGGCGATCTTCGAGAGTGTGTCGCCCGCCTTGACCGTGTAGCTTCGCGTTTGTGTGCCACCCGAGGCTGCTGCCGCGGCAGCGGCGGCCAGATCATCTGTTGCGTAAGTGATCTCGGCTATCAAGTCTTGACCGAAATCCCGATTGACCAATTTGATTTGATCCCAAATCTTGTTGCTGACGCTCTTCGTTTGAGCTTGCCCGCGAATTACCAACTTGTTGTCCTGCACATGCAGGTTTTGAAGCTGGACGCCGAGCTGACTCATGAGGTTCAAAACCGATTGATACTTGGCCTTAAGTTGATCCAGTTGCGCTTGAGACATGGTGCCCTCCTTACATATAAGGCTTTGCTATGGTTGAATGCGAGAACGAAGCTTTTTTGTTCTCGCAGAAGGAACACAATTGCTGCCGGCCTTCTTTGCCTTAGCCAACCGGCGTTCACCCGCGAAGGTCATTCCTTGCTGGTTTTGAACATCCGATAAATCATCAGAATCAGGATAGCGCCCAGCGTTGAGCCAATGAGGCCAGTCGAACTACCCGCTGTGTACCATCCCACAGCCTGTCCAAGGAAGGTCGCCAGGAAGGAGCCTGCTATCCCAAGGACCATGGTGATGACCATGCCTCCAGGGTCTTTTCCCGGCATGATGAATTTCGCCAAGGCTCCGGCAATCAGCCCGATGATGAGAGTCCAAACGAGTGACATGCCTCCTCCTAATTGTTGGCCATGGGCAGGGGAAGGACACGGGAGAATCACATCGTCTATCGATCCCAGGGCTCGATAGACCTCGAATCCATCGCGATGGGCGGGCCCTGCAGCCGCGTTGAGGGTGAATCAGAGAACCGGATGCACCAAGACATGAGCAGTCTAGCAGAACACCTGCTCATGGGAGTCAAGATTCTCCCAGTTCTTCCTTCTCTATTAGAAGAGCTCAGAGCGAACGCAGGAAGGCTAGAAGGGCTGCTTGGTCAACCTCCGAAAGCTTTTCAAACTGACTTCGGCTGGGTGCGGCCTCGCCTGAATGCAACTCAATGGCCTGTCGCAGCGTCGAGGCTCTTCCATCGTGCAGAAAGGGTGCGCGTAGACGGACGCCCCACAGCGGTGGAGTTCGAATCTCTTCTGGTCGCGCATCGCCCTGACCGATCCCGTCTCCAGTACCGACGTCATGCAAGAGGAAATCGCTGTATGGAAAGAACCGCTTGGCACTGAGTGCTTTGACCGGACTCTCGCCCGTGACAAACGCAGGCGAATGACAAGCGGTACAGCCGACTGTCTGGAACAGACGCTCGCCCTCCAGGGTTTCCGCAGTCATGGGTCCGCGCGGTGGCGGTCCCAGCAGCTTCATGAAGTTTTCAAAGTTGTCGATGCCTCTCAGGCCCGTGTTCGGATTCAAGGCATCCTGCAGCCCGGGAACAGGGTTGAAGAAAGCAATCTTCGCGCAATCACCACTGGGACAAACTTCCGTTGGGAAAAGGTCATTGGTAATTCCCATTTCATCGCGATAGGCTTCTGCTCCGAAGGCCAAGAGTGTGGCCTGCTGGGCTTTCCATCCGAACCGCCCAATTCGAGTCTTGTCTGATGCTTTGTCGTGAACACGGTGAGCCCGGCCGCTAACGCCGTCAGCGTCTCGATCTTCCGGATCCTCCAGGGCAATCAGAACCGCGTCGGGTATGGCTTCCACCAAGCCGTTTCCAAAAAGTGGAAGCGACTTGCGCCGCGCGATGACGTTGATTTCCGGTGGAATCGTGATCTGCGTTTCATGTGGAGGGATGGAAAACATCTGCATGACGGAGCCACCCGGATACTCCTCGAAGGAACCATCATCCTTGCGAATGCCTGCACGCACTTCCGTGATCGTACTGGACCCGCCAATCCGCGGTATGCTGTGGCACTCCGCACAGGAGCGGCCATTGAACACGGGCCCTAATCCCTCATCCGGGTTCTCGACTTCAGTAAAGTCCTCCAGACCCAAACGAAATAGCTCAAACTCTTGGGCAGTGATGCCTTGAACCGGATCGCCAAACTCGGTTCCGACCACGATGTTTTCCTGTTGGGCGCCAAGTTTTCCGGTTCGGAGGAAGCAGAAGGCCGAAACGACAACTGTGACGACGAAGAACCAAACAGCTCGTCTACAAAACATAAGCCTCCTTACTCCACAATGATGATGCCGCGCATCATCGTGTGACCGGCGCCGCAGGGGCGGGAGCATTCAAACGCAAACGATCCTTTTTGCTTGGCGTCGAAAAGAACTTTGACGCTTCCTCGCCCTCTCGCCGGAATCACCTGGTTGATCTGCATGGAAGGGATGCGAAAGCCGTGGAATGTGTCATCGCTGGTGAGGGTGATCTCCAACAGCGCTCCTTGCTTTACCTTGATTTGAGACGGAGTGAAGTTGAATCGCTCAGCCACAACGTTCACTTTCTGGACCTTGCGTCCCTTGTCACTCTTGTCGTCCGATTTGGTGGACCGCTCTTCCTGACCAAACAAGACGGGCGCCAATACAACAAGAGTTGCGAGAGCGAGTCGAGATTTGTTTAGGCGAAACTGCATGATTGATCTCCTTGCAGCGGTGTCTCAGAAGGCATCCTCCGGTTCGTAGCCCCTTGAGGCGGCAAACCGACCAAGTCACCTCTGGCTGAAGCCGGTACTACGAACGGATGTGGATCCTCTGTACCAAAGGTTTCCAAACGCCCCTCTTTAGGCAAAGACTCCACCTCTCTGATTCGTTCGTATTCGTCGTCCTCTTTCTTCAAATACAAAAGTCGAGGATCATTCCAGAACCAGCCTGTCAGAACCACCATCCCACGCCAAAGTTCCACCGATTGGGTATCCGCACCACTTCGCTGGCATTGCGCATGAGGTTGTAGTCGAACTTCAAGGCAATGTCCGGGTACGGGTAGTAGGTCAACCCCAGTATGTGGGCCGAGCGATCAAATTGCTTCAGCGGCAAGAAGCCCGCTGGCATACGGTGCTGAGTATTAAAGTTTTCGTAGCGATAAAACGTCACCAGGTCATGTTTGAACCGAGTTGGAAATAGATGGGCGGCACCTTCAAGATAGAATCCGCGCATGGCGCGCGCGATATTCGGGTTCACGCCGGTCTGCCGCTGAATAGCCCGATTAATTTCGGCCGCGTTGTCCAGCCGATTGGTTGCAAACTGCCCGCGCGCGTCGAAGCGACCTTTGCGAAAGCGTCCATCAAATTCAAAGATTCGTGCCTGACCTTTGATATCGCGGAGATGGAATCCGGTCCGGCCCGTCCAGAAGCTGGTTCCCAGGTTGAGACCCGGTACGCCCCGGTACTCCAGCCGCCCCACCGGAGCCATGTGTCGTGCATTCTCCAAGAAGCCGTTTTGCCGGCCGCCGCGAAATCCCTCGTCAGCTGAAAATCCTGCGGCATCAAGCGAAGTCATCAAATAGGCCTTGTAGGCGAATCCTTTTCCGAGGTCTCCCACAAATCCGCCTCCGGACCCAAACCAGGTGGAGGGAACAATGAACGTATCCACAAACGGCCGCTCGACACCGTTAAAACTCGGTGGTTCATGACGCTCGTTAATAATGCCGACCGGCGACAATAGCATGCCCGCCCGGAAGTTCAGTTTGGGATGGATTAGGAAGTCAAGGTACGCCTGTTCGAGAGCAACCTCGCCGCTTTCCTCGCGACCCTCCACAAACGCATGCTCAAATTCCAGCTCAGACCAAAACCGAATGCGATCGCCAAATCCGTGGCCGAAGAGCAGAACGAACCGATGAAAGTCAAATGTCGTTGGATTTAAGCCATCGTGATTCAGGTGGGTTTCCATGTAACCGGCGTAGGGCACGTTCTGAATCTCGGCCGCAGCGTCGATGCCTGGCGTCGAAAGCGACGTAGCGACGAGCGTGGATTGCTGAACAGGTGCTGCCGTTGGTTCGACCTGCGGGATGCTGGCCGCCTGCGCTGCTTGCAAATCGCCAACCAGCGGTTGGGCCGCGTCTTTGAGTTCCTTCAGAGCCTGGGGGTCAAGCGGTGACGCGCTGGAAGCCTTCTGTAACAGCAACTCCAAATTGCGTTCCAAGCGAGACAACCGCGCCTCCAGGGCCGACAGGCGTTCCTCGGAGGTTTGCGCCAGCACAAAGCCAGGCTGCATCAGCCCAGCCATCAACACCATCCACCCCAAAGATCCGCGAACAAAACCGGTAGACATAGCACCTCCAGGAAAGACGACCGACCCAAGCGTTCCTGCCAACGGCAGCAGTTTATAAATATCGAAAGTAATATTTTGATAAACCGAAACATTTGTCAAGCGACATTTCCGAGCGGAAATGTCTAGAATCAAGCCGCACGAAGGCTCGAGGTTGCAGTTCCCTTCCGCGAGAACGCCTGGCTGAAGAAAGCTTGGAGAGTTAGAGTGAATCCTGATTTCGAGGGTTTATGCGAAAGAGCACAGTCAGCAGCACAGCCGAAGATTATCTGAAGGCCGTCTTAAACCTGGAAGATATGCATGAGAAGGCAAGCACGTCGAGCGTCGCCCGGCGTCTGGCTGTGGCTGATGGCACCGTGACCGACATGTTGCGCAAACTGCAATCGGCAGGGCTGTTGGAATACACGCCCTATTACGGTGCGACGTTGACCCCACGGGGACGGGCCATCGCGCTAAAGATCCTCAGACGTCACCGCCTGATTGAACTCTTCCTTCATCGGATTATGGGGTACGGATGGGAGCAGGTGCATGACGAAGCGGAACGACTGGAGCATGCTGTCTCCGATTTTTTTGTCGAACGCATCGATGCGTTGATGAACTATCCATCCAAGGATCCGCACGGCGAGGTGATTCCGGATGCCCGGGGGTTCCGAGAGTCTGAGGATTATATTTCATTGGCACAGGCCGAACAGGGTCGCTTCACGATCCGGAAGGTCATCAATGCTAGCCCGGAACTGCTCACCTACCTGGATAAGGAGTCGCTCGTGCCCGCCCAAAGCTTCACATTGCTTGAGAAGGCGCCGTTTCAAGGCCCATTGAAGCTCCAGATTCGTGGCAAAAGCACGCCGACCTACGTCGGACACGAGGTGGCTACTTGCATCTTTGTTTGCCGGGCTGCGAATGGGAATAAACGATCGCGCACACTAAGACGGACGCCAAGTGCATTGGCGGGAAATAGGCCAGTCCATCGAAAAGAAAAGTGATAACTCCTGGCTGACAGTGCTTGATGTGCATCGGAGTTGGCTTGCTGGCTTGCAGCAGTGCACGCAGCCCAGCGATCCTGAAGGCGCCCGACTTTGGCCCATTCTCGATGTCGATTCTCTTGACAAGCTTCTGAGCGATTTCATATATTCGCTCGGCGTAACGTGCTTCCCTCAATGGTCGCGCTCACCAGAATTGGTGAGCTCTTTTTTTTGAGGCGGTAGTCACGTATCTCTCAAGCCGACGTAGCTCAGTTGGTAGAGCAGTCGATTCGTAATCGACAGGTCACCAGTTCAACTCTGGTCGTCGGCTCCATCTAATCAATCACTTACTCAGCACACTCAAAACCTCCGACCCCTCAGGGTGCAGATAGGGTGCAGACTGCGAGCAAATTTTTTTAGCTTGCCACTGAGGCCGCCACCCTTTTCCTCTTCTTCTCAATCTGATCGATCGTTGGCAGCCGGTTCACCGCCTGGCGGTTCGCTCTTGGCACGAGATGGCCTCTTCGTGGCGGTAGTTAGTGGCCGGCGAGCCCGGCCGAGAATTTTTTCAATCTCGTCCAGCCGCCGGTGAAGTTCTCCACGGAGTCGTTCTTAGCTGAGACTGACCCAACGCGCCGCTTCCCACCCCGATCCCCAACACGCTGGGCAGATAAATCCAAACACGGGATGTTCTCGTGCGGCACAGCCTTGCCCTTCGCATTGTGAACATGTCTGCGCTGGCTTCGGCACCATGACCTGACCGCGGCCATGGCAGGCAACACACGGTTGCCCTGGAGGGTAGTGTCAGGTTGCTGCGCAACACGCGCAAGGTTTCGGATCGTACTGTTTTAGCTCGTACTGTTTTGGCGAGGCGTTTGGAATCATTTATCTCGTCTCCAACGATGATGTCTTGGTTTTCACTGACCCGTCAAATTCCTTTTTTCGCATGGTAATTTCAGCCTTGCCCTGTGGCAAGAGAATCTATTCTGGCCAGCCCTGACGTTCCTCCTCGCAACTTCTTCCAGTTGGATTAAGGGCCCCAGCATGGAAGGCCGATACGCCAGCCATGATCTGCACAAAGTGTCAGACCACTGGCGCGCTCGACTTTGACCGATTAATCATCCTTCTGACACTTCTCCTCGTTTTTCTTGCGCCAACAGCGGAAGGCGCCAAGCGCTGCACTCATTGCGCTCGTGACTCGCGAGGCAAGATTCAACGGAGTTCATCTGCTCGCCAACAGTTCCGGAAAGCGAATCCGTGTCCGTCGACTGGAAAGACCACCGGGCCGTGTCGCGGCTATGTCGTCGACCACCGTGTGCCGCTAAAGCGCGGGGGCCCGGATCATCCGAGCAATATGCAATGGCAGACCAAGGAAGCTGCCCAGGCGAAGGATCGGTGGGAGTGACCCAACCCTTGATCCGCTCAAATGTGTTGCTTCGCGCGTAAAACTAAACCTTGTAACCCCTTGGTTTCATGTCTAACTGGTGTCGCAAGCGTAGTTTGGTTTTTGGTTGGCCAGGTGATCGTCTAAACCCAGCTTGTACGCCCAGCGCCTCCTGGGTGTCCTTCGGGATGTCTAGGAGGCGCCCTTTTCCCCCTTCGTCCATAAATCGCCTCAGGCTCTTGACGAACGAATATCCGTTCACTGCACAAGTTCTCAGCTGCGTTATCCTGCGCGCGTCACTTGCAAAAAATTAATGCAGGGTTGTAAGTGTGCCGATTAAGGATCTTGAATCGAGCATAGATAGTCTTCTTGCAGCACTCGCTTTCGAAAACTCAATCACATTGAGATCTTTGTTTCTTAAGTTCGCTAGGGCAACACAAAAACTCGACGCTGAAGACCGTGATGGTTTTCAGGTAAGTCAGAGACCGTTTACTTTGCCTCCAGACAGCGCAACTCTCGACCCTACAACCAAACGGGCCCTGACTATTTGCAACCTGTTTGTCAACCATTGGCTTCCCATCGATGGCATTGCCAGCCTCCTAGAAGAGGACCGTAGAGCCGTTATTCTGACTCTGATTCATCGCAATATCATCTATGACCGGCGACACAGAAGGGATACCGCGCCGCGTGGCAACGAACGCCGGCGAAATCTTCATTAAACGCCACGTGATTTCCTTCACGTTTTCGCCGCCATCACCTTGGCGTTCTGCTGAGCTTTCTTCCCCACTTACCCCGGACCTAACGCCGCCGCACTGCACAAAAATCAACACTCTGTCGACTGTACGAAGAAAAGAACCACTCGGTAGCGCCGTCCTCGATGGCCTGCCGGATCGCCGCCACGGCTAGCCTGCGATGCCCCGACATGTCGCTGGGATCCACCGGAACTGTGGTATTGTGCGGTTGCTTGGCAGGCGCCGCAACATCTGGGGTCTCAGGCTCAACTGGGACCCTCTCCGGTTCCTTTTCCTCGTCTGACCCCCTTTCGTCTGGAATGAACTGCAAAGCTTGATCAGCCTCAGTGTGTACAGTTGTACACAAAGCGTCTGGCGTCTCGTTTGGGGTTATCCGTACGGCACGGAAAACCTCTGGCGGTGGTCTTGAGGCAATCGAGAGGCTGTCGGTTCCACCAAATCCGAAACTCCGATCCAAATGCTGATAGACCGGCTCACGCTTGGGTCCAACCCTTTCGACCCTGACGGTCTTCGATGGTGACCAGCCCTGCTTGCCTTGCAAGAGGCGGAATGCGGCCTCTGGAAACATGGTTGTTTTAGGCAGCGCACGCGACTCCCTTTCCCGACGGGCCGCGCCAGGCCGGCTCGATACAAGGCCTGGGCTTCGGGCTCTCGCAGCGTCGACACGTGCTCGCCGTCCTGACTCACAAGCTTGATTCTTAATGTTCATTTTTTGAGGAAAAAGGAATTGTGCTGCGTGTTAGAACGATCCTGGCTGCTTCAGCTCCAAACCTTCCTCACCGTCGCCTGCTGCATGAAAATTTTCGGAGCCGCCGAGCCCTTTGGACTTCAACTAAAGATTCAAGGTTTACCCAAAGGGTGCCGACAATGAGATTGACTCCAACTGAAATTGAGGAAACGCCCATGAATCAATCTGCATCCGACACCCGAGATGGTTTTCATCTGACAAGAGATCACTTCACTGTGCCGAAGGACTCTTCAGCCCTCGATCCCAAAACCAAGCGAGCGGTCACGATCTGCAATCTCTTCGTCAACCACAAACTCGACGTAGGCGACATCGTTCGCTTGCTAGATGAAGACCGCGGAAGAGTTGTTCTCGCGCTACTCGAACTCGGAATCATCCATGATCGGAGAAACAAACCAAGGCCAACGCGGGACGGACAGGAACGCAGGAAGTCGTCGATAGTGAGCCTCCGCACTGAGAGCCACTGACCGCCTCTAATCCTGATTCTGCGCTCTCTGTCAGCCATCTCTCTCTGTTCTCACAGCCGGATCATTGGAAACGGTTCATTAGACCTTCAGAACGCCCCGGTTTCTCTTAGTCGCAGAGCCTTCAAAAGCTTCGCTCTCGCTCCCCCCTCTCGTGTTGTCGGTCATCTTGATCAGATAGGGGGCGATTTGTTCCTCTATCACTTTCTCAGTCCGTCTGGATCTGCGCCTGATACATTGATCATGATGCTGACGTTACTCCCTTCAGGTCACGGGGAGGAAATAGGGTGCAGCTGGGGTGCAGATTTGCTATTCTTCTGTCCGTCTTTGTCACGACCTGACGTATCCAAGTACAATAAAGTCAATCGAGCCAACGGCCTTAAGGCAGTCCGTAATCGACAGGTCACCAGTTCAACTCTGGTCGTCGGCTCCAAGTTTTCAATCAGCTACAAGCCAACCGAACAACCTCAAGATTCTCCGTGTGCGTTTGGGTACGGATTCAAAGCAAGGATGTCTCCGCCACCGACTGGAAGTTCCTAGTGGTAGTCCAGATTACCGGTCTCTCTTCCATAGCCAAGATTGCTGGGGACCTGGCTGGCGGCGTTGCGTAAAACTCAGGTGGAACAGAGGGTTTAGGCTCGTTCTCAAGCGATAACCATCTTAAGAAGAATCTGAACTGGAGGAATCAAAACGCATGAACGACTGGCAATATGCCCAAACTGATCCGCGCGAGCAGTTGGCCCGATTGCATTTCTTTTCCATTAAGAAGCTCCAGGGCGAAGCGGAAATTGAGATGATGATCACGGTAAAGGAGACCTTCACGCCAGAGCTGGGCGCTATGCAATTTTTCGCCCAGGCAGACAAGCAAACCAATCAGAGAGTCTTGCCGTATACTCCCAGCGGGTGGGGAAAGACGATGCTCGAAGCTCTGTCAGCATGCGTCCGCGAGATCAATCGCTTCCCGTATCAGGCTGAGGAGGAAGAGTCCGCGCGGAGATAAGCAACACGTGAAGAACCTTACGGTGAGGCTGTTCCAGGATAACGGAACCGCATCTATCTCGGCTTATTTTGAGCTTGTTTGCGAGGTGCCAAGTCATTAAGATCGGTCGCGCGAGGAGAAGTTCTCCATTGATAGCCAAATAGCCCTTGGTTCGAGTCCGATCGTCGGCACCAGAGCATCGTTTCCATTCAGAGACTCCATGATTTCCCTTCAAAACTCCGAGATTCGCTACGACTGGACGTTGACTGAGATCGAAACCATCTACGAACTGCCGATCCCGGAGCTTCTATACCAGGCCCAACAGGTCCATCGTACGCACCACGCACCGAATGAGGTTCAAGGGTGTTCTCTGTTGAGCATCAAGACTGGTGGTTGTCCGGAGGATTGCGCTTACTGTCCTCAGTCGGCTCACTATGCTACCGGCCTGCCAAAGGTGCCTTTGATGAGAGTGTCAGAGACGTTGGCCGCAGCTGCCCAAGCGCGTGAACAGGGAGCAACGCGCTTTTGCATGGGGGCTGCTTGGCGTAGTGCCCCCGAGGGAGCCGAATTTGAACGAGTGCTGGAAATGGTCCGCGGGGTTCGATCTCTTGGCATGGAAGCGTGCTGTACGCTTGGGATGCTGACCCATGATCAGGCCGACGCTTTGGCTGCAGCGGGTCTCACCGCCTACAACCACAACCTGGACACTTCGCCCGAGTTCTATGGGGAGATCATCACGACTCGGACCTACCAGGATCGATTGGAGACCTTGGCCTGTGTGCGCCGTGCGGGCATTTCTGTGTGTTGCGGGGGAATCATCGGATTGGGTGAAAGCCGCTCAGACCGCTACCGACTTCTCGAACAACTGGCTACACAGTGCCCCCATCCGGAGAGTGTTCCTATCAATCTGCTGGTAAAGGTTGACGGAACGCCCCTCGAGGATCAGCCAGAGATCGACTCAATCGAGATGACGAGAATGATTGCGACTGCTCGCATCCTGATGCCAACTTCGATGGTTCGGTTGAGCGCGGGTCGCTTGTCCCTCTCCGACGAAGCTCAAGCACTCTGCTTCATCGCGGGCGCAAACTCGATTTTTATGGGGGAGAAACTATTGACGACTCCGAACCCGGCCAAGAGCAGTGACGACAGGCTTCTTGGCCGGCTCGGGATGCGACTGCGGGCTGGAGCGTAAGAAAAGAGCTCTGGGGAACTAGCCTCTTCTTTCCTTTGCCATCGAGGGTTTCGCGACTTTCCCTTCGGATTTGGATTCCTTGACGGCAGAGGCGTTCTTACTGAAGATTTCTTCGAAGATTGCAGCTTCTTCAGGATTCTCCCAGTTGTTGATCAAGGCGCCGCTCTCTTCCTTCGAAAAGACAAGCTTTTCGTCCCCTTCGTCATAATCCACATTCACAAGATCGCCGAGCGACACTTGGTTTGTTGCAACCAGGTTTGATAACGGATAAACCAGGTAGCGCTCCAAAGCGCGTTTCAGGTGGCGAGCTCCGTACTTCAAGTCAGTTCCTTCCTTAAGCAGAAACTCCTTGGCTTTGCTCGTGCACTTGAAAACAAACTTGCCCTCGCCGCGCGAGTTCAGGATTCGGTCCTGCACCATACTCAATTCAATGTCCAAAATCTTCTGCAGATGCGATGCCTGCAGCGTCTGGAATACCACAACCTTGTCAATGCGATTCATAAATTCAGGCGAGAACTTGCGTTTG
>Ga0180085_1000210_pt1 | contig 20338 bp, 13 predicted proteins | sample EasRiv730_16_10D_FD_123013 | JGI IMG/M metagenome (GOLD analysis project Ga0180085, IMG submission 123013) | Soil microbial communities from meander-bound floodplain in the East River, Colorado, USA - East River metaG ERMLT730_16_10D | ecosystem: Environmental > Terrestrial > Soil > Floodplain ... | reverse complement strand
CGGACCAGCGCGCCGCGATCGATCTCGGCACACGAGCGGATGCCGGCGAGCGACATCGTCACGTCGAGCTCGGCGAGCAAGTTGTGCAGGACGTCGCGCACGCCGTCTTCTCCGCGTACGGCGAGCCCGTATGCGTACGGCCGCCCGACGAGCACCGCCCGGGCCCCGAGAGCGAGTGCCTTCAGCACGTCCGCCCCACGACGGATGCCGCTGTCGAAGAGCACCGGGATGCGCCCGCCCACGGCCTCGACGACGCCCGGGAGCGCGTCGAGCGCGGCGATGCTGCCGTCGATCTGCCGTCCGCCGTGATTCGAGACGATCACGCCGTCCATGCCGCGGTCGATCGCGCGGCGCGCGTCGTCGGGGTGCAGGATCCCTTTGAGCAGAACGGGCAGCCTGGTGTGCTCGCGCAGGAACGGCAGGTCCTCCCAGGTCAGCGAGGGGTCCGCGAAGCGCTCGGCGAAGCGCTGCACCACCGCTCGCGGATCGTCCCCGGCACCGAGGCCGGCCCGGAACACCGGGTCGGACAGGTAGTTCGCCAGTCCCTGCCCCTCGCGAAACGGCAGATAGGCGTTGTCGAGATCGCGCGGACGCCAGCCGAGCTGCAACGTGTCGAGCGTCACGACGAGCGTGGAGAATCCGGCGCGCTCGGCCCGGCCGAGCAGGCTCGCCGCGAGCTCGCGGTCGCGGCTCCAGTAGAGCTGGAACCAGCGCGGACGGCCGGCCATCGCCGCCGCGACCTCCTCGAGCGTCTTCGAGGACACGGTGCTGAGCACGATCGGCACGTCGAGCAGCGCCGCTGCGCGCGCGACGGCAAGCTCCGCGTCCGCGTGCAGGATGCCCTGGACGCCGATCGGCGCGAGCAGCACTGGAGTCCGCAACGCCTGGCCCAGCAGCTCGACGCCGAGCTCGGGCTGGCCGACCCCGCGTAGCATCCGCGGCACGATGCGCCAGCGCCGGAACGCCTCGACGTTCTCCCGTGCGGTGTCCTCCGAGCCCGCCGCGCCCTCGAGGTAGTCCCAGGCCCGGCCGTCGAGCCGCTCCTGGGCCAGCCGGCGGAGCTCCTCGAGCTGCACCGGCTGGGCCGGCACGCCGGCAGCGTAGATCTCGAGCTGCCGACGCATGCCGAACGACGGCTTCGTCTTCGGATCCATGCTTCAGTAGCGGGCCCGCATGAGGCCGATGCCGAACTTCATCGTCTGGCGCCAGCTCTGCTCGATCTCGTCCGAGAACTCGGGATCGTGCTCGCGCACCGTTCGGATCAAGCACTCGAGCCAGATGTCGTAGAGCTGCGGCTCCACGTTGAGCTCGGTGCGCCCGTGCCGCCGCGCGACCTGGTCCAGATACGCGATCGCCGCCGCCCCACCCTGCATCGCCAGGACCATCAGGTACAGCGACTGGGTGAGGGCGCCCTTCTGTTTCTCGAAGTCCGTATCGACAAACCGCTCGGCGATCGCCGGCGAGGAGTCCATGAAGTGCTGGTAGAAGCGATCGAGAAAGCCCGCATCGGCGAGACAGCGATCCAGACTCTCACCGAACGTGCTGATCGGATCGCCTTGCATGGACCGAGGGGCCTCCGTCGTCAGCCGAGAGCATACCCGATCCGGGCGGGGCGGACGCTCGGCGACTGGCTCTGAGCACCACCTGCGGGTCCGATTCCGTTACCCTGGAGGCGTGAGCGACTCGACCCACGACGGCGGCCCGGGCCCGGTCGACCCGACCGTCACGCGGATCGCAGCGGGCGGCTCCCACGGGCAGATCGACCCGTACAAGCTGCTCGAGCGCATCGGCGAGGGCGGGATGGGCGAGGTGTGGCTCGCCGAGCAGACGGCGCCGGTGCGGCGCCGCGTCGCGCTCAAGCTGATCAAGCCCGGCATGGACACCCGCCAGGTCGTGGCACGCTTCGAGTCCGAGCGGCAGGCCCTGGCGCTGATGAACCACCCGCACATCGCGCGCGTGTTCGACGCCGGCGCGACCGAGCTGGGCCACCCGTACTTCGTGATGGAGCACGTCGCGGGCGAGCCGATCACCGCGCATTGCGACGCGAATCGGCTGGGCCTGCGCGAGCGACTCGAGCTCGTGCTCCAGGTGTGCGACGGCGTGCGCCACGCGCACCAGAAGGGCGTGATCCACCGCGATCTCAAGCCGTCGAACATCCTGGTCACGCTCGAGGGCGGCCGGCGTATCTGCAAGATCATCGACTTCGGCGTGGCCAAGGCGACCGAGCAGCGCTTGACCGAGCGGACGCTCTACACCCAGAGCGGGACGATGATCGGCACGCCGGAGTACATGAGCCCCGAGCAGGCCGACCTGACCGGGCTCGACGTCGACACGCGCACGGACGTGTACTCGCTGGGCGCGATCCTGTACGAGCTGCTCGTCGGCGCGCTCCCGTTCGACTCGCGCGAGCTGCGCACGGCGAGCATCGACGAGGTACGCCGCCGCATCCGTGAGGACGAGCCGGCGCGGCCCAGCGTGCGGGTGACCTCGCTGGGCCAGGCCGCCACGGGGACGGCCGACAAGCGCGGAACCGCGCCGCCCGTGCTGCGCCGGCAGCTCCAGGGCGAGCTCGACTGGATCGTGATGAAGGCGCTCGAGAAGGACCGCACGCGGCGCTACGGCTCGCCCGACGAGCTGGCCGCCGACCTCAAGCGCTACCTCGCCGACGAGCCCGTCCTCGCGCGCCCGCCGAGCACGACCTATCGCCTGAGGAAATTCGTGCGGCGCCATCGCGTGGGCGTCGCGGTCGGCGCGGCGGTGTTCGTCGCCCTGCTCGCGGGTCTGTCGCTCGCGCTGTGGGGGCTCGTCCGCGCGCGCGGCGCCGAGGCCCAGGCACGCGCGGATGCCGCCGAGGCGCAGGCCGTATCCGAGTTCCTCGTCGAGCTGTTCGAGACGGCCGATCCGGGCACGTCGCGCGGTCGGCAAGTGACCGCGCGCGAGATCCTCGACCAGGGCTCGCGCCGGATCGCCTCGACCTTGGGACAGCAGCCGCGACTGCGAGCTCAGCTGATGGCGGTCATGGGTCAGGTCTACAGCAACCTGGGTCTGTTCGACGAAGCGTCGACGCTGACCGACGGGGCGATCGAGATTCAGCGGCAAGAGCTGGGCGAGGATGCCCCCGACACGCTCGCCACGATGCTCCACCAGGTGGGCCTGGTCGGTCGCCGCGACCCGCGCGAAGCCGAGCGCCTGTCGCGCGAGGTGTACGACCGTTGCCTGCGCACGCTCGGACCGGATCAGTCGTTGTGCATCAGCGCGGCACGCGTCCTGGGCAAGACCCTGCACAGGGGCGGACACCTGGAGGAGGCCGAACCGATCCTGCGCTCGGCCCTCGAGCGCAGCCGCACGCTATCGCCCGACAACCCGCATACCGCCCAGTGCCTGAACGCGCTCGCCGGCCTCCTGCTCGACCGGGGCGAGATGGCGGAGGCGGAGCCGCTCTACCGCGAGTCCGTCGAGGGATACCGTCGAACAAGAGGCGCGGACCACCCGAGCACACTGCTCGCCCTCAACGACTACGGAACGTTGCTGTTCCTCGCCGGGAAGATGAGCGAGGCCGAGGCGCAGTTCCGCGAGGTGCTCACCGCGCGCCGGCGAGTCAACGGCGACGACCACCCCGACACGCTCACCGCGCTCAACAATCTGGGAGTGACGATCGCGCTCCAGGGACGCCTGGCCGAGGCCGAGCCCTACTACCTCGAGGCGCTCGAGCGGCGAAGACGCCTGCTCGGCGATGACGATCCCGAGACGCTGTTCTCGATCCACAACATGGGCGGCCTGCTGCACGACCAGGGGAAGCTCGACGAGGCCGAACGATACCGCCGCGAGGCCCTCGACCGGCGTAGACGCGTCCTGGGGGACGATCACCCGGACACGCTCGAGGCGATGCACAACCTGGCGCGCGTTCGCGTGGACCAGCATGCCTTCGCCGAGGCCGAGCGCTTGCTGCGCGAGGCGGTCGCAGGTCGACGGCGCGTGCTGGGGAGCAATCACGCGGACACGCTCGACTCGATCGGCGAGCTCGGTTCCGTGCTCGGCGCGCTCGGGCACGAGCGCGAGGCCGAAGGACTCTTGCGAGAGTCGATCGCAGGCTTCCGGGCCCTGGCGCAGCCTGACCCCCGGCTCGGCGCCCAACTCGAGCGCCTGGGGCTGCTGCTCTCACAACGCCGCGCGTTCGAGGAGGCGGAGCCGCTGCTCCTCGAGGGCTACGAGATCATGAGCAAGAGCGAGCACGCGGCACGCTCTGCCCAGCACATCGTCGAGTCGCTCGTCCGACTGTACGAGGCGTGGGAAAAGCCGGATCGTGCGGCGGAGTGGAAGAGCAAGACGGCGGGCAGGGGCACGGGTTGATCCCGGCGCGACGTGGCGGGGAGCCAAATCGCTTCGGGGAATCTTTCGGCCATCTGCTCATAGCTCCCGAGAATCCGCGCGAAATTGTCTCCGTTCCGGCCGGTGACGGCGCACGGCAATCGTTGTAGCTTGGACGCGAGTCTCGCCGACGGGCACGGTCAACGCGGGGCTCGAAGCAACACAAAGCGGCCCCTGCGACTCGGGGTCAGGAGGAATGGATCCATGAATAGGACTCTGTCCGTCCTGCTCGTCTTGGCTGCGCTCGTCGGGGCCACGTCCCTCGCCAACGCAGCACGCCGGCCCGAGGAGACTCGCCAAGCGCTGTACGATCTGATGGACCGTCTCGAGGCTCAAGCATCGGGGCGCGCCGACGCCTCCGCCTCAGCAGAGCGCGTCCGCCGTGCGCTCGACGGTATGACGCCCGCCCAGCTCGACGTGCTCGCGCGCGTCTACGGCGCTACCCCGAGCGTGCAGAACGCGCTGGGCGCTTCCGACACGGGCCTGCTGATCCCCCGTGTGGATCCGACCTTCTCCGAGCTGTGCGGATCCGTGCGGATCGACGCGAGCGTGTTGAAGGACCAGCTCGACACGTGGCAAGACATGCAATCCGCGGCCGCGGCCGCGCAGGGCGACTGCGACGCCGCATCGTCCGGCGACACGAGCATGGACAACGCGACCGTCTGCCCGGTCGCCGCGACGGCGAACGATGCGGCGATCGTCGCTCGGTTCGCGTACGAGAACAGCCTGCTCTGCAACCGGGACATCGATTCCGCCGAGGTGCATGCGACGGTCGGAACGGTCGCCGACATCGACGCAGCGCTCGGCGAGCTCGTGGATGTTCCGAGCGCGATCGACGAGCTGCAGATGGCCATTCTCGAAGCGCTGGCCGAGCATGACGCCAGCGTGAAAGCGGCGATCGCGGAGATCGTGACAGGCCAGCAGACGATCCTCGATCAGCTGGCCGAGATCCGCGTGTTGCTTCTCACCCCTCCCGGGCGGCGCCCGGGTTGGAACGGTCGTCCAGGGAATAACGGTCAGGGGAACGGTAACTAGCTCGGCGAGAGCGCGGCCCGCACGGGCCGCGCTCTTCAGAACGCGTCGACGCGCAGGATCGGCACCTCGTCCTTGCGGGTGTCGAGGTAGGGCGAGCGCGCGAAGAAGAAGTCGAGGCGTCGTCGGGCATCGGCCGCGAAGGCGGGGTCGGCCGCGAGCCGCGCCACGAACTCCGCGCGCAGCGCCGGGTTCTCGGCCAGCATGCGCTCGGCCAGCTCTTCTGCGACGTAGCCTTCGATGTACTCCTTCTGCTCGAACGTCGCGTTGAAGAAGCCCCAGGCGACGAGCGAGTCGGGCGCCTCGGGCTCGAGCAGATGTACGAGCAAACGCGCCGCGCGCTGCGCGACCGGCACGAACAGCGAGCCCGCGACGACATCGCGCTTGTCTGCGACCCAGCGTCCCTTCGGCTCCGCGCGCTGCCGCCCCTCGAACGAGCGCTCGGCCAGCTTCAGCGCGTCGAGCCGGAAGACCTCGACCGGGACACCGGAGCGAGCCTCGGTCACGCGGACCGATTCGAATCCGTGCAGGGCCAGCTTTTCCGCGACCCAGCCGGCGTGGGCTGGCGGCACGAGGTAGCCGGCCTTCGGGACTCGGACGACGACGGACGGCTTGACCTCCGTCACGAGCGGGATACGCCAGACCTCGGGGCGCGACTCGTCGTAGACGATCCGCGTGCCGCCCGAGACCGGCGACGCCTCGCGTCGCCAGGCATAGCCGAGGAAGTCGATCGTCGTCTTACTTGCGCCGGAGGCGTAGTCGACTGCCAGCTCCTCTCCGCCCAGGTGCTTGGCCGCTTCGTCCGCGGCGCGCTCCAGTTCGCCCCACGTCCGCGCCTCCTCGCGCGCAAGCTCGAGAATCGCGACCAGTGTGTCGTAGGTCGCCCGCACGCGCTCCGGGTAGGTGCGCCAGCTGTGCGTCTCGACGAGCAGTCCCAGCCGGTCGCGCAAGCCCCAGTACGGCGTGGAGAGCCGCGGCGGCGCGGCGCCGACGGCAAACCCCGAGGTCGGATCGTCATCCTTCACGAACGACGGGTAGAACTCGATCGGCAGATGCCCCTGCGCCGCGAGCGCGGTCACGACGTCGTGGCGCAGCTTGCGCGCAGTCGCGGCGAGCGCGTGCCCCGGGACCTCGGCCGGCTCGGTCGTGATCGACACGTCGTGGCGGAACTTCGCGCCGTCCGTGACGTGGAGATCGACGTAGAGCACGGGATCCCAGGCCCCGAGGAGCGCGAGCAGCGCGTGCATCTCGGGGGCCTCGGCCTTGGCGTAGTCGCGATTGAGATTGAGGTTGAGGGCGGTCGTGCGCCAGCCCATCTCCTCTGGTCCGCGTTGATTGGGGCGGTTGAAGCGACCGAACCGCTCGTGACCGTCGACGTTCAGGATCGGGATGAACACCACGGTGGCAGCGCGGAACACGCCGGGCGCGATCTTGCCACGCAGCGCCTCGCGCAGCGCGCGGAATCCGGCGTCCTTGCCGTCGATCTCGCCGGCGTGGATTCCGCCCTGCAGCACGACCACCGGCCGGTTCTTGGCCCGCGCCGCCCGCGGTTCGAAGACCCCGTCGTCCGAGACGACGAGAGCCAAGAGCCGCCGCCCCTCGGGCGTCGTGCCGAACGTCGTGCAGCGCACGCGCGTGGGGAAGGCCCGCTCGAAATCGGCGCAGAGCGCGACGACCTCGTCGTATCGCCCCGTGCGGAGATCGCCCGAGCGCTCGGCGACGGTCGTCAGCTCGGTGGCCGGCGCGGCCTGCGCCACGGCCGGAGCGGCGACCACGAGCAGGGCTGCCAGGGCGCGCACCACGGCCGCCATCCTACGCGAGGATTGCTGTATCGTGGAGCCGGATGTTGCGCCTTCTCGTTCTCCTGATCCTGGCCCCGTTCGGTCTCGCGGCCGAGCCCGCGCCCACGCCGCCGCCGCGCACGATGGCCGAGATCCTCGCCGCCTCGACTCCGGCCGATTGGCGGCCGCTCGATCCCGAGAGCACGCTGTACCTCGATCTCGCGGCCGGCCGCGTGGTGATCGAGCTGGCGCCGGCCTTCGCTCCGGCGCATGTGGCCAACATCAAGACGCTCGTGCGCGAGGGGTTCTTCGACGGCTTGGCGATCAACCGGGCGCAGGACAACTACGTCGTGCAGTGGGGAGATCCCGACGCGGAAGACGCCGAAACGCGCCGGGCCGTGCGCAAGGCCAAGCGCTCCCTGCCCGCCGAGTTCGACCGCGCGCTCGCGCCGATCCTCCCGTTCACGGCACTGCCTGACGGGGACGTCTACGCGGCGGAGACCGGCTGGTCGGGCGGCTTTCCGGCCGCGCGCGACGTCAAGAGCGGCAGGGCGTGGCTGACCCACTGCTACGGAATGGTCGGTGCGGGTCGCGACAACGACGCGGACAGCGGGAGCGGCGCGGACCTCTACGTCGTGATCGGTCACGCGCCGCGTCACCTCGATCGTAACGTTACGCTCGTGGGCCGCGTCGTACAGGGGATCGAGATCCTCTCGGTGCTACCGCGCGGCCCGGCGCCGATGGGCTTCTACGACAGGCCCGAGCAGCGCGTGCCGATCCGCGCGATGCGCGTCGCCGCGGACGTGCCGGCCGCCGAGCGCGTCGCGCTCGAGGTGCTGCGTATCGATACGCCGACCTTCGCCGCGCTCGTCGAGTCGCGGCGCAACCGCCGCGAGGAGTGGTACAAGCACAGCGCCGGCCGGATCGAGGTCTGCAACGTACCGCTGCCCGTTCGGCCGCAGGCGCCGACCGCCCGATAGCGCACGCCGCACCGTTTCGCACCGCTGGGGTCCGGAGCCGGGCTGCCACAGGACGGCCCGGCGTGGCATGCTGGATCCGCGTGTCGAGCGCTGCCCCGACCCCGAACGACCACGACGCGACCCGTGCGTTCTACGACCGGATCAGTCGGGTCTACGATCTGCTCGCCGATGCGACGGAGCAGGAGGCGCGCGTCACCGGCCTCGACCTGCTGGCGGTGAAGCAGGGCGAGCGCGTGCTCGAGATCGGCTTCGGAACCGGGCACGCGCTCGTCCGTCTGGCGCGTGAGGTCGGCGAGCAGAGTACCGTCGCCGGCATCGACCTGTCGCCCGGCATGCATGCGGTCGCGCGCGAGCGCCTCGCTGCAGCCGGGCTGAGCGACCGCGTCGATCTGCGGTGCAACGCGGTGCCTCCGCTCCCCTTCGGAGACGCCACGTTCGACGCCGCGTTCATGAGCTTCACGCTCGAGTCGTTCGCGGACGAGACGATTCCGCTCGTCCTGGCCGAGGTGCGCCGTGTGCTGCGCCAAGGCGGCCGTGTCGGTCTCGTGGCGTTGTCCGCGCCTCCGCCCGGCGCCCAGAACCACCTGCTCGAGCGCGCGTATCACTGGCTGCATCGACACTTCCCGCACGTGATCGACTGTCGGCCGATCGACGTCGGGGAGGCGCTCCGTGCCGCTGGACTGCGGATCACGCGGCACACGGGCCTCGAGATCTGGACGCTGCGGGTCGCCGCCGTGGTCGCCATGGTCCCGCGGAGCGAGGGCGGAGCCGGGTAGACTGTTCGCTTCGGCAGGGGGGATCTCCATGGCACGCGCATCGGTTCTACCGCTCCTGTTGTCGCTCGCTGCGGTTGGCTCGCTCGCCGCCGCGGACGACGCGCCGCCCACCGGCTATTACCGCATGCCCGCGCTCCATCGCGAGACGCTCGTGTTCGTCGCCGAGGGCGATCTGTGGCGCGTGTCCGCCGGCGGAGGCCGGGCCACGCGCTTGACCAGCCACCCGGGCGATGAGTCCGACCCTGCGATCTCGCCCGACGGCACGACCCTCGCTTTCTCGGCCGCCTACGAGGGGCCGACCGAGATCTACGTGATGCCGCTCGCCGGAGGCCTGCCCAGACGCCTGACCTGGGACGCCGGTCCCGCGTCCGTCGTGGGCTGGACGCGGCGCGGCCAGGTGCTGTTTTCGACCGAGGCTCGATCGACGCTGCCCGCGGCGCGGCTGTACACGGTGTCCATCGGCGGCGCGCCGAGCGAGGTCCCCCTGGCCCAGGCCGCCGACGGAGCGTTCGAAGAGGACGGCAGCCTGTACTTCACGCGCCTGCCGTTTCAGGGCAGCCATACGAAGCGCTACCGTGGCGGCACGGCGCAGCAGATCTGGGCCTTTCGCGTGGGCGCGGCGGAGGCGGTGCCGCTGACGGCGGACTACCCCGGTACGAGCAAGGAGCCGATGGTCTGGCGCGGCCGGATCTACTTCGCTTCTGACCGCGACGGCTGGATGAACGTGTGGTCGATGGCGCCCAGCGGCTCGGATCTGCGCCAGCACACGTTCCATTCGGGCTGGGACATCGCCTCGCCCGTGCTGTCCGAGGGGCGGATCGCCTACCAGCTCGGCGCGGACCTGCACCTGCTCGATCTGGCCTCGGGTGCCGAGCGCGCCCTGCCGATCACGCTCGACTCGGACCTGGACCAGACGCGCGAGCGCTGGATTCGGCAGCCGATGACCTATCTCACGGCGGCCCACCTCTCTCCCAGCAGCGACCGCATCGTGCTGACCGCGCGCGGGCGCGTGTTCGTCGCACCCGCTCGCCAGGGCCGCCTGGTCGAGGTCACGCGTCGCGAGGGCGTGCGCTACCGCGAGGGCCGGTTCCTGCCCGACGGCAAGTCGCTCGTCGCGCTGTCGGACGAGTCGGGTGAGGTCGAACTGTGGCGCCTGCCGGCGAACGGCGTCGGCGCGAGCGAGCAGCTGACCCGCGGCGGCGACGTGCTGCGCTGGGAGGCGCTCCCGTCTCCCGACGGCCGCTACCTGGCGCATCGAGACAAGAACCAGCGACTGTGGCTCTACGACACCGAAAAGAAGACCGACGCCCGCATCGACGAGTCGGAGATCGCGGACTTCAGCGATCTCGCCTGGTCGCCGGACAGCCGCTGGCTGGCCTACGTCGCAGCCGCGCCGAACCTGTACTCGCGGATCCGGCTGTATGGCGTGGCCCACGGCGAGCGCATCGACGCGACGAGCGACCGCTACGACAGCGGGAGCCCGGCCTGGAGCAAGGACGGCCAGTGGCTGTACTTCCTCTCCGAGCGCAATCTCGAGTCCGTGGTGGGCTCGCCCTGGGGCTCGCTCCAGCCCGAGCCGTTCTTCGATCGACGGGCCAAGATCTACGCTCTCGCGCTCTCCGCCGACGCGCGCTCGCCGTTCGCCCCGCTCGACGAGCTGCACCCGGCCGACGAGCCGAAGAAGCCCGACTCGGACAAGGGCGACAAGAAGGAGGGCAAGAAGGACGAGGCGCCGCCCGCGGTGAAGATCGATCCAGCCGGTCTCGCCGAGCGGCTGTTCGAGGTGCCGATCCCGCCCGGCAACTACGCCGGACTGATGGTCACGGGCGACGCGCTGTTCTGGCTCTCCTCGGACAGCGGGACCGAGCGCAAGACGCACCTCGTCGGCGCGACGATCGCGCGAGAGAACGTCGAGATCAAGCCGATCGTATCCGACGTGCGCCTGGTCGAGCTGTCGCTCGACGGGAAGAGGCTGCTCGTCCGCAAGGCCGATACACTGTCCGTGATCGACGCCGCGGTCACCCCGCAACCGGCGGAGCTGGACAAGAAAGCCGTCGATCTCTCGGCCTGGGCCCTGTCCGTGGTGCCGCGCGAGGAATGGCGGCAGATGTTCGACGAGGCCTGGCGGCTCGAGCGCGACTACTTCTACGACCCCGGGATGCACGGCGTGGACTGGCCCGCCGTGCGGGCCAAGTACCGGCCGCTCGTCGACCGCGTGCGCAGCCGGGGCGAGCTGGCCGATCTCCTGGCCCAGATGGTCTCGGAGCTCTCGGCGCTGCACATCTTCGTCGCCGGCGGCGACCTGCGTAGCGGCCCGGACGACGTCCGCGTGGGCTCGCTCGGCGCAACCCTCGTGCGCGACGACGCGGCGGGCGGTTACCGCGTGGAGCACGTGTACCGTTCGGATCCCGACGATCCGCGCCGCACCTCGCCCCTCGCGCGGCCCGCGGTGCGCGTGAGCGCGGGCGACGTGGTCGAGTCGATCGACGGCGTGCGGCTGCTCGACGCGTCCGACCCGGCGACGGTGCTGCGCAACAAGGCCGGCCGACAGGTGCTGCTCCGCGTGCGGCCGGCCGCAGGCGGCGCGGCACGCGACGTCGTGGTCGTGCCTCTGACGAGTCGCGAGGCGGACGACCTGCGCTACCACGAGTGGGAGTACACGCGCCGGCTCGAGGTCGAGCGCGCGAGCGACAGCCGGATCGGCTACGTACACCTGCGCGCGATGGGCGGTCGCGACATCGCCGACTGGGCGCGCGGCTTCTATCCGGTGTTCAACCGACAGGGTCTGATCATCGACGTGCGCAACAACCAGGGCGGCAACATCGACAGCTGGATCCTCGGCCGCCTGCTGCGCAAGGCCTGGTTCCACTGGAACCAGCGCGTGGGGCGCGCGCCCTCATGGAACATGCAGTACGCGTTCCGCGGTCACATCGCGGTGCTGTGTAACGAGTTCACCGCATCGGACGGCGAGGCGTTCACGGCCGGGATCCAGCGCCTGGGCCTGGGCAAGGTCTTCGGCACGCGCACCTGGGGCGGCGAGATCTGGCTCACCGGATCGAACTTCCTCGTGGACGGCGGGATCGCCACGGCCGCCGAGTTCGGCGTCTACGGCCCGGAGGGCCAGTGGCTGATCGAGGGCCACGGCGTCGAGCCCGACGTGGTCGTCGACAACCTGCCCCACGCGACCTACAAGGGCCAGGACGCGCAGCTCGACGCGGCGATCGAGTGGCTCGAGCAGCGGATCAGCGAGGAGCCGCGCGAAGAACCTCCGCACCCGCCGTACAAGAAGGTACCGCTTCCCTAACCGGGGTTGCGGGAGGGGGAATCGAGAGTGTCCCCCTCTAGTACTGGAGAAAGCTCGCCACGCGGTACGGCAGCTGGGGCGAAGTGTCGCGGATCGCGTCGATGCAGTAACGGCTGCCGTGGGTGCCACCACCGGTGTTCAGGTAGCCTCCAGGACCGAAGCCGTCCTCGCCCGAGCAGTCGTCGGCCGTCCACATCGTCCCGTCCGGTCCGGCGATGTTGGCCAGGAACACCGCGCCTTCCGTGAATCCGTTGCCGCCGCCTTGACGTAGGAAGAGACCCTGGCCGACCACGTAGATCGCCCCGTACCAGCTCGCGCGACCATCCATTCTCAGCTCGCCTGTGACCCAGAGCAGGCCGCCGCCCTCGAACGAACCGTCGATCACGTAGTCGCCCTCGATGTACGCGGTCTTGGGCGAGCTTGGCGTGCCGAGTGCCGAGTTCGGCGTGGAGGTGCTGCCCGAGACTTGGGCCAGGTCGCGGACCTGCGACGTCAGGTCACGTAGGTGGGAGCAGTCGAGCCAGGAAGGATCGATGGTCGGTGCGATGTCGTCGACCGTGTCGAGCCCCGTGCTGCCACCCGAGACGTATGTCTCCGGCTTGACCACTCCCGCCTCGGCCGCCGTCTCGGCGGCGCCGCCGATCACGCCGACCACGGGAACCTCGATGTCGGGGTCCGAGCAGTCGTCCCCGCGGTACAGCTTGTCGTTGCTCGAGCCGCCGTCGAACGTGGGGGAGGGACCGACGATCGTGAACAGCGCAGGGGGAAGCAGCGGCGGGATGTACTGGCGCACGAGCAGAGCCTGCACGACCTCGAGCGAGCCGTTGCGGCCGGCGCCGACGCCCGTGACCATCACGCGATCGTTGCCATCGACCAGGGAACCCGCTTCGGCCGCGTCGTTGGTCAGGAACGCGGCGAACCAGCCGTCCCCCAGCGAGGTCGTCGTGCGAAGCGGCGCGTCGTCGCCGAAACCGGTGAAGCCGATGACATCCCCGTCCGTGTCGCGGACGGCGCGGAGCATGGAGGGGTCGAGATCGAAGGCGCCATTCGCCCCCGCGGCACTGGCCAGATCGTCGTCGAACGCGCCCGCCCCGTTGGAATCGAACAGCGTCATCCGGCCGTTCTCCTGCCCGCCCTCCGCCATGTAGAAGGCGTGCTTGGCCGACAGGTCGCCGCGAGCCATGATCGTGGAGTTGTGGCTCAAGAAGAGCAGGCTCAAGCCCGCCGAACCGACGAGGCAGAGCGTGAACACAGCCAGGAGTAGCGCCGAGCCGCGCTCCGTGCGGGATCCGGTGGGCGTGTCGGTTGACGAGATCGGGTGACGCATCGGGCACCTCCGGTCGACGATCCTGGGGTTGCCGTTGGTTTCCCGATACGCGCCGTTGCGTTCTGAATCCACGATGCCTTGTGTAACGCCACCCAGGAAGACACCGACAGCGCCGAGTCCGCGGAAGAGGGCACCCGAGCGTCAGCCCGATTACGAGACTGACCTGGAAGAGTGCTCTAGAACTGGTCGATCCAGGCGCGGACCTCGCCGTACCAGTGGATCGAGTTGTTGGGCTTGAGCACCCAGTGGTTCTCGTCGGGGTAGAAGACGAGGCGGCTCTTCACCCCCCGGTTCTGCAGCGTGTTGAACAGCTCGATGCCTTGGTTCAGCGGCACGCGGTAGTCGAGCTGGCCGTGGACCACGAGCGTCGGGGTGTCGAAGTTCTTCGCGCCGAAGTGCGGCGAGGACTTCTCGAACAGCGCCGGGTTCTCCCAGAACTCGCCGTGGCGGCGCTTCCCGGCGCCGTAGTCCGCGCCGTACTGCGTGTACCAGTTGTACACGGCTGCATGGGCCACGAGCGCCTTGAACGGGTGCTCGCGGCCAAGCAGGATCGCGGTCAGGTAGCCACCGAAGCTCCCGCCGCCCGCGGTCATGCGCTCGCCGTCGGCCCAGCTCTGCGCGGCGAGCCACTTCGCGGCGAAGATCGTGTCCTCGTAGGGCAGCTCCGACTGTTCCGGATTGATCGAATCGGTGAACGCCTGGCCGAACCCGCTCGAGCCATGGAAGTTGTGCCAGGCCGTGACGTAGCCCCAGCCGGAGAACACCTGCGCGTTCCAGCGCCAGTGGAAGCTGTCCGTGATCCCGTTGTGCGGCCCGCCGTGGAGCAGCAGGAACACCGGCCAGCGCTTCGACCGGTCGAAGCCCGGAGGGTAGTTGACCCACATCTGCACCGGCTCGCCCTTGGCGCCGCGCAGCGTCACGCTCTCGTAGGTGCCGAGATCGACCGTGGCCATCAGCTCGTCGTTGAAGGTCGAGAGCTTGGTCGCGGCGCCCGACGCGAGATCGACCCGCACGAGCGTCGGCGGCTCGAGGAAGCTCTGCCGTAGCGCGACGAGCGTCCGGCCGTCTTCCGCAAGCGCCAAGCCCGAGAAGCTGTATTCCTTGGTCAGCGGGACCGGCTTGCCGCTCGGGACCTCGATGCGCCAGACGCGCTGGTTCCCGGCGTCGTCGATCGCGCCGTAGAGCGCCTTTCCATCCGGTGTCCACACCAGGCCCGTGACCGAGCGGTCCCAGGCGTCGGTCGCCACCCGGTTCTGCTTCGCCGCGCGATCGTGGAGCACGAGCCGCACCCGATCGGCGTAGAACCCCTTGATCGTCTGCCGGCCGAAGGCCAGCCAGCGCCCGTCGGGCGAGTAGAGCGGCGCAGTATCGTCGGCCGGATTCTCCGCGCTGACGTTGCGCGCTGCTCCGCCCGCCGCGGGCACGACGAACACGTCGAAGTTGGCATCGACTCCCGTCGGATCGATGTCGGCCGCGAACGCCACCTCGGCGCCGTCGGGCGCAATGGCGTAGGAATCGAGCCCGGGCTCCTCTCGCGAGAGACACCGCCCCGTGCCGAGCGTGATGGCTTGCGGCTCACCATTCTCGATCGCGACCGAGTACAGGTGCGGCTCGCGGTCCTCGACCCAGTGGTCCCACCAACGGATGATCGGCTTGTCCCAGGTTTTGGCGCTGAGCTTCGAGTCCTTGCGCTCCTTGAGCCGCAGGCCCTGCTGCTCCCACGAGTCGAGGTCGGGCCAGACCCAGCTCACGAACGCCACGCGCTTCGAGTCCGGAAACCACTTCACCGAGGATGCGCCCGTCGGCACGCTGGTCACCCGTCGCGCCTCGCCGCCGGCGAACGGGATGACGTAGATCTGCGACTCCTCGTCGTCGCCGCGCTTCGACTCGAACGCGATCCACGCCCCGTCGGGGCTCCAGGCCGGGCTGCCGTCCCGAGCGTCGTGGGTCGTCAGGCGCCTGGCCGACGTGCTTGCCGCGGTCGGAACGAGCCACAGATCGGTCTTGCCCTTGTCCTCTTTGACGTCGTACCGCGTGACCGGGACCACGGCCCACGCCCCATCGGGCGAGATCGTCGGGTCGCCCAGGCGCTGGATCTTCCACAGCGTCTCGGCCGTGAGCGTGCCGCGCGCGGCGGGCTCCTCGGCCGAGGACACAGGCGGCCGGACGAGCGCTAGCAGAGCAACGAGTGCGAGAGCAAGCCGACAGGGTCGCATGGAGCCTCCTGGGCACCGGATCGAGGGCGAAGAGGATACCAGGCGCCGGGTTGACGGGTGGGGATCGGCCCGGATAGGCTGCGGCGGTGGATAGCATCCCGTTCGAGGACCGTTCGCGTCCTTTTTTCGAGCGGCTCGGCGCGACCGTGGGCAAGACCTTCACCGACCCGGTCGGCCTGTTCAGCCACGTCGAAGGAGCGGACATCGGGCCCCCGCTGGTCTATGGCCTGCTGATCGGCGTGGTGGGCTGGGTCTTCGGCGCCGTGTGGCAGCTCGTGTTCGGCAACATCCTGTCGGTGCTCGAGCCCGAGGGTGCGGCGGAGGCGATGGTTCTGAACACGGGCATGGTGCTGCTGCTGACCCTGTTCAGCCCGCTGCTCGTCACGATCGGCCTGTTCATCTCCGCCGGCATCTATCATCTGATGCTGCTCATCGTCGGTGACGGCAGCCGCGGGTTCGCCATCACGTTCCGCGCCGTGGCCTACGGCTCGACGCCGAACCTGCTCGGGGTCGTGCCGTTCTGCGGCGGTATCGTCGGTGGGATCTGGGCCATCGTCGTGACCATCATCGGCGCCAAGACCGCCCACGGGACGGACGCGCTGCGCGCGATCCTGGCCTACTTCATTCCGCTGCTGTTGTGTTGCGGGCTCCTCGCGCTCGCGTTCTCGATGGCGGGTTTCCTCGCATTCGCGGACTGATGGTCCTCGAGCGTCAGAGCGGGACGCCAGACGTTCCTGGACTCGGCGCGATCCTGGCGGCGAGCCTGCTCGGGGCCGGCCTGGCCGGTGCACTGTGGCTCGGCGCTGGCCTCCCGCTCCCGACCTGCCCGTTTCGAGCCTGGACCGGCTGGCCCTGCCTGGGCTGCGGAACGACGCGCATGCTCATCGCCCTCCTGCGCGGCGACCTGCGCGACGCCGCGGCCTGGAACCCGCTCGCCTTCACGGGGCTCGTCGCGCTGACCGCGTGGGGTCTCGGATCCGCGGCGACGCTGACGCTCGGCTTGCCGCGCTTTCGTCTCGTTCTGGGCGCAGGCGAACGCACCGCCGCTCGCGCGGTCGCGATCGTCGCCGCCGTCGCGGGGTGGGCCTACCTGTTCTGGCACGAGGTATGACGGCCTTCGCGGAGACCGCGCGGCGCGTCTTGCTGGCCTGCATCGTCGCCGGCGCCGCCTCGTCCTGCGCCGGGCCGCCCGTCGGGTGGCACGAGCTCGAAAGCGGGCTTGCGGTGCTGACGATTCCTCCACGGGACGGTGCCCCGCAGGACGACGGCATCACGATCCTGCGCATCGATCCGGAGCACTGGGACCTGGTCCTGATCGGCATCGGCCAGACCGGCGAGACGACGGGCCGCACCGCCAAGGAGTGGGCGCGCAAGCACGGGCTCGTGGCCGCGATCAACGCCGGGATGTTCGACATCGACGGCACGACGCACATCGGCTACCTGCAGTCGGGCAGCCACATCCAGGGCCGCCGCGTCGGTCACTACGAGTCGGCGGCCGCCTTCGGCCCGCGCAGCGGCAAGTCGCTCCCGCGCTTCCGGATGTTCGACCTGGACGAGCCCGGGGTGACGCTCGACGCGATCCTCGAGGACTACGACTCGGTCGTGCAAAACCTGCGGCTGATCAAGCGCCCGGGGGAGAACCGCTGGGGCCCGCAGGATCGGCGCTGGAGCGAGGCCGCCCTGGGCGAGGACCGCGCGGGACGCGTGCTGTTCCTGTTCTCCCGCTCGCCGTTCGCGATGCACGAGTGGAACGCCGCGCTGCTCACAGCGGGTATCGACCTGGTCGCGGCGCAGCACCTCGAGGGCGGGCCGAAGGCGCAACTCTACGTGAACGCGAGTGGGGTCGAGATCGATCGCTTCGGCGACTTCGAGACCGCGCTGCCCGGAAGCGAGGGAAACCCGGCCGCCTGGCGCGTGCCGAACGTGCTCGGCGTCCGACGCCGCGCCAAGGAGTGAGCGATGGATACCAAGGACCTCAACTGGTACGAGACGTTCTTCCAGGGGATCGTCGTCGAGATGTGGTCCGCGGCGCTCCCGCCCGAGGCCACCACGGCCGACGTGGACTTTCTCGTGCGCGAGCTCGGACTGCATCCGGGCGCCCACGTGCTCGACGTGCCGTGCGGGCACGGCCGGCACTCGATCGAGCTGGCCCGCCGTGGCTTCCAGATGACGGGCGTCGACCTTTCGCGCGAGGAAATCGACGAGGCGAAAGCGCGTGCCGCCGCAGCCAAGGTCGACGTCGAATGGCGCCACGGCGACATGCGCGACCTGACGTGGGACGCCGAGCTGGACGGCGCCTTCTGCTTCGGCAACAGCTTCGCCTACTTCCCGCCCGACGCCACGCGGCAGTTCCTGCACGCGGTCGCGCGGGGCCTGAAGCCCGGCGCACGCTTCGCACTCGACACCGGCATGGCGGCCGAGTGCATCCTGCCACGCCTGAACGAGCGCGAATGGGCGCGTTTCGGCGACATCCTGTTCCTCGAAGAGAACCACTACGACGCGGCCGAGAGCTGCATCGAGACGACCTACACCTTCCTGCGCGGCAGCGAAGCTCACACCCAGAAGGGGCTGCAGTGGGTCTACACGGCGCGCGAGCTGCGGGAGGTGCTGGCGCAGGCCGGCCTCGTGACGCTGCACCTGTACGGCTCGCCCGAGGGCGCCCCGTTCGAGGTCGGATCTCCGCACGTGCTCCTGGTGGCCGAGAAGAGATAGGGATCGGGGCTAGACCTCGGCTACGAGCAGCGATTCCGCGAGTCCGATCTGCCGCGCCTCGCCGATGAGCGCCAGCTGGTCGCCGGCAAGCAGACGGACGTCCGACGGCGGGTTGGCCGTGAGGGTGCCGTCGCGGCGAATGGCGACCACCGAAGCGCCCGTTCGTGCCCGCAGATCGGCTTCCGCCAGCGTACGTCCCGCCAGCGGATTGCCCTGCGCCACCGTGACCCAGGTGATCTCGACGTTGTGGGCCGCGTCGAGCAGCAGATGGAGCGCGCGATGCTCCTCGGGTGTCTGGATCGCCGTGTCGTAGCTCTCGCGCCGGACGACGTCCGCGTACTTCTGGATCTCGCGCAGCGGAAACCCCAGACGCAGCAGGGTGTGCCGAACGATCTCGAGCCCGCCCTCGAGCTCCGGGTGGATCACGTCCTGTGCCCCGAGCTTGCTCAGCTCTTTCACGCCGGCCTGCGTCGACGCCCGCGCCACGACCGGCAGTCCGGGCGCGAGCTGTCGCGCTCCGGCGACGACGAGCGCCGCCGCCGCCTCGTCGGGAATCGTGACCACGAGAGCCCGCGCCGTGGCCAGCCCCGCGAGCTTCAAGATGTCGGAATTGGCCGCGTCGCCGTACAGCACGGGGATCGCCCGGCGATGCAGCTCCTCCACCTTCTCGGCGTCCGATTCGATGACCAGACGCGGGATCTCGACGCTCCCGAGCACGTCCAGGATGTGGCCGCCGACCCGCCCGCAGCCGACGATCACCACATGCGCCTCGCCCAGCGCCTGCGCCTCGGCCAGATCCGCCCCTCGCGGACCGAGTCGCCGACGGAGCCAGGGGACTCGTCCGATCGCTCGCTCGATCCGGCCCGCAGAGCGGAACAGCAGAGGGTTGACCGTGATCGAAAGCACGGCGCTGGCCAGGATCATCGAATACTGCTCGGACGGGAGCATGCCCAGATCCACGCCGGCTCGGCCGACGATGAACGAGAACTCGCCGATCTGCGCGATCCCCAAGCCGACGACCAGGCTCGTGCCGAGCGGTTGCGCGAGGGCGATGCACACCATGACTCCGGCGAACGCCTTCCAGAGCAGGATCAGCAGGGTCAGCACGAGCACCGACCCGGCGTTCGAGACGAGGTAGGCCGGATCGACGAGCATGCCCACGGAGACGAAGAACAGAACGGAGAAAGCCTCGCGAAACGGCAGCACGTCGGCGCCGACCTGGTGGCTCAGCGGCGATTCGCTGACCACCACACCGGCCAGGAAGGCTCCGAGCGCGAGCGAGACGCCGAACAGTGCGGCCGAGGCCAGGGCCGTCCCCACGGCGGCCATCAGCGCCACGAGAACGAACAGCTCGCGCGAGCGGGTGCGCGCGATGTGGAGCAGGACCCACGGCATCAGCCGCGCCCCGACGAACAACATCAAGCCGATGAAGATCCCGGCCTTGAGCAGCGTGAGTCCGATCGCGAGCAGGTCGATGCCCCCGCTCGCCGGGGCGAAGCTCGGTAGGACCAGCAGGATCAACACCGCCGTGAGGTCCTCGACGACGAGCCAGCCGACCGCGAGCCGGCCCTGCCGCGTGTCGAGCAGCCCGGCGTCCGTGAACCCGCGCAACAGGACCACCGTGCTGGCGATCGAGATCGCGACCCCCAGGACGAGGCTCGCCTGGAGCGGCCAGCCCCAGAGCGTCGCGAGCGTCGTGCCGAGCGTGGTCGTGAGCGCCATCTGGCCGAGTGCGCCCGGCACGGCGACCCGCCGCACCCGCGCCAGGTCGCTGAGCGAGAAGTGCAGGCCCACGCCGAACATCAGAAAGATGACTCCCAGCTCCGCGAGCTGGCCGATCGT
>Ga0180085_1000208_pt1 | contig 20367 bp, 10 predicted proteins | sample EasRiv730_16_10D_FD_123013 | JGI IMG/M metagenome (GOLD analysis project Ga0180085, IMG submission 123013) | Soil microbial communities from meander-bound floodplain in the East River, Colorado, USA - East River metaG ERMLT730_16_10D | ecosystem: Environmental > Terrestrial > Soil > Floodplain ... | reverse complement strand
TGTTCCCAACCCGTTTGGACCAACAGAGGGTGCACGGTTGTACCGGACCGGTGACTTGGCTCGCTATCTGGCCGATGGCAACATTGAGTTTGTGGGTCGCGCTGACAATCAGGTCAAGATTCGGGGGCACCGGATCGAGCTGAGCGAAATCGAGCTTGCCATCAAACAGCATCCCGCAGTGCGTGACGCGGTCGTGAGGGTGCGGCTGGAGGGCGAGGGTGAAAAGCGGTTGGTGGGCTACTTGGTGCTTGGAAGTCAGCACACTGGAGGCAGCGACACGATTCGAGAGTTTCTGAAGACAAAGTTGCCAGACTATCTGATACCCGGCTCGTTCGTTATGGTGGAGGATCTGCCCCTCACTGGGAACGGTAAGATTAACTACGAGGCGTTGCCGACTCCTTCAGAATTAAGCAACAAGGCCGAGGCAGGGTACGTTGCAGGTCGGGATGCGGTCGAGAGAAAGTTGATCCGGATCTGGGAGGAGTTGCTACGGTTCGAACCGATCGGGGTGAAGGACAACTTCTTTGACCTGGGTGGCCATTCCTTGCTGGCGACTCAGTTGATCGCCCGAATCGAGAAGACATTAGGAAGCGTTTCTCTGTCGACCTTATTTCAGTCACCCACGATCGAGGGTCTTGCCCGGGAGCTGCGGCAAAAGAAAAAGGCAAAAGAAGATTCGGCGCTCATCCTTTTTCGAAACGGAGGAAGCCGACCCCCACTGTTTCTACATGGGGCAAGTTCTGAACTCAGCCGCTATTTAGGCGAAGACCAGCCATGCTATGGGATTCGCCCGCACGGGCAGGATGGCAGGCAGGCTCCAGCCACAATCGAGGAGATGGCGGCCGACTATCTGAGACAAATCCGGGGTGTGCAACCGCAGGGGCCTTATCTGATCGGAGGCTTCTCGTTTGGCGGGCTGGTGGCCTACGAAATGGCCCAACAGCTGCGACAGTTGGGACAGGACGTCGCGCTGCTGGTTTTGATCGATCCCACGCCCCCGCGTTTTTCGGCTTCGGATCGCCCGTCTTCCGGCAATGGATCGAGTGCCACACGCAGTTCCACCCTAAATCGTCATATGACAGCCTTGAAGCAAGCTGACTTGAACCACCTGGTGGCCACTCTCACGAGTCGAGGCCAACGCATGGCCAACGCTCTCAAAAGACGCGTCTGTGGCGCTTATCTAAAGTTTGGACAGCATATCCCCTCAAACCTCAGGATGTTCTATTTCTTTGAAGTGAGCGGAGAGGCCGCCCGGAGGTACGTGCCCAGACCGTACCACGGGCGAGCCGTCTTGCTCAGCTCTCAACCCACTGCCGTTGGCCTTTGGCGCAGCCTGGTTACCGGAAGCCTGGAAGTCCACGAACTGCATGGTGACCATCTGGATGCTATCAAGGGTCCGAGAGTTGAACTCTGGGCCAGGCACTTGAGATCAAGTCTCATCAACGGCGCTCCGCTGACTTCTGAGAGATACTAAATCTGACCGGAACTCTAATTCACCGACCCTGCCAAGCATGGAAGCAGAAGTTTCAGGGTGTGAGTTTTTTGGCCTGAGTCTTGCCGCATCAACGACAGTCATGAGATCGGCTTCGCTCCCCCTAAAGCCTAGCCGCCTCGCCATTTCATTGCCAAACTGCCTAGGCTAGCGGCATGCCAATTGCTCCCCCCGATCTAAAACTGAAGGCCTTCTATAGTTGTTGGACTCGCAAGGAGGCCTATGTGAAGGCGTGTGGCGACGGATTGCTGATTCCTCTCGACCAATTCGACGGGTGCTTCGATCCAGAGTTACCCCCCGTCTGATCCAGGTTCAGGGGACACCCGGCGATCAATTGCCCTGGTCTCTTCATAGCTTTGATCTTCAACTGACGCAGTGGCTGCTCTGGTTTGTCGAAGGGACAATGAGCCCCACTTCTGTGGTCGGTGGCCCGCTTAGGGAACGTTATCCCCTCTCAGAGCCGTATGCTCTCGATCCGCTGGTGGAGATCCAAACTGAAAAGGAAGGCAACTGGGATTACTTACGATCCGTTGCCTCGATAAAATAAATTCTGTTTTGTGACGGATTCTTTTCCTCGATTCCATCAAATAGTTCTCGGGATTCCTCGATTCAAACAAAAAAGCGTAACTGAAAGTTGCATTGGCGCTTGCTGTCCATGGCAGATTGCCATTTTCTGCGACCAAGCCGCCATAGGTTCTTGGAATTATTCATGCGCACACCTAGGGTATACATGCCATGAGAAAGACGAAGAGTTAAAGCGTTGGTTGCTGCGGGAGTGGCTTTGGGCGCTGGCTGCAGCACCCGGTTAGCACGGCAGTTCAATCATCCTTTGCTACTGGCTCGCCACTCGCGTCAACCTCTGCAACTGGCGGCCTTGGGCGACAGCCTGCCGGATCTTCCGCACGCAGAGTGTCGTAGGGCCTGATATCCAACAACTCATCCACTCTCAGCATCCGTTCTTCCCACCAGCAACTTTTTGTGACCGGCCACACCGCCAGTCTCAGGCGCGCCTCGTCTGCCATCGACATGGATTTGCGGGCGAGATGCACCCGAGGAGATAGAACAGCGGGATCCATATCTATTGGCTGTTGGGAACCGGGTTCCACCTTCGATTGGAATGAATGTACCACTTAATGCCCGGCATGACCTTTTCGAGGGCATTTTACAAAGATTGAAAGGTCCATCTTTCGAGCGAGAGTAGTTTTTTTTCTTCCGGTTGTTCAACTAGTTATCGGTAATCAGCCTAGGACCGACTGCAGTTTGGCAATTGCAGTGATCGCTGAACGAGAATCGAGCAGGACTCCCTCCACGACAACGCATACAAATCCACAGCATGAACATCATGGGCATGAGCGGGCTCCAGAACAGCGTGCGGTTCAAGAAAATTGCATTGCCCAATTTATCGCCGCGCGACTACCGAATTGTTCAAGGCTTGGACTCAGCTGCGGCACTAGTTACGAGTCAAGGAGTGGTAGCGGCAGCAGCTGAAGAGCGATTCAGCAGAGAGAAGGGAACGGGCGCTTTTCTATCGTGTGCGATTCAATACTGCCTGCAAGCGGGTGGAGTTTCGCTAGGTGAGATTGGATTATGTCGCCCACGGCCGGCAGTTGCAGGAGTTGATGCGGGAGCGAGCCAGCGCTACTTGGCAGTCCTGAAAAGAGAACGCGGCTTGGGCCGGGCGTTCCGGAGAGAGGCAAACATGTGATGATTGAACCGCGCTAACCGGGTGCTGCAAGGCCTGATACACCATCTCCATCAGTCCTCTTCAACAACTGATCCACCTTCAGCATCCATCCTTCCCACGGCAGTCTCTTGGGGTGGATAACAAGTGCTCTACCTCCTGCTCATACAGCGTGAGATTGGAGAAGGACGTTAGCTCGAACCTTGGTTAACAGTGTCAGAGGAGACAGCGTTGAGAGCCTGCTGCGCCTTTGCGGAAGCTGGCCTCGTTTAGGCAAACCAGCGCAAGAAGTCACTCACCAACCCGAACCTCTAAGGGACTGACGATGGAAACCTATCCTCTCTCTCCAATGCAGGAAGGCATGCTGTTCCACAGCCTGAATGGTCCGCATTCAGGTGTATATGTCCAACAGATGGTCGGGGAATTGAGGGAGGAGCTGAATGTCTCTGCGTTCCGGCTGGCCTGGGAGCGAATCGTGGAACGGCACGCCGTTCTGAGAACCAGCTTTTGCCTAGAGGGCCAGGAGGAGCCTCTCCAGACCGTGCATCAATTTGTGCAGCTCCCATTTGATGAACAAGACTGGCGGGAGTTGTCAGCTCCGGAGCGGGAACAAGGTCTACAGGCCTACCTGGAAGCTGATCGCCGTCGGGGGTTTGATCTGACCCAAGCGCCGCTGGTGCGGGTGGCTCTTTTTCGCTGGAAGGATGCCGACTACCGGTTGGTCTGGACTTCACATCACGCCTTGCTGGACGGACGGTCCCGGCGGTTGCTGCTGGAGGAGCTTTTTGCCGTCTACGAAGTAGCCTTGTGCGGCGCGGACATCCAGTTGAAAGCGGCCCGTCCTTTCAAGGACTATATCGATTGGTTAAGTAGTCAGGACTTCAACTGGTCTGAGCGCTTCTGGAAGCAGTTGCTGAAGGGGTCTACCGCGCCGACCCCGCTGGTTGTGGACCGTACTGGTGCCAACCTCAACAGGCAGGAATTCGGCCACGACGAGCAGAAGATGAGCCTGTCGGAGACGGTCACTTCTGCCCTGAGATCCGTGGCGAAGCGGTACCATATCACGCTGAATACACTGTTTCAGGGAGCCTGGGCCCTTCTATTAAGCCGTTACAGCGGCGAGGAGGATGTCGTCTTCGGAGCGATACGGGCATGTCGCCATTCGACGATAGAGGCTGCCGACTCCCTGGTGGGCGTTTTGATCAACAACCTTCCGGTACGAGCATCCGTTCCCTCTGAAAATTTTCTAGTGCCTTGGCTCAAAGAACTCCGAGCTCAAGATATCGCCCTACGCAAATTTGAGCAAACGCCGCTGGCGAATGTCCAGAGTTGGAGCGATAGGCCCGCCGGAGTTCCGTTGTATGAGAGCCTGCTTATCTTTGACAACTACCTGTTGGGTGCTGAATTGAAACGGCAAGGCAGAAGCTGGCAAAACCGTGATATGCATCTGGTGGAACAGACAAGCTATCCTCTCAACGTTTACGGGTACGCTGAGCCCGAGTTTATCCTGAAGATCGCCTACGATCGGCAGCGCTTTGATCCTGATACTATTGCACGAATGCTCGGTCACCTGAAGGTCTTGCTCGAAGGCATGGCTGCCGACGTAGAGCGACGGCTATCGGACCTACAGCTCTTGACCGAGGCCGAACGGCATCAGATCCTCACTGAATGGAACGACACTCGGATCGACTATCCCAAGGAGCTCTGTCTCCATCAACTCGTCGAAGCCCAAGTCAAACGGACCCCCGACGCGGTCGCGGTAGTGCATGACGGATCGCACCTAACCTACAGGGACCTGAACGCTCGAGCCAATCAGTTCGCCCATTACCTGCAGCGCCTCGGCGTCGGCCCCGACGTCCTCGTCGGAGTGGCCGTGAAGCGCTCGCTAGAGATGGCTGTCGGGCTGCTTGGCATCCTTAAGGCCGGCGGCGCCTACGTCCCGCTAGACCCGGCGTATCCGCAAGAGCGTATTGGCTTCATTTTGGAAGATGCTAAGGCGCAGGTACTTGTAACCGAGCAGCAGCTGGGCGGAGGCCCTTCTGGGCATACCGCCCGGTTGATTTTTATGGACACTGAATGGCAGGCGATCGGAAAGGAAAGCGCAGGAAATCCGGCTGCCGAGGTTACCGCTACAAACCTAGCCTACGTCATCTACACGTCAGGCTCAACGGGGAAACCCAAAGGTGTAGCGATTGAGCATAGGAGCGCTGTCGCTCTCCTCAGCTGGGCCAAGCGCATCTATACGGCTGAGGACTTCGCCGGGCTCCTTGCCTCGACGTCAATCTGTTTCGATCTCTCAGTCTTTGAGCTCTTCTGCCCGCTAACCTCCGGCGGCAGAGTCATTCTGGTAAAGGACGCGTTGGAACTCCCAGCCCTGGCTCCTGACGCTGGGGTCACGCTCGTCAACACGGTTCCCTCTACCATAGCCGAATTGTTGCGCGCCAACGGCGGGCTCCCCCCGTCCGTGCGCACCGTCAACCTGGCTGGCGAGTCACTCTCTGATGCTCTTGTGCACCAGCTCTATCAGCGAGAAACTGTTCAACAGGTTTTCGACCTCTATGGGCCCTCTGAAGATACAACCTACTCCACCTACGCATTGAGAAAGAGCGGTGGACCTGCGACCATTGGCCGGCCCATCGCCAACACGCAGATCTATATCCTTGACCCCCATCTGACGCCGGTGCCCCTCGGTGCCCCAGGAGAGCTGTACATAGGTGGAGCTGGGTTGGCCAGAGGCTACCTCAACCGTCCTGAGCTGACAGCCCGGAAATTCATCCCTGATTCCTTCAGCGATGAGCCTGGCGCTCGGCTGTACCAGACCGGGGACCTGGCGCGCTACCTACCCGATGGCAACATCGAATTCCTCGGTCGCCTGGACCACCAAGTCAAGATCCGCGGCTTCCGCATCGAGTTGGGCGAGATCGAGACCGCCTTGAACACCTACCCAGCCGTACGAGAGGCCGTCGTCGTCGCTTGGGAAGACAACCCAGGCGCCAAACGCCTGGTGGCCTACGTGGTCCCTGGCCAAGGGCAGACACTCACCATCAGTGACCTGCGAGGTTTCTTGAAGCAGAAGCTGCCCGACTACATGATCCCTTCTGCTTTCGTCGTCCTGGACACCTTACCACTGACCCCCAATGGACTCTTCCAGCCCCTGATCGGTCCAAACTTGAACCGGACGGCCTCTATGTCCCTCCGCAAAACGAGCTGGAGAAATCGATCGTCAAGATTTGGCAGCAAGTGCTCCGTATCGGGAAGGTCGGCACGCAGGACAACTTTTTTGACCTGGGCGGACACTCGCTGCTGCTGATGCAGGTTAATCAGAAGCTCAGGAACGTCATCGGCCGGAGCATTCCCCTCGTCCAGATGTTTCAGTATCCGACCGTACGCACTCTGGCCCAATCCTTGAGCCAGGACGACGCGGACGTGCAGCCATCATTGCAACAAAGCGGCAGCCGCGGCCAGGCTCGCCGAGGGTTGATGCTGCGACAGTGACAGCCCGCAGGAAAGTATTCGATCGCTTCGCAACACTTAGGGGGCAGAATGACTATTTCAGAGACCCTTGATCAATTCGACGGGACGGAAATAGCCGTCGTAGGCATGGCCGGGCGATTCCCCGGGGCCAGGGACGTGGCGACGTTTTGGGAAAACCTTCGTCACGGCGTTGAGTCCATCAAATTTTTTACCGATGCGGAGCTGAAAGCTTCGGGTGTTGACTCGGCCAAACTTCAGGAAGTGAACTTTGTCAACGCGGGCGGCGATCTGGAAGGCTCGGACCTGTTCGATGCCGCCTTCTTCGGCTTCAGTCCGATGGACGCGGCTATTATGCATTTTCGCCGGCTCGGGCATGAACGGCTACATGATGTACAACTTGATATCAAACCCAGACCTGATCGCATCCATGGGCAGGTTCACGGTCTGGACTACCGGGAACGACAAGGACTTTCTAACCACCCGAGTCTCTTATCTCCTGAATCTGAAAGGGCCTAGTATCAACGTCCAGACGGCTTGCTCTACCTCTCTCGTTGCAATCCATTTGGCCTCGCAGAGCCTCCTGACCAGCGAATGCGATATGGCCCTGGCAGGCGGCGTGACCATCTCTCTCCCACAAGACCGGGGATACCTCTATCGTGAGGGCGAAATCATGTCTCCCGACGGCCACTGCCGTGCCTTCGACGCGAGGGCCAAGGGCACAGTTTTTTGGGAGTGGGGCTGGTGTCGTCGTCCTGAAGCGGCTAGCCAACGCCCTCGCAGATAGGGATAGCATCCACGCGATTATCAAGGGCTCCGCGATCAACAACGACGGCTCTATGAAAGTCGGGTATACGGCCCCCAGTGTCGAAGGGCAAGCCCGAGTTATTACGGAGGCCTTGGAGGTCGCTAGCGTCGATCCCGAGACAGTCTCATATGTAGAGGCCCACGGCACAGGGACCCCAATTTGGAGACCCGATTGAAATCGCCGCGTTGACACAGGCCTTTCGAACACGCACCACCAAAAAGGCCTTCTGTGGCATCGGTTCTTTAAAGACTAATATCGGGCACATCGATACCGCCGCGGGCGTTGCCGGTTTCATCAAGACCGTACTGGCTCTAAAACACAAGGAAGTGCCGCCAAGTCTGCATTATGAGGTTCCCAATCCTGAAATCGATTTTGCGAACAGCCCATTCTTCGTGAACGCAAAGCTCTCAAAATGGAGCGCCAACGGATCACCGCGGCGGGCTGGTGTGAGCTCGCTCGGCGTAGGCGGCACCAATGCCCACGTAATCTTGGAGGAGGCGCCCAACCTCGAGCCCTCTGGCAAATCCCGGCCGTGGCAGCTGCTTCTCCAGTCGGCTCGGACCAACGATGCGCTGAACATAGCAACGGCAAACCTGGCTAAATTCCTGAAGCAAAATCCCGACCTTAATCTGGCCGACGTTGCCTATACCTTCCAAGTGGGCCGCCGAGGGTTCAATCGCCGACGCATGCTTGTTTGCCGTGACCGGGATGACGCGGTAAGCGCATTAGAACACCTTGATCCGGAAAGGGTATTCACGCAAGGAAACGCGGACGGTGATCGGTCCGTCGTCTTCATGTTCCCCGGAGGAGGTGCCCAATACGTCAACATGGGGTTGGGACTTTACCAGGAAGAGTCCGTATTTCGTAAGCACGTGGAGGAGTGTCTGGAGTTGCTGAAGGCACGTCTGGACGTTGACCTAAGGAGGGTGCTCTATCCCGGACAAGAGATGAGCGAGGAGGCCGCCGAGCTGCTTGAGAAGCCGTCGCTCGGTTTGCCGGCCCTCTTCACCATTGAATACGCGCTCGCGAAACTATGGATGTCCTGGGGCCTTGAGCCAGCGGCTATGATTGGCCACAGCATGGGGGAGTACACGGCGGCTTGCCTGGCTGGAATCGTACCCCTCGAAAATGCCCTCGCCCTCGTTGTGCTCCGAGGGCGCTTGTTTGAGAAGCTCCCCGAGGGGTCGATGCTGAGCGTACCCTTGTCTGAAGAAGACGCACACGGATTCATGTGTGAGGGACTCTCTATCGCAGCGATCAACGGGCCGTCTCTTTGTGTGGTGTCGGGGGCGAAGGCAGGGATAGACCACATGGAAAAAGCCCTCGCTGCCAAGGACATCGATTCGACTCGCCTTCACATCTCCGTCGCAGCGCATTCCCCGCTGGTTGAGTCCATTCTCGGCGAGTTCGGCCAGTTCCTGAAGACTCTGGATTTTAAGGAGCCCAGGATCCCGTACATATCCAACGTTACTGGCAGGTGGATTACGGCAGAAGAAGTCACTAACCCCGACTACTGGGTACGGCACCTGCGGCAGACTGTTCGATTTTCGGAGGGTCTGCAAGAGTTGTTGCGGAAACCCGGCCAAATTTTGCTCGAGGTAGGACCAGGGAACACACTCAGCACCTTTTCCAGGCAGCAGTCAACCGGTGCTCTTTCATCAGCCGCAGCCGTGTGCTCGCTGCGCCGTCCAAAAGACTCGCAATCGGACGCCGCATTCTTGCTTAACACCTTGGGCAGGCTCTGGCTAGCGGGCGTGCGGATCAGCTGGCCAGGCTTCTACTCAGACGAACAACGCCGTCGGGTTTCCCTTCCTACCTACGCCTTTGAACACCAACGCTACTGGATCGACCCCGGCAAGCAGGTCCAGGCTGCTAGCCTTCAAAGGGCTCATTGAAGAAGAAGCAAAACATTGCCGACTGGTTTTATCTACCTACGTGGAAAGAGACCGTACTACCGGCGTCTTGGGAATCAAACGATCTGAAGGGAGGAGGGATTCCGTGGTTAGTCTTTGCCGACGATGGTGGGTTTAGCGCCAGACTTGTTGAGCGACTGGTCTCAATTGAAGGAAAGGACCGCGGTGTCACCACCGTTGTGCCTGGCAGACGGTTCAGAAAGCTCGGTGATGGGCTTTATTCCATGAATCCGCGCCGGCCGGCAGACTATGACGCCTTATTAGAGGAACTCGCTGGGGCCGGCCGGTTCCCCCCAAAGATAGCCCATCTGTGGAACGTCAGACCATCGGAGCCTGTTGAAGCCAGGATCGAGGACCAAGAAGAGGACTTAGACTTGAGCTTTTACAGTCTCCTTTACCTCGCACAGGCATTAGGAAGACAGAACCTGAACCAGCCCGTGCACATAGGGGTTATCGCAAACGGCATGCAGCAAGTGGCTGGCGAGGTTGTACCGCACCCCGAAAGGGCAACCCTCCTGGGTCCCTGTAAGGTCATACCACACGAGTTCCCGAAGATTACCTGCACAACCATCGACATCGCGCTCCCTCAACCTGGATGCTGGCGGGAAGAGAGACTTATCGGCCAGCTCATATCTGAACTCTCGGGAAACCTTTCCGACGCCGTAATCGCCTACCGTGGGCATCAGCGATGGGTGCAAACCTTCTCGGCTCTCCGGTTCGACGAAGCAGTTACTGGGAAGGGCTTGCTGAGGACAGGGGGCACATACCTTATTACAGGCGGACTGGGTGGTATCGCCTTGACTCTAGCTGAGCACCTAGCGAAGAGGGTCAAAGCAAATCTGGTGCTGGTTGGCCGCCACGGCTTGCCCCCAAGGGATGGTTGGGCCAAATGGCTGGAGAGCTACGACGATCAGGACAAGACCAGCGTCAGGATTCGTAAGGTCCAGGGGCTTGAGCAGATGGGGGCCAAGGTCTTCATCGCCACGGCGGACGTAGCTGACGCTAATCAGATGCGTAAGGTCGTTGACGACGCGAAGAACCGCTTCGGCGGGATACAAGGAGTGATCCACGCTGCAGGCCTGATTAACGACAGCATCATCCAGCTGAAATCACGAGAGGCAATCGACCAAGTCCTTGCGCCGAAGGTCAAAGGGACTCTGGTGCTTGATGCAGTCTTACGCGACGAGAAGCTTGATTTCTTCATTCTCTGCTCCTCAGTCAGCGCCATTTCCGGACCGGCGGGTCAAGCGGACTACGCCGCAGCCAATGCTTTCCTCGATGCCTTCGCACACCAGAAAGCCGCCAAAGATGGCACCTATACCTTGGCAATCAACTGGGGTGTGTGGCGAGAGGTCGGAATCGTGGCTGAGGCGGCGGCTCAAGCTAGGGTAGGCGACGGTGTGGTTTCCGAGCCGGCGGGCAAAGGGACAACCCACCCCTTGTTGGGGAGATGCATCGTTGATTCAGACGACGAGAAAGTGTACTCCACGGAGTTGACCGATCGCCACTGGGTGCTGGGTGAACACCGGTTCAAGAGTGGAGAGGCCGTCTTCCCAGGGACTGCCTCTCTGGAGTTGGCCAGGGCCGCGTTGGAGCAGAACTCCCTGAATAAAGCGGTGGAGATCAGGGATCTTTTGTTTCCCGAGCCCATGATTTTGAGAGCTGGCGAGCGCCGTGAGCTCCGCGTCGCCCTGAAGAGACAGGGCGACTCCTTTAAGTTCGACATCTCCAGCCAGTCGGGCTCGGGAGAGACGCGGACGCACGCTCGTGGGACCATCGGCTATATCGACAGGCCGCAGGCAAGGTCACGTTCCATCGCTGAGATCGAGGCTCGGTGTGGCGTCAGCGAGCGGCCTTCCGCCGTTGAGCAAAGCACGCACGTGGACTTTGGGCCTCGATGGAAAAATATCAAGCGAGTACGCTTCGGCAGCCGCGAAGCTCTCGTAGCCATCGAGCTTTCAGAGACCTTCAGCGCCGATCTGGAGCATTACAAGCTGCACCCAGCGACCCTGGATATGGCCGCTGGCAGCGCTCATGCCTTGATCCATGGGAATGACCGGGCTAAAGATTTCTATGTGCCACTCTCTTACGGAACGGTCCGGATGAACGCACCGCTGCCAGCCAAGCTCTTCAGCCATATCAAAGTCCGAGATGAGAATGTAATCCAAAAGGGAATCGGGGTCTTTGACGTCACCATCCTTGACGAGGACGGTCTGGAGATCGTCGAGATCTCAGACTTTGTCGTGCGAAGGATTACAGATATCGCCAAGATGCTGGGCGACGTTGGCAGTGTCGCAGCTCGGTCGCAACGAATCGAGCAAGGCTCGGGAGGGGGATCCAGCCAACGTGATGCAATCTCCGAAGTCGTGCGCGCTAGGCTGGAACAGGGAATTACGCCTGCGGAAGGCGGCGACGCGTTCTGCCGTATCCTCTCCGGGGGTGTGTCACCACAGATTATTGTATGCTCGCAAGACGTCAACGCGTTAATTGATGCGGCCAACGCCGCTGGAAAGGCTGCCGATGCGAATGGTACTGGGCAAGCTCAACCCGCAGTCTTGCAGCACTCCCGGCCAGAACTACCGACCACCTTCGTGCCCGCCGGTACCGAGCAGGAGAGGAAGATTGCTGCGATCTGGCAGGAGTTGCTTGGTATCCAGCAGGTTGGCATTCATGATGATTTCTTCGAGCTCGGCGGGCACTCCTTGATGATCGTTACGGTTCATAGCAGATTGCATCAAGCCCTCGACGCCACGTTCCCTGTCGCCAAGATGTTCCAATATCCAACCATTAGCTCTCTGGCTAACTATCTGCGGCAGGGGCAAGGAGACAAGCCTTCTTACGGGAATCTCCGTAACCGTGCGGAGCGACAGAGAGAAGCGCTGGCCCGGCAAAAGCAACTTGCCAAGGGGAAGAGCCAATGACCGGTGATGCAGGCACGCCCAGCTCAGTCGAAGGTGTAGCGATCATTGGGATGGCAGGGCGCTTCCCCGGCTCTCGGAATACTCAGGAGTTTTGGAATAACCTGAAAGCCGGGGTCGAGTCCATCTCATTCTTTTCCGATGAGGAACTGGCGGCTTCAGGGGTTGATGTTGCGTCGGTAAAGGACAATCCGAATTACGTCAGGGCCCGAGGCGTTCTCCAAGACGCTGACTTATTCGACGCTACGTTCTTTGGGGTGAGCCCAAGAGAGGCCGAGCTGATGGACCCGCAGCACCGGCTCATCTTGGAATGTTCGTGGGAGGCGCTGGAACACGCCGGTTACAATCACGAGTCCTACGAGGGCTCGGTTGGCGTCTATGCCGGTATGAACAAGACTTCCTATCTCTTCTCTAATCTCTACCCGAATGGGCACACTATCTCACTCCTCGGGCCCAATCAGACCGAGTTGGCAAATGAGAGGGACTACCTGACTACCCGGATATCATACAAATTGAACTTGAAGGGGCCCAGCGTCAGTGTCCAGACGGCGTGTTCCACCTCCCTCGTCGCTATCGTCCTGGCCTACCAGAGTCTGCTGATTTACCAATGTGACATGGCACTCGCCGGGGGAGTGTGTGTCAGGGTTCCCCAGAACCAAGGCTACTGGTATGAAGAGACCGGGATTGCCTCCCCTGACGGGCACTGCCGTCCGTTTGACGAGCGCGCGCAAGGCACTGTTGGTGGATCCGGTGTTGGGGTTGTAGTACTCAAGCGACTGGCAGACGCCCTCACTGATGGTGACAGCATTTACGCGGTGATTAAAGGAGCCGCGATCAATAACGACGGTGCCGCTAAACTAAGCTACACGGCGCCCAACGTCGATGGCCAGGCTGAAGTGATCGCCATGGCACAGGCAGCGGCAGGGGTTGATCCGGGAACGGTCTCTTACATTGAATGTCACGGGACTGGGACGCCCTTGGGCGACTCGATTGAGATTGCTGGATTGACCCAGGCATTTCGCGCCGGCACGGATGCCAGAGCCTTCTGCGCCATTGGTTCGGTGAAGTCAAACATTGGCCATCTGGACGCCGCGGCTGGGGTCGCTGGCCTGATCAAGACTTCGTTGGCCCTACACCATAAGCTCCTGCCACCGAGCCTCCATTACGAGAGGCCCAACCCCAAGTGTCATTTCGAGGCGACTCCTTTTTATGTAAATGCCAAGCTTACAGAATGGAAGCCCGGTGACACATCCCGGCGTGCCGGGGTGAGTTCTTTCGGATTCGGGGGAACTAACGCTCATGCAGTCCTTGAAGAAGCGCCTCTCGTCGAGCCTTCCGGCCAGTCTCGTTCCCGGCAGCTGTTGCGTTTGTCGGCCAAAACGAACACTGCTTTGGAGGCGGCGACCGCCAATCTCGCGAAATATCTCAAGGACAATCCGGGGTGCAATCTAGCCGACGCCGCTTATACCTTAAGCGTAGGTCGCAGAGGTTTTGACCACCGACGAATCCTTGTTTGTCAAGAGCTGGACCACGCGGTGACTGCGCTCGAGACTCTCAATCGCGCACAGGTGACCACGCGGAACCAGGAGCGCAGAAATGTGCCCGTTGTGTTCATGTTTCCTGGACAGGGCTCTCATATCAGTACCTAAGCATGGGGCGTGAGCTTTACCACAGCGAACCCGTGTTTCGCGGTGAGCTTGACCGGTGCGCTGAGCTGTTAGAGCCGAACTTAGGTTGCAAGCTGCTGCAAGTGATGTTCCCTGGGGAAGGGCGGGCCGAAGAAGCTACAGAGCGGCTGACCCAGACTGCGATAGCCCAACCAGCGATTTTCGCAATCGAGTACTCATTAGCGAAGTTGTGGATGGAATGGGGCATTCGTCCGGAAGCGATGATCGGTCACAGCGTGGGTGAGTTCGTAGCGGCTTGCCTGGCTGGAGTGTTCTCTTTGAAAGAAGCCCTCACGCTGGTAGCTGCTCGCGGGCGCGTTATACAAACCCTCCCAGCCGGCGCCATGCTCGCCGTCCCTCTTTCGGAGAAGGAGATCTCGCAATTTTTGGGTAAAGAACTGGCTCTGGCTGCGGTAAATGGGTTGTCCAGCTGCGTCGTTTCGGGTCCGAGAGAGGCTGTCGACGCCTTGGAACGCCAGCTCGCCAAACGGGAGAATGCGGGTCGTCACCTCCACACCTCCCACGCCTTCCATTCAGCGATGATGGACCCGATCCTAGAGGCGTTTGGGGAAGAGGTCCGCAAGGTCAGTCTTCACCCCCCAAGTATTCCCTTCATTTCCTCTGTGACCGGAACCTGGATCACTCCGGAAGAGGCAACCCAGCCATCGTACTGGGTTAAGCATCTCCGTCAGACCGTGCGGTTCTCGGAAGGCCTGGCAGTCCTGCTGGAGGAGCCTCATCGCGTATTCCTGGAAGTAGGCCCCGGGCAAACACTCAGCACTTTTGCACAACGTCATCCTGCACTCGGTGTAGAACACACCGTTTTGCCTACTTTGAGGCATGCGCAAGAGGAAACCTCAGACGTGGCATCCCTGCTGAACAGCTTGGGACGGCTCTGGCTCGCGGGGGTGGAGGTCGATTGGTCCAAGTTCTACGCCGGCGAGCGGCGGCAACGAATACCGCTCCCGACCTACCCTTTCGAGCGCAAACGGTTCTGGATTGACCCACCGCTGACCGGAAAGCAGCACGCGTGTGTAAGTAAACCCTCGGAAGAAAGCCTCAACCGAGAGGTTGCTGTAAACAAGGCGGAAGATCCTCCGCCTGGGAGAAGCGAAGGGGTGATGCGAGCGCCCCAGCTCAAACTCGTCCCACATCCTGCAACAAGCCGCAAGGCGCGCATCCTTGAGACACTTGTAAACATTACCCATGATCTAAGTGGGATCGAAGTAGCTGCCTTGGACGTCAATGCCACCTTCCTCGAATTGGGTTTCGATTCGCTTTTTCTCACGCAGGCGAATACCGAATTTCGCAAAAAGTTCAACATCAAGATTACATTCCGCCAATTGTTGAATGAAGCCCCAACACTCGACGCACTGGCTCAATTTATCGATAGCAACCTCCGCCCTGAGGCATTTCCCGAGGAGACTTCTCAGCTTCCCCTGGTGCCCGCACCGCCAGTTGTCGGACTTTCGCCACAGAAGACCGGCGTGGAGTCTTCGTCTGCTTCGGGCCAGATGGTCGCTCAGCAAATGGCTCGGTTGAACGAAGCAGCGCCCCAGCAGTCGGCATCAGTCAGCACCAGTACCCTCGAACGGATAATTCATGAGCAGCTCCAGGTGATGTCGCTGCAGCTCGCAGTCATACGCAACGGCGATACCGCAGCTCTGCTGCCATCGCTACACATGCCACCCTCCAAGCAATCTGTTCAGGCGGAACAAGTGGCGAAGGGTATCCCACAGTTAATCAGGCCAGTGGAGGCAGAGGCAGCAGGCGTACCGGACGGGCCGGCATCTGGTAAGTCGAACCCGCAACATTTTGGCCCTTGGAAACCCATCGATAGGTCAGACCTCCAGGGCTTGACCCCACGGCAGCAGAAGCATCTGGACGACTTGGTTACGCGGTATACCGCTCGCACCCAGAAGTCGAAAGAGTTGACACAAGCTCATCGTCCTCATCTTGCCGATCCGCGAGCGGTAACTGGATTCCGTACCGCGTGGAAAGAAATGGTCTATCCCATTGTCGCGGTCCGCTCCTCCGGCTCAAAGCTGTGGGACATCGACGGGAATGAGTACATAGACATGACAATGGGCTTTGGCTCGATTCTCTTCGGTCATTCTCCCGAGTTCGTCACCCGAGCCATGGAAGAACAAATCAAGAAAGGGATAGAAATCGGGCCTCAGTCGCCACTTGCTGGGGAGGTTGCAAGGTCGATTTGTGAGCTCACCGGGACAGAACGAGTCACGTTCTGTAACACAGGATCTGAAGCTGTGTTAGCGGCACTGCGCGTTGCCCGGACAGTCACCGGGCGTAGCAAGATCGCCTTGTTCTCCGGTGCCTATCACGGCATCTTCGACGAAGTCCTCGTCAAGTCGACTACGATAGGTGGAAGGTCTCGCTCAGCCCCCATAGCTCCTGGGATACCACCGCACATGGTGGAAGACGTGCTGGTGCTGGAGTATGGCGACCCGAAATCGATAGAGCTGCTCAAAGAGCATGCTAGCGAGTTGGCCGCCGTTCTCGTTGAGCCCGTACAGAGCCGCCGGCCTGATTTGCAACCGAGGGAATTCTTGAAGACGTTGCGGGAATGGACGGAAAAATCAGGGGTCGCGCTGATCTTCGATGAGATGATCACGGGCTTCAGGCTTCACCCCGGCGGTGCCCAGGCTTGGTTTAACGTTCAAGCAGACCTGGCAACCTACGGCAAGGTGGTCGGCGGAGGGATGCCGATAGGAATCCTCGCCGGTAAGGCCGCCTTCATGGATGCAATGGACGGTGGGATGTGGAACTACGGCGACGCCTCCTTTCCGGAGGCAGGGGTTACCTATTTTGCCGGAACTTTCGTCCGGCACCCTCTCGCCATGGCGGCAGCTTCGTCTGTGCTCAGCCATTTAAAGGAGAGGCGGTCTTCGTTATATCAGCAGTTGAATGCGAAGGCCTCTCAGTTCGCCAAAGACCTTAACGGGCACTTCGAAGATGTCCGTGCCCCTATTCACATCCGGCACTGTGGCTCAATATTCCACCTCGAATTCCTGGAAGGACACAAGTTTTCGAGTTTGCTCTTCTACTATCTACGGGAGAGGGGGGTTCACATTTGGGAAGGCCGCCCCCTCTTCATATCTACAGCCCATACCGAGGAGGACTTAGAGTTTGTGACTCAGGCTCTTAGAGAAGCCGTCGCTGAAATGCAAGGCGCTGGCTTCCTGCCTGGGTCGCCGCCTGATTCCTTAGCGACCGAGAGGCCAGAGCCTCGCAACATGAGCGGTCCCTTACATGGTGCACCTGGAACAATGTCCGTCCCTGCCCCCGCCAGCACCCGCTCCAGGGCAGTGGGACTTCGTTGCAAAGACTCCACCCCAGAAGAGTTTCCCCTCACGGAATCGCAAATGGAAATCTGGCTTGCGACGCGTCTGGGGAAAGATGCTTCCCGCGTTTTCAACGAGCCTATCGCGCTGCGATTGAAAGGGAAGCTTGACCTTGGGGCCATGCGCGAGAGCCTACAGCAGCTGGTTGATAGGCATGAAGCGTTGCGCGTGACTGTCAGCGCCGAAGGGGACTATCAGCGGATTGCTCCATCCTTGCTGGTGGACGTCCCCCTTACCGACCTTTCCAAACTGGACCAAGAGAGCAGAAGGTCGCAGCTCGTAAGCCTCCTGAACGATGGGTTTCATCAATATTTTGATCTTGTCAAAGGTCCACTCCTGCGCCTCCGGATCTTCAAGCTGGATGAAGAGGACCATCTCTTGCATCTAGTGGCGCACCACATCATCTGTGATGGCTGGTCTTTCGGAGTTCTGCAACACGACTTGGGCGTCTTGTACTCCGCGGCGTGTCAGGGGTACCGAGGCTGATTTGACCGAGCCCATGCGATTTCGTGAATACGCTGCAAGGCAACAAGAACAGCGGAAGAGTACCGCTGGAGCTGCCGCGGAAGCGTACTGGCTTGGGCAATTTTCCGGTAGCATCCCGGTCTTGGAGTTGCCGACAGACCATCGTCGGCCTCCTGTTAAGACATACGGTTGCAGGCAACAACAAATTGCACTAGACAAGGCCCGCCTTGCGGAGCTGAAACAAGTATCCGCTAAAAAAGGGTCTACCTCTTTTGCGACTCTTCTGGCGACCTACCTTGTTCTTTTGCATCGATTGTCAGGGCAGGAGGACATCATTGTAGGGCTTGGCTCGGCTGGCCAATTGTCGGCGGGAAGCACGAACCTGGTAGGCCACTGCGTAAGCTTTCTTCCCCTTCGGAGTCAGATCAGCGGTGACCAACGGTTCTCGGAGTATCTTGCCACAGTCCAGAATCTGCTTCTGGATGCCGACGACTACCGAAATTATACGTTTGGAAGCCTTATCAGAAAGCTAGACCTCCCGCGGGATTCCAGCCGGTTGCCCCTTATCTCAATTTCCATTACTCATGAGACAGCAGACGCGAAGCTAAATTTTGCGAATCTCGACGTGGAGGTTGCTGCCAAGCCGAAGAGTTTCTGCAACTTTGATCTCGAACTCTATCTAATAGAATCGAACGCAGGCCTCGCTATTGATTGTCGTTACAATACCGACCTCTTTGATGATGGGACGATTCGGAGATGGCTGGGACATTACCAGACTTTGCTGCAAAGCATCGCTGCGAATCCAGAGGAGCGAGTCGCAAACTTACCGATATTAACGGATGCCTCGAAGCAGCAACTGCTTTTTGCGTGGAATGACACGAAAAGGGACTACCCCAACGATAGGTGCATCCATGAACTCTTCGAAGAACAGGTAGATCTTTCTCCTGACGCCGTAGCAGTGATCTTTAAGAACAGAAAGCTGACCTATCGGGAACTGAATCAACAAGCAAATCAGCTGGCACATTACCTGCAAAAGTTAGGTGTGGGACCTGAAGTGCTGGTCGGTATTTGCGTGGAACGCTCTCTGGAAATGATGATCGGTCTGTTGGGCATTCTTAAGGCGGGAGGGGCGTATGTGCCGCTAGATCCGACCTATCCTCACGAGCGATTGAGATACATGACGGAGGATGCGGGGATTGAGGTTCTGTTAACACAAGAGGCCCTCGTGAAGGAAATGCCGGAGTTGAAGTCTCAGGCGGGGTCCAACAGGATGAAGACAATCTGTCTGGATCGGGACTGGAGCCTGGTAAGTCGCGAGAGCGAGACAAATCCCCGGCATCTGGGGACTGCCGAGACCCTGGCCTACGTGATGTACACGTCGGGTTCGACCGGACAACCGAAAGGGGTCGGCATTCCGCAGCGGGCGGTAAGCCGCCTGGTTTTGGAAACCAATTACGCTCGATTTGGAGAAGAGGAAGTTTTCTTGCAGATGGCTCCAACGTCATTTGATGCCTCGACGTTTGAGCTTTGGGGAGCCCTGCTGAATGGATCCACATGTGTGCTCTATCCTGGGGGGCTTCCAAATCTGAAGACCCTGGGTCAGGTGATTGAAAGACACCGGGTCACCACCCTGTGGCTGACGGCGTCTCTGTTCAATACGGTGATCGACGATGCACCCGAGATCCTGAGACCAATTCGGCAGTTACTGGTTGGAGGAGAAGCGCTCTCGGTGACTCACATGCGACAAGCCAACCAGCGGTTGCCCAACACACAGATCATCAATGGCTACGGTCCCACGGAGAACACCACCTTCACCTGCTGCTATACAATTCCTAAACTGCTGGACGAAACCAGGTCGATTCCGATTGGGACTGCCATCGCCAACACCCAGGTTTATTTGCTCGATAGGTACCTCTCTCCAGTGCCGGTGGGTGTGGTTGGGGAGTTGTATACGGGTGGTGAAGGCTTGGCGCGGGGTAACTGGGGACGTGCGGATTTGACGGCGGAGCGTTTTGTTCCCAACCCGTTCAGTACCGAAGCTGGAGGCCGGTTGTACCGAACCGGTGACCTGGGGCGTTATTTGCCAGATAGCAACATTGAATTCATCGGCCGCGCTGACAATCAGGTCAAGATTCGGGGGTTCCGAATCGAACTGGGCGAAATCGAGTTTGTCATCAAACAGCATCCCGCAGTCCGTGACGCCGTCGTGAGGGTGCTGGAGGGCGAGAAACGTTTGGTTGGCTACGTGGTACTTCGGAGTGAAAGCGCCGGGGATGGGATTCGAGAGTTCCTGAAGACAAAGTTACCAGACTATATGATACCCGGTTCGTTCATCATGCTGGAGGATCTGCCTCTCACTGCGAACGGCAAAATCGACTATAAGGCGTTGCTGACTGCTTCGGAATCAAATAAGAGGGCCGAGGCAAGCTATATTGGACCGCACGACGAGATTGAGAGGAAGTTGATTAAGATCTGGGAAGAGTTGCTCAGGGTCAGACCGATCGGAGTGAAGGACAACTTCTTTGACCTGGGCGGGCATTCCTTGCTGGCGACTCGGTTGATCGCTCGAATCGAGAAGACCTTGGGGAGT
>Ga0180085_1000205_pt1 | contig 20456 bp, 13 predicted proteins | sample EasRiv730_16_10D_FD_123013 | JGI IMG/M metagenome (GOLD analysis project Ga0180085, IMG submission 123013) | Soil microbial communities from meander-bound floodplain in the East River, Colorado, USA - East River metaG ERMLT730_16_10D | ecosystem: Environmental > Terrestrial > Soil > Floodplain ... | reverse complement strand
GTCGACGGTACCGGTGCAGGACCCCTCGCTCTCCTCGGTGGTCGCAAGCCGTCCGTCGCGTTGAGCTTCGTCGGCTTTCGCTGCGCCGGCGAGAATCCCGCGCCCCTTCCCGCAGAGGTCGATGACGGTGTCCGCGTATCGCGAAGCGGCTCGGACGCCGTGCTCACGTGGAACGTTGCGGCCGGCGCAACGGCCTCGTCCGTCCTGCGCGGGCATGTGAGCGAGCTGCCCGTAGGCAGTGCGGGCGCCGACGAGCGGTGCCTGGCCTTGAACGTCGAGGGCGATACATTCACCGATTCCGAGCTTCCCGTCAGCGGCGACGCATTCTGGTACCTGGTCCGCGGCGAGAACGTGCTGGGCAGTGGCCCCTACGGCTTCGAGGGACTGAACGGTGTGCCTGGGGCGCCGCGCCTCAGCGCGACCTGCCCGTAGGGCGCTACTGCGGCTGCCGCGGTGCCAGGCCGTAGGAATAGATCAACAGCACCGCCCCGACGAGGCCGGGAATGAGGCCCGACCGCCAGGCCGCCTCGTTGGTAGCCACACCTTTGAGGAGCACCATCAGCCCGACTCCGACGGCGACCAGGATCAGCCCGCTGAGCCTCTGGATCTCGACACGATTTCTGTCGGTCGTCCGCTGCTGCTCGCGGAACATCTCGAGCGCGGCGCTCGATCCGTCTTGTCCGGCCTCGGCGAGCTTCTTCAGCACCTCGCTCCGATAATACGATTCCCGCTCGCGGCGCCGCGCGTTGGCCCACGACGCGACGGCGAAGAATCCGAACGTGGAGATCGACCCGACTATGCCCAGAATGAAGGGGGCGATGTTCTCTCTCATTCGGACCTCCAGTACAGCGGTCCCGACGCTGCGTCGAGTGGGACGACCCGCCGGGGCCTACCGTTGCACTATTTTGCAACCCCCGCCTCCCCCGTTGCGTCGAACCCCTCCAGGTGGAAAACGCGGGTGAGCCATGACGAGGACCGCGAAGCCGTCCGAAGGGTCTTGGCCGGCGACGACTCCGCCTTCGGCCGGATCGTCACGCGGTGGCAGGGGCCGCTCGTGAGCCTGGCGTATCGATTCGCCCGGGACCAGGGGCGCGCCGAGGACCTCGCGCAGGAGGCCTTCCTGCGCGCCTATCGCACCCTGCGAAGCTGGCGCGAAGACTCGGCCTTCTCCACCTGGCTGTTTGCCCTGGCGCTGAATCTCTACCGCTCCGAGCTGCGTCGGATCCCGCCGCGGACCGTTTCGATCGAGGACGTCGGGGAGCTTCGCGATGGCCGTTCCGGAATGCCCGGAGTCGATTCGTCCGATCGAGACCGCGCCGTGCGCGCAGCCGTGCAGACCCTCCCCGCGAAGTACAGGGAAGCCATGATCGTCTTCTACTTTCACCGGTCGGACGTCGCCGTCACGGCGAAGACGCTCGGGATCCCCGAGGGGACGGTCAAGGCCAGGCTGCATCGCGGCCGTGAGCTCCTACGCCGCAAGCTGGGGAAGACCCGGTGAGAGACGAGGAGATCGATCGGATCCTCGGCGGCGAGGAGGACATCCTGCCCGCGTCGGGGTTCCACGCCTCCGTGATGGAAGCCGTTCACCGTGAGGCCACCGCGCCGCCGCCGATCCCGTTTCCGTGGAGGCGCGCGTGGCCGGCGATTGCCGCGTCCGCCCTCGCGCTCGTGGGGTCGCCCGTCCTGCTCGTCGCGTCGGGCGCGTCCGGGCCGCCCGTTCTCGATTCGCTGCTTCGCTCGGCGGAGAGCTTCGGCGCTCCGTGGATCGCGCTCGCCGCGCTCGCGACGGTTGGGTCTCTCCTCTTCTCGAAACGTCTCGCCGCGGACAGGTACTAGCCCAAGGAGCTTCTGCCATGCGCCCTCGCGGTCTCGTCCTTCTGGTGTCGCTTTTCGCCATCACCGGCTGCCTGTCCGCCGCTGGGCCGGACCGCGTCGTCGAGGAGGACCGGGTGATCGCCGGCGGGCCTGCCGACTCGCTCGAGGTGCGCCACCTCGTCCTGCGTGGGACCAACGAGCAGATCGGGCGCGCGCTGGCCGAGATCGCGATGGAGCGGTACGGAGTCCGCCCCGAGCCCGCCAGGGACCCCCTGCAGGTGCGCGCGCAGCGCAAGTTCCTGGAGCGGAACTATCCCATGCTGCTCGACCGCATGCGCGGCGTCGCGGCGGCGTTCGGCAAGTCGATCGAGGATGACGGGTGGGATTTCACAGGGCTCGGCTTCACCGACCTCGAGGCCGCCTGCTCCATTGCGCACCTGCCGCCGTCCTCCACCGCGAACGGCAAGAGCGTGGTGAGCCGCGACTACGACTTCACGACCGGCGCCCTCAGCTTCGGCGTCCTTGCGCCGGGGATGCTGCACCCGACCGCACGCCCGTACCTGCTCGAGCTGCACCCCGATCAGGGTTACGCCTCGATCGCGATGGTTGCGTACGACTTGCTGAGCGGCGTGCTCGACGGCATCAACTCCGAGGGGCTGACCGTCACGCTGGCCATGGATGCGGAGCTCTTCGACAAGTCCCCGGAGCCGACGCGGGGCCCGGCCGTCGGCCTGGGCGAGCTACAGACCATCCGCCTGCTCCTCGACACGTGTGCCACGGTCGAAGAGGCGAAGCAGACGCTGTGGGCGACGAAGCAGTACTACCAGTACGTCCCGATCCACTACCTGATCGCCGACCGTCACGGCAATGCGTTCGTCTGGGAGTACTCCGAGTCTCACAATCAGGAGTACGTCATCGAGAGCCCGGGTCAGCCGCTCGTCATGACGAACTTCACCCTCCACAAGCAGCTCGAGGACGGGAAGCCGCCTTCGGCGGAGAAGGCGAGTGCGACGTGTAAGCGCTACGCCTATCTCCGCGAGAAGCTCGCGGTCGGCAAGCTCGACGACAAAACCATCCGCGGCTTCCATCGGAGCTGCGACGCGCAGGCGTCGCAGGCCGCGGACCCATCCCGTCCCCCGGAGCGCACCTTCTGGCACGCGTTCTACTACCCCGAGGACCGCAAGGTGTGCCTGAGCTACTACCTCAAGGACGAGCCCTACCCCGGCAATGAGCGCCTCGTGCGCCCGATCCGAACGGACTATCTGGAATTCCGGCTGGAGCCGACGGAAGCCCAGCGGGCGAACGGGGCGACACCCTCGGCGCCCGCGGCGGCGGCCGCTGCGACGGGTGTCGCGGCCGCGCTCGAGGCCGCGGGCGGCACCGTCAAGCGCGAGGGAACGCGTGTCGTCAGCCTGGGCCTCGAGAAAGCACCCAACCTCGACACCGTCCGTCCGCTCCTGCCCCAGCTTCGCGACCTCGAAGAGCTGAACCTCGGCAACCCGGCCGTGACCGACGACGACGTGCGCGCACTCCAGGGCTTACCGAAGCTCCAGAGCCTCGGCCTCATGGGAGCGCCGATTGGCGACGAGGCGCTGGCGGTCATGAAGACACTGCCGGCGCTGCGCATCCTGAACATCATTGGAACGAAGGTGACCGACGCGGGCCTCGCGCACCTGAGCGACCTCACGGCCCTCGAGTACATTGGCCTCAAGGGCACCGCGGTCACCGACGCCGGCTTGGGCAACCTGAAGAACCTGGCTCGTCTCACGAACCTCAACATCGCCGATACCGAGGTGACCGACGCGGGCCTCGTGCACCTTGCCGGCATGACGCGCCTCGAGTCCGTGAACCTCTCGAACGACGACGTGACCGACGCGGGGCTGGCGAACCTGGCCCGCGTGCCCGGCCTCGCCGGTATCAACCTCACGGGGACGAAGATCACCGATGCCGGTCTCGTCGAGCTGAAGCGGCTCTCGAAGCTGACCAAGCTCAACGTGACGGGAACCGCGGTCACGGACCAAGGGGTCAAGGATGCGAAGAGGTTCCTGCCCTTCTGGGCCACGGTGACGAGGTAGCCGTCGCGCGCGAGGCCCCGGTAGGCCCTTTCCACCCGCGCTTGACCGCCGGCCTTGCGATGTGATAGTTGCGCCTCCAGGAGGGCTTCATGCTCCGGAAAATTCTCATCGGCGTTGCGGGTGTCTTGGTCCTTTTCGTAGCGGTGGTGGCCACACGGCCGTCCGCCTATCACGTCGAGCGCAAGCTCGGGGTCGCTGCTCCAGCCGATCTCGTGTTCGGTGTTCTCAACGACCTCCATCAGTTTGCGGGTGTCTTGGTCCTTTTCGGGTCGCCGTGGGAGAAGCTCGATCCCAACATGCAGAAGACCTTCGAAGGCCCCGCGGCGGGCATCGGCCAGTCGTTTGCGTGGACCGGCAACGAAGTCGGCAAGGGCAAGATGACGATCGAAGAAAGCGTCCCTGGCCAGAAGGTGGGCATCAAGCTCGAGTTCGTGAAGCCGATGAAGTCCACGGCAACCTGTGCGCTCACCCTCGCGGGTACGCCGACCGGCTCGTTCGTGACGTGGTCGATGGATGGGAATCACAATTTCATAGGCAAGGCCTTCGGCATGTTCATGGACATGGACAACATGCTCGGCTCCGACATCGAGAAGGGGCTGGCCCAGCTGAAGACCGTCGCCGAGGGCAAGCAGGCAGCAATCGCGACCGCCGCCGCGGCTCAGGCTGACGCCGACAAGTCCGCCGCCGAAGAGGCGGCGAAGGAGTAGTCCCTTCCGCAGGATGCGCCTGCTGCCACTGCTCGCGCACGGACGTCAAATCCGGACGGTTACGGCCTGGGTTCATTCCTGCGCAGCCTTAGCAGGCCTTGGTCAGCCGTGGACCGGCTTCAGATCGATGATCTCCATTCGATGATTGCTCTCCGGGTGCTCTGACGATGGTCCCTCGGTCTGGATCGCATAGTCCCCCTCGAGGCCCTCGTCTTGAAGCCACTTGCGGACGTAAGACCTCCAGACCTCCGGGTGGCCGGCTTCCTGAACCGGATGAACCCCGTAGCTGAACTGGAGTCTCTGGCAGGTGGCCTCATCGGAACTGATCCCCACGATCCACACTGGCAGCCGAAACCGCGCGATGCTCCGGGCGGTTGCACCGCTCCTCGTGGGAACGAACACGGCGGCCGGAGAGCCGTATTTCAGGCTCTCTTCGACGGACAGGGCGATGCGGTGCTGGGGTCGCAGTCTTCCCTTGAGATCGATCCCTCGATACGTCTCCTCGACGGTCCTTTGGCGACAGCAAGGCTCCACGGCGGCGGCGATCTTTCCCAGCATGGCGGCAGCCTCCACCGGGTAACTCCCCATGGCGGACTCGCCGGAGAGCATGACGCAGTCGGTCCCGTCCAGGATCGCGTTTGCCACATCGGTGGCCTCGGCTCGAGTCGGGCGGGGGTTTCCGGTCATGGACTCCAGCATCTGCGTGGCCGTGATCACCGGCTTGGCCCGCATGTTCGCTCGGCGCAGGAGGTCCTTTTGAACGACCGCGATACGCTCGATGGGGACCTCCACGCCAAGGTCCCCGCGGGCGATCATGATCCCGTCCGCAGCCTCGATGATCTCGTCGATCCGGTCTAGCGCCCTGGTGCGTTCGATCTTGGCGATGACGAACGGGCTTCCCCCCAGAGCGGCTGAAGCGGCTCGGACAGCCTCGACGTCCGAAGCTTTCTCCACGAAGGACTGGCTCACCGCATCCACGCCGTTCTCGATGGCGAACTTCAGGCATTCGCGATCGCGTTCCGTGAAGGCGCTGACGCCCAGATCCACGCCAGGGATGTTGAGTCCCTTGCGGGACCGGAGCTCTCCCCCGACGACCGTGCGGCAGGCCACGTCGTTCCCGGACACTCGTACGACCTCGAGTTGAATCAAACCATCGTTCAGGTAAAGCATGTCCCCTGAGCGCACCGCTTGAGGGAGGGGCTCGAAAGACACGGAAGCGCGGGTCCGGTCGCCCGGGATCTGCTCCGTGGTCAGAGTGAAGGAACTCCCGGACTCGAGGTACACCGGTTCTTGTGCGAGAAGGCCGATGCGCATTTTGGGCCCAGGGAGGTCGGCCATGATGGCGATGCGCCGCCCGGTCTTCCGGGAGGCGGCGCGGAGGTTCTCGATGACCCGCCTTTGACTCGCAAAAGCGCCGTGGGAGAAGTTCAGGCGGGCCACGTTCATGCCCGCTAGGAGCAGCCGTTCGACAGACCTCGGAGGACTCAGACGCCGGACCGATGGTGCATACGATCTTTGTCTTATGGGCAGGTAGCGTCACGTTCCTCCTCCTCGTTGGCTATTGGCATGCCCTGTCTTCACTTCGCTGACCGTTCGAATGGGGCGCATGGCGTGTACCCTGCTGATTCGCGAAGCGGGAGCTTCAGCATTCATTCATGACGGGGCGATTCGACCGGCTCAACTCCTGCTTGTTGAGCTTGCAGGGCCTCCTCCGTCCGCGAGACAACCACGGAGCAACGGCGGTGCCATTAGGACACCGTATGGCCGCCCGCCACGGCCCGCCTCCGGCTGCCTGAGCCGCAGCGCACGCACGCGCCGGCGGCCGAAGCGCGACGCCGTTTCGGGGGCCCGAATCGCGTGCCCATGGTGGTGGTTTCACAGCAACGGGCGAGCCCGGCGCCGGGCTCGGCGCCGGGCGGTTGCGCCTCAACGCTGAGTTCCAGGCCGGGCGGCTTGGCACGGATCCTGCCCAAGGGTGGCACATGAACAAGACGGGAAGGTCCCCGGGGAAGGAAGGCATCGCCATGACCACTCTCTCCACGCAGCTGTCGGGAGTTTGTTCCGACGGACGCCTCAGCGCGTACGGCCCGGCTCGCTCGACGATCCCGGGTGTGCCCCTCACTGCGGACGAGCTGCGCAAGATCGACGCCTACTGGCGGGCCAGCCTCTACCTGTGTGTGGGGATGCTGTACCTCAAAACCAACCCCTTGCTCCGGGAGCCGCTGAGAGCGGAGCACACGAAGCCGAGGCTCCTGGGTCACTGGGGCTCGGATTCCGGTCAGGCCTTCACCTACACGCACTTCAATCGCCTGATCAACAAGTACGACCTGAATGCGATCTTCATCTCCGGCCCCGGCCATGGGGCGCCGGCGGTGCTGTCCCAGGCCTATCTCGAGGGCACGTATTCCGAGGTGTATCCCGACAAGAGCGAAGACGCCGCGGGGTTGCAGCGCTTCTTCAAGCAGTTTTCCTTCCCCGGAGGGATCGGCAGCCACGCTACACCCGAGACCCCCGGCAGCATCCACGAGGGGGGCGAGCTGGGCTACAGCCTCTCCCACGCCTACGGGACGGTGTACGACAATCCAGACCTCATCACGCTGGTGATGGTGGGCGACGGCGAGGCGGAGACCGGCCCCCTGGCCACGAGCTGGCACAGCAACAAGTTCCTCAATCCGATCACGGACGGCGCAGTGCTGCCCGTCCTGCACCTCAACGGGTACAAGATCAACAACCCCACGCTCCTCGCGCGCGTCAGCCACGACGAGCTGGAAGCGTTGTTCCGCGGCTACGGCTACACCCCCTATTTCGTGGAAGGGAGCGAGGCGCCGAGCATGCACCAGGCGATGGCCGCCACGCTGGAGCACTGTGTCCTGGAGATCCGCAAGATCCAGGAAGATGCGCGGCGGACCGGGAAGGCCGTCCGGCCACGCTGGCCGATGATCATCCTGCGTAGTCCCAAGGGCTGGACCGCTCCGCGGAAGGTGGACGGGCACGACCTCGAGGGCTCCTGGCGGGCGCACCAGATCCCCATGGCGGACGTCGCGACCAATCCCGCGCATCTGAAGGTGCTGGAGGAATGGCTCCGCAGCTACAAGCCAGAGGAGCTGTTCGACGAGGAGGGACGGCTGACTCCCGAGCTCAAGGCCCTGGCCCCCCGAGGGCACCGTCGCATGAGCGCGAACCCGGTGGCCAACGGAGGTCTGTTACGCCGGCCGCTGGACATACCCGACTTCCGCTCTGCGGGCGTCGAAGTCGAGAAAGCCGGCAGAACCCAGGCCTCCAGCGTCTCCGTCCTCGGGAGCTTCCTGCGCGAGGTCATGCGGGGGAACATGCAGAACTTCCGCGTGTTCGGGCCGGACGAGACGCAGTCCAACCAGCTCCAGGCCATCTACGAAGTCAGCAAGAAGGTCTGGCTGGGAGAGTATCTCCCGGAGGACGGCGACGGCGGCGAGCTGGCCCCGGATGGCCGGGTCATGGAGATGCTCAGCGAGCACACCGTCGAGGGATGGTTGGAAGGCTACATCTTGAGCGGCCGACACGGCCTCATCAACAGCTACGAGGCGTTCGTCCACGTCGTGGACTCGATGTTCAACCAGCACGCCAAGTGGCTGGAGAAGTGCAACGAGCTCCCGTGGCGGGCGAAGGTGTCGTCGCTCAACCTGCTGATCACCGGGCTGGTCTGGCGGCAGGACCACAACGGCTTCACGCACCAGGACCCCGGCTTTATCGACGTCGTCGCCAACAAGAGTCCCGACGTGGTGCGCATCTACCTGCCGCCGGACGCCAACTGTCTCCTGTCCGTCGCCGACCACTGCCTGCGCAGCGTCAACTACGTGAACGTGATCGTCGCGGACAAGAAGCAGCACCCGCAGTTCCTGGACATGGAGGCGGCGATCGCCCATTGCACCAAGGGCGCAGGCATCTGGGACTGGGCGAGCAACGACCAGGGCGCCGAGCCCGACGTGGTGATGGTGGGGTGCGGGGACGTGCCCACGCTCGAGGCCCTGGCGGCTACCGCCTTGCTCCGCCGGCACCTGCCCGAAGTGAGGGTCCGGTTCGTCAACGTGCTCGACCTGTTCAAGCTCGTGCCCCACAACGAGCACCCGCACGGGCTGACCGACCGCGAGTTCGAGGCCCTCTTCACTCCGGACCGACCGGTGATCTTCAACTTCCACGGCTACCCGTGGCTGATCCACCGGCTCACCTACCGCCGGCCCGGCCAGCAGCACATCCACGTGCGCGGCTACAAGGAACAGGGCAACATCAATACCCCGCTCGAGCTGGCCATCCGCAACCAGACCGACCGCTTCAGCCTGGCGATCGACGCCATCGATCGGATGCCCCGCTTCCGCGTCACCGGATCCAGCGTTCGCGAGGCGCTGCTGAACCAGCAGATCGCCTGCACGAACTACGCGCACGAGCACGGTACGGACCCGGACGACATCAGCGACTGGGAGTGGCCCTTCTGAGGAAAGAAGCGGCGCGGTGCCAACACCCAAGAAAGGAGACGGCGATGCGCAAGAGGAAGGTGGCGGCTCCGCGGACGTCCCCGGGGAACGATGACCTGGTGAGACTCGTGGACCGCTATGGGTGTGGCCCGGTGCAGTTCACCGGAGCAGATACCGCGCTCTATGAGCGGCACCTGCTCTTCGACAACGTGGTCGACCCGGAGAAGACCGGTCCGCGGGAACACTTCGAGGCCTTTGCCCGCTCCATGCGGGATGTCCTCTCGCAGCGGTGGGTGCAGACGGAGGAAACGTATCAACGGGAGAATCCCAAACGCGTCTACTACCTCTCCATGGAGTTTCTCATCGGCCGCTCGCTGGCCAACAACGTGATGAACCTGCTGCTGGATCCCCTCGTCAAGGGCGCGGTCGCCCAGGAGGAACTCGATTGGCCTCGCCTGCTCGAGGAGGAACCCGACGCCGGACTGGGGAATGGCGGGCTCGGGCGTCTGGCGGCTTGCTTCCTGGACTCGATGGCGACGATGCACCTCCCCGCCATGGGCTACGGGCTGCGATACGAGTACGGCATCTTCAAGCAGGCCGTCTGCGAGGGATGGCAACAGGAACATCCGGACAACTGGCTCCGGCGCCCGGACCCGTGGGAGGTGGCGCGTCCGGACGAGAGGGTGGAAGTCAATCTGAACTGCTCGGTCGAGTTGCACGGCGGGGTCTTGCGCCCGGTCCCCGGTCGGCCGACCCGCTGGATCGGGATCCCGTACGATCGGCCGGTCGTGGGCTACGGGGGCAAGACCATCAACACGCTCCGCCTCTGGGCCGCCGCCGCGCCGGATTACTTCGACTTTCAGGCGTTCAGTCACGGCGACTTCGTCGGGGCGCTGACGGAGACGCTGGCGGCCGAGTCCATCACGCGGGTGCTGTATCCCGATGATTCCACCAGCATGGGGCAGGGGTTGCGCTTCTTCCAGGAGTACTTCCTGGTAGCCTGCTCGCTGGCCGACCTCGTGCGCCGATTCCGCCGGAACAACTCCGACTGGAGCGCGCTCCCTGAGAAAGTCGCCATCCAGCTCAACGATACGCACCCGACGCTGGCCGTCCCCGAGCTGATGCGGATTCTGGTGGATGACGCGAAGCTCGGATGGGACCAGGCCTGGGACATCACGCAGCGCTCCCTGGCCTATACCAACCACACGCTCCTGCCTGAAGCCCTGGAAAGATGGCCCGTGGAACATTTCGAGGTGCTGCTGCCGCGTCACCTGGAGATCATCCACGAAATCAATCGCCGCCTGCTCGAGACCGTGCGGGCCCGGTTCCCCGGTAACGAGGGGCGATGCGCCCGCGTGAGCATCGTGGAGGAAGGCGCCGCCAAACACGTCCGGATGGCCAATCTCGCCATCGTCGGTTCGCACAGCACCAACGGGGTCGCCGCCGTTCACTCCAGGCTGCTTCGCACGCAGACGGTCCCGGACCTGGCCGAGATGTTCCCGGAGCGGTTCAGCAACAAGACGAACGGGGTCACGCCGCGCCGCTGGCTGGCGCTCGCGAATCCGGTGCTCGCCGAGACGATCACCGCGGCCATCGGGAACGAATGGATCACCGACCTCGAGCGTCTTCGCGGGCTCGAGCCGCTGGTCGACGACCCGGGATTCCGGAACGCGTTCCGCAAGGCCAAGCGCGCGGCCAAGGTGCGGTTTACCGCCTGGCTCGAGGCGACCACCGGCCAGACGGTGGACCCGGACCGCATCTTCGATTGTCAGGTCAAGCGCATTCACGAATACAAACGGCAGCTCCTCAATGCACTACGAATCGTGGTGCTGTACCAGCGCCTCCGCGAGAACCCGAATCTCGAGATGACACCTCGGACCTTTTTCTTCGCCGGCAAGGCGGCTCCGGCCTACCATCTGGCCAAGCTCGTCATCAAGTTCATCAACAACCTGGCGGGCACCATCGCGGAGGACCCCGCCGTGCGGAACCGACTGCAGGTGCGTTTTCTGCCCGAGTACGACGTGTCGCTGGCAGAACGTTTGATCCCGGCCAGCGACGTCTCCAACCAGATCTCGACCGCCGGCTACGAGGCGAGCGGCACGAGCAACATGAAGTTCATGATGAACGGTGCGCTGACCATCGGCACGCGAGACGGGGCCACCATCGAGATGGCGGAGGAGGCCGGTGAGGAGAATTTCTTTCTCTTCGGCCTGACGGCGGATCAGGTGGCCGGAAGTCGCAGATGGTACGACCCGCACTGGCACTATGAGCATGAGCCGGAGACCCGCGCCGCGCTGGACCTCATCTTCTCCGACCACTTCAGCCGTCACGAGCCGGGGATCTTCGGCCCGCTGCGCGATACGCTCCTGGCGCACGGGGATCACTACATGCATCTGGCGGACCTCGCGAGCTACCTGGAGGCGGACCGTCGCCTGCTGCAGCTGTACCAGGATCCCGAGGAATGGGCGCGCAAGGCGATCTTGAACGTCGCCGGCTCGGGGAAGTTCTCGAGCGATCGCACCATCGCCCAATACGCCGCGGACATCTGGAGCGCGAGGCCGTGCCCGGTGCCGTAGGCGAGCGCGGAGAAAGGACGCAGAGGCATGGGAATCTCGCCCCTGGCCGGGAAGCCGGCTCCGAAGGAAATACTGGTGGACGTGGCCCGACTGGAAAGGGAGTACCACGACCGCAAGCCCGATCGTGGAGACCCCAACCAGCAAGTCCGCTTCGGCACCAGCGGGCACCGTGGCTCACCGCTTCGCGGCACGTTCACGGAAAGCCATATCCTGGCCATTACCCAGGCGATCTGCGACTACCGCCGCGCCCAGGGCATCGACGGCCCGCTCTACATGGGAAAGGACACCCACGCCCTGTCCGGACCGGCTCAACGCACCGCCATCGAGGTGCTGGCAGGAAACGGGGTCGAGACTCTTATCCAGCGCGACGACGGCGTGACGCCGACGCCGGTCATCTCGCGGGCCATCCTCGTCCACAATCGCGGCCGCCAGAGGCACCGAGCGGACGGTATCGTGGTCACACCCTCGCACAATCCTCCCGAGGATGGTGGCTTCAAGTACAACCCGCCCAACGGGGGCCCAGCCGACACCCAGGTGACACGATGGGTCCAGGACCGTGCCAACGAGCTGCTGAAAGGGGGCAACGCAGGCGTCACGCGCCTGCCGTTCGCGACGGCTCTCAAGGCGCCGACCACCCACCCCGAAGACTTCATCCTGCCTTATGTCGACGACCTGAAGAACGTCATCGACATGGACGCCATCAGGGGCGCCGGCCTGAAGCTCGGCGTGGACCCGCTCGGCGGCGCCGCCGGGCCTTACTGGGGGCCGATCAACGCCGTCTACAAGCTGGACATCCACGTGGTCAACCCCGAGGTGGACCCGGCCTTCTCGTTCATGACGGTTGACCACGACGGTGTGATCCGGATGGACTGCTCCAGTCCGTACGCAATGGCCGGGCTGCTCGGGCTGAAGGACCAGTACCGGGTGGCGTTTGCCAACGACCCGGACGCGGACCGGCACGGGATCGTCACCCCTTCCGCGGGCTTGATGAACCCCAACCACTATCTGGCGGTGGCCATCCAGTATCTGCTCACGCACCGCCCCTACTGGCCCACGCATGCCGCCGTGGGGAAGACCCTGGTCAGCAGCAGCATGATCGACCGGGTCACCCGGAGGCTCGGCCGTCGGCTCTGCGAAGTACCCGTCGGCTTCAAGTGGTTCGTGCCGGGCTTGTTCGACGGTTCAGTCTGTTTCGGCGGCGAGGAGAGCGCCGGGGCGAGCTTCCTGCAGCGCGACGGCACCGTGTGGACGACCGACAAGGACGGCCCGATCCTGGCCCTGCTGGCGGCCGAGATCACCGCCCGGACAGGGAAGGACCCCGGCGAGCACTACCGCGGATTGACGGCGGAGTTCGGCTCGCCCTGTTACACGCGGATCGACGCGCCGGCGACGCCCGAGCAGAGGGCTCGTCTCGAGCGCCTGTCTCCCGAGGCCGTCACGGCATCGACACTGGCCGGCGAGCCGATCACGGCCAAGCTGACCCGTGCCCCCGGCAACGACGCCCCCATCGGCGGCCTCAAGGTGGTGGCCGCCAGCGGCTGGTTTGCGGCCCGGCCGTCCGGCACCGAGGACATCTACAAGATCTACGCGGAGAGCTTCCAGAATCAGAGCCACCTGGATGCGATCGTGAGCGAGGCTCAGGAGATGGTGCAGAACGCGCTTCGATCCACCGAACGGGTCCGCGGCTGAAGAGGATGTGCGAGATGCCTGATGGCGGACGCAGGATACCGCTTGTCCCGTTCCCACAGGGGTACAGGGCCTCGGGTCTGCTGCTGCACGTCACGTCGCTGCCCTCCCCCTACGGGATCGGGGACGTGGGGCCGGCCGCGGTGGCGTGGGTGGACCGGCTCCACGAGGCCGGGCAGGCCTGGTGGCAGGCGTTGCCCCTGGGGCCGACGGGGTACGGCAACTCGCCGTACCAGCCCCTCTCGTCGTTCGCCGGCAACGCGCTCCTGATCAGCCCGGACTGGCTGGTCGAGGACGGCCTGCTGCGAGCGAGCGACTGCGAGGGCTGCTCGTTCTCGCCCACGGCCGTCGACTACGACGCGGTCGCCGGGTTCAAGCAGCGGCTGCTCGAGACTGCCTGGGCCAACTTCGAGGGCGGGGCGCGATCGGACCTCATGGCGCCCTTCGAGCAGTTCCGTCGCGACCATGCACAGTGGCTGGACGATTACGCCCTTTTTCGCGCGCTGAAGGGACGGTACCACGGCGCCCATTACCTCGACTGGCCGACCGAACTCGCAAGGCGGAGTCCGGCTGCCCTCGCCCAGGCCCGGCAGGAGCTGGCGAGGCCGATCGCGCAGGTCCGCTTCGCCAAGTTCCTCCTGTTTCGCCAGGCGACACGGCTGAAGGAACATGCCCGGGCGAAGGGCGTGCATCTGATCGGCGATCTGCCCTTCTTCGTCTCCCCCGACTCGAGCGACGTGTGGGCCAACCCCGAGCTGTTTCTCCTGGACGAGCAACTCAGGCCGCGCGTCGTGGCCGGCGTACCGCCCGACTACTTCAGTGCCGAGGGCCAGCTCTGGGGCAACCCGATCTATGACTGGGAAGCCCTGAGCCGGACCGGCTATCGCTGGTGCATCGACCGCCTGCGCGCCCTGCTGGTCCACGTGGACGTGATTCGCCTGGATCATTTCCGCGCGTTCGTCGACGCCTGGCACGTCCCGGCCGGCGCCCCGACCGCCCAGACCGGCCGGTGGGTGGAGGGTCCCGGCACACAGTTCTTCACGGCGGTCCAGGCGGAGCTGGGTGGGCTTCCCTTGATCGCCGAGGACCTGGGGCTGATCACGCCGCCCGTGTACGCCCTCCGGGACCAGTTCGGCTTGCCGGGCATGCGCGTGCTTCAATTCGCGTTCGACGGCCGCCCGGACAATCCCCACCTTCCCCCCAACTATGTCCCCAACGCCGTGGCATACACAGGAACCCATGACAATCCCACGACGCGGGGCTGGTTCGAGAGCCTGCCGGATTCTCAGCAACAAGTCGTGTGGAATTGCATGAAGCGGCCTGCCGGCAGGAGCGGCGAAGTCGCCGGAGAGTTGATCCGGCTGGCGTGGTCCTCCCCGGCGGCGCTCGCCATCGCTCCGCTCCAGGATCTGCTCAACCTCGGGCCGGAGGCACGCATGAACGTGCCGGGGCGCGCGGAGGGCAACTGGTCCTGGCGTGCGACCGAGGAGATGTTGTCGAATCCGGTTTTCGAGGCGGTGCGGGAATTGACGGGCGCGTCAGGACGCCTCGGCCTCGTCGGAAACCCGCCGGCGGGCGGAGGGATGGGGGCGGCGTCGTGACTCCGAACCCGATCGTCTTCCTGGTGGATGTGGACAACACGCTGCTCGACAATGACCGCATTCAGAGCGACCTCCGGACCCACCTCGAGCACGAGTTCGGGGCGGCCTGCCGCGATCGGTATTGGGCGATCCTCGAGAAGCTCTTCACCGAGCTGGGCTACCGCGATTACCTCGGGGCCCTGCAGCTTTACCGGGTCGAGCACCCCCGGGAGATTCGGCTGCTCTCGATGTCGTCGTTCCTGGTCGACTATCCGTTCGCCGATCGTCTCTATCCCGGCTCGCTGGACGTCCTCGAGCGGTTCCGCTCGTGGGGGCGGACGGTCGTCCTTTCGGACGGCGATGCCGTCTTCCAGCCGCGCAAGGCAGAGCGTTCCGGCCTCTCCGAGGCGGTGGAAGGCCACGTGCTCATCTACATCCACAAGGAAGAGGCGCTGGATGACGTCGAACGGCGTTACCCGGCCCGGCACTATGTCCTGGTGGACGACAAGCTGCGTGTACTGACGGCGGTCAAGAAGGCTTGGGGGGAGCGGGTGACGACGGTATTTGTTCGTCAGGGTCAGTATGCCGACGAGCCGACCATCATCGCCGAGTGTCCGCCGGCGGACCTGGCGGTCGACTGCATCGCCGACGTCCTCGATTACAACCTGCCCGTCTTGCTGACGGGCCGACAGTCCTCACGCATGTCCACGGAGGTGATCCGATGAACGCGACGCAACGGCTCCACGACCTGGGCCAGAGTCTCTGGCTCGACAACATCACCCGTGACCTGCTGAACAGCGGCACGCTCAAGCGCTATGTCGACGAGTGGTCGGTGACGGGGCTCACCTCGAATCCGACGATCTTCGACCACGCCCTCAAGAACAGCAGCGCCTACGACACGTCCATCCTGGAGAAGCTCGCCGAAGGCAAGTCGGGTGAGAGCCTGTTCTTCGATCTTGCGCTCGAGGACATCACCCGGGCCGCCGACCTGTTCCGCCCGATCCACGACAGGACGAAGGGAGTGGACGGCTGGGTGTCGCTCGAGGTATCGCCCGAGCTGGCCCACGACACGGCCGGGACCCTCGCCGCCGCCAAGGCCCTCCACGCCCGGGCGAAACGGCCGAATCTCTTCATCAAGATCCCGGGCACCCGGGAGGGTCTGCCGGCGATCGAGGAGGCGATCTTCGCCGGCGTGCCCATCAACGTGACCCTCCTGTTCTCTCGCGAGCACTACCTGGCGGCGGCGGAGGCTTTCCTGCGCGGCATCGAGCGGCGCATCGATGCCGGGCTCGAGCCCGAGGTCGCTTCCGTCGCCTCGGTGTTCGTCAGCCGCTGGGATGGCGCGGTTGCGGGGAAGGTGCCCGAGCCGCTCCGCAATGCGCTCGGCGTCGCCGTCGCCCGGCGCACGTACAGGGCGTACCGCGATCTACTCGCGTCACCACGCTGGCAGCGCATCTACAACGCCGGTGCCCGCCCGCAGCGCCTGCTGTGGGCCAGCACGGGAACCAAGGACCCTAAGGTCTCCGATGTCCTGTACGTCGAGGCGCTCGCCGCACCCTTCACGGTCAACACGATGCCGGAGGCGACGTTGCGAGCGCTCGCCGATCACGGCGAGATCGGAGAAACCCTGTCGGCCGACGGAGGCGATGGCGAAGCGGTGTTGGGCCGGTTCGCCGAGGCCGGCATCGACGTGGATGCCCTGGCCGACCGACTGCAGGACGAGGGAACGAAGTCGTTCGTTTCCTCGTGGAACGAGCTGATGGGCGTCATCGCCTCCAAGAGCGCGACCCTCGCGAACGCCCTCTAGGCAAACGGGGAGGATCACGAAGATGCCAGGGACACTCTCGCCGCTCACGAAGCATCCTGCCTGGAAGGCGCTGGCGGACCACTACCAGCAGGCCCAGGCTTGGCATCTTCGGGAGCTGTTCGCGAAGGACCCCAAACGTGGCGAGCGAATGACCGTCGAGGCGGTGGGCCTCTACCTCGATTACTCGAAGCATCGCATCACCGACGAGACCCTCGCGCTCCTCCTGCGACTGGCCGAGGAATCCGGCCTGCGCGAGCGGATCGACGCCATGTTCCGGGGGGAGAAGCTCAACGTCACCGAGAAACGCGCCGTTCTTCACGTGGCGCTCCGCGCTCCGCGAGAGACCGCGATCGTGGTGGACGGCGGCGATGTCGTCCCGCAGGTTCACGCGGTGCTCGACAGGATGGCCGATTTCTCCAACCGGGTCCGGAGCGGAGTGTGGAGAGGTCATACCGGCAAGCCCATCAAGAACATCATCAACATCGGCATCGGGGGCTCCGACCTCGGGCCCGTCATGGCCTACGAGGCCCTCAAGCACTACAGCGACCGGAGCCGGACGTTCCGATTCGTGTCCAACATCGATGGCAGCGAGCTAGCGGAGGCGGTGCGCGACATCGACCCGGCGGAGACTCTCTTCATCGTCTCCTCGAAGACCTTCACCACGCTCGAGACGATGACGAACGCCCGCAGCGCGCGAGAGTGGTCGCTGCAGGCGTTCCAGGGCAACGAGAAGTCGGTGGCCAGACATTTCGTCGCGGTCTCGACCAACGCCGCGGAAGTCGCCAAGTTCGGCATCGACACCGCCAACATGTTCGGGTTCTGGGACTGGGTCGGCGGCCGGTACTCTATGGAGTCGGCCATCGGCCTCTCGACGATGCTGGCCATCGGCCCGGAGAACTTTCGCGCCCTGCTCGACGGCTCCCATCAGATGGACGAGCACTTCCGCACCGCCCCGTTCGAGCGAAATCTGCCGGTGCTCATGGGCCTGCTCACCGTCTGGTACGCCAACTTCTTCGACGCCCACGTCGTGGCGGTGCTGCCCTACGACCAGTATCTGAAGCGGTTCCCGGCCTATCTGCAGCAGCTGACGATGGAGAGCAACGGCAAGCACGTCACGCTCGATGGGACGACCGTCACCTACGCGACCAGTCCGATCTACTGGGGCGAGCCCGGGACCAACGGCCAGCACTCCTTCTACCAGTTGATTCACCAGGGAACCCGGTTGATCCCATGCGACTTCATCGCCTTCGCTGAGCCGCTCCATCCTCTCGGCCGGCATCACGACCTGCTCCTGGCGAACGTCTTCGCCCAGACCGAGGCGCTGGCCTTCGGCAAGACGCCCGAGGCAGTCCGGGCCGAGGGGTCGCCGGACTGGCTCGTGCCCCACCGGGTTTTCGAGGGCAACCGGCCGTCGAACACGATCCTCGCGGACCGGCTCACGCCGGAGACGCTGGGGCAGCTGATCGCCCTCTACGAGCACAGCGTCTTCACCCAGGGGATCCTCTGGCGGATCAACTCCTTCGACCAGTGGGGAGTGGAGCTGGGCAAGGTCCTCGCCCAGCGCATCATCCCGGAGCTCGAGGACCAGGCAGAGCCCACGCTCGGCCATGACAGCTCCACGAACACACTGATCCGCCGCTACCGGAAGCTCAAGGGCGTCCAACACGTGAACCGTCGATGAGCGGAGAACCGACCATCGTGGCGAGGAGAAGTCCATGAGCACAGTGCAAGCTCCGCAGCCAATGACCGGCGGGGACATCGATCAGTTGTGCATCAACACCATTCGCACGCTCTCGATGGACGCGGTCCAGCAGGCCGCGTCCGGGCATCCCGGCACGCCCATGGCCCTGGCGCCGCTCGTCTACACGCTCTGGAACCGCGTGCTGCGCTTCGACCCGCAGGACCCGATCTGGCCCAACCGCGATCGGTTCGTGCTGTCCAACGGTCACGCCTCCATGCTGCTCTGGTCGGTGCTCCATCTCGCAGGCGTCCGGGCGGTGAACGCCGACTACGAGCGGCTGGGGCAACCCGCGGTGACCCTCGAGGACATCCGCCGCTTCCGCCAGCTCGGCAGCAAGGCCCCCGGCCATCCCGAGTACCACTGGGTGTCGGGCGTCGAGACCACGACGGGCCCGCTCGGCCAAGGCGTCGCCACGAGCGTGGGCATGGCGATCGCCGAGAAGTGGCTGGCCGCCCGATACAACCGGCCGGGCTTCGAGCTCTTCGACTACCGCATCTACGCGGTGTGCGGGGACGGCTGCCTGATGGAGGGAATCTCGGGGGAGGCGGCGTCCTTGGCCGGCCACCTGGGCCTGGACAACCTCTGCTGGGTCTATGACAACAACCACATCACGATCGAAGGCGACACCCGCATCACCTTCACCGAGGATGTCGCGGCCCGGTTCCTGGGGTACGGGTGGAACGTCCTGCGCGTGGGCGACGCCAACGACATGGATCGTATCCAGCATGCCCTCGAGGTCTTTCGAGGCACGAAGGGCCGCCCGACCCTCCTCGTCCTGGACAGCCACATCGGATATGGCGCCCCGCACAAACAGGACACGGCCGCCGCGCACGGCGAGCCGCTCGGCGAGGAGGAGATACGGCTCTGCAAGCGCTTCTACGGCTGGCCCGAGGACGCGCGGTTCCTGGTCCCGGACGGCGTGCACGGGCGATTCGCCGAGGGGGTGGGCGCGCGGGGAGCGAAGTGCCGGAAGGAGTGGGCGCAGCGGTTCGCCGCCTACCGTACCGCGCAGCCCGAGCTGGCGGCCGAGATCGAGCGGATGCAGCGGCGCGAGCTGCCGGCCGGCTGGGACGAGGACCTCCCGGTGTTCCCGGCCGACCCGAAGGGCATGGCCGGGCGGGACGCATCGGGCAAGGTGCTCAACGTGCTCGCCCGGAACATCCCTTGGTTCCTCGGGGGCTCGGCTGATTTGGGGCCATCGAACAAGACCACGCTGACGTTCGCCGAGGCGGGAGACTTCCAGGCCGACAGCCCGGGCGGGAGGAACCTGCATTTCGGCATCCGCGAGCACGCCATGGCGGCGATCGTCAACGGACTCTCGCTGTCGAAGCTCCGCGCCTTCGGGGCGAGCTTCTTCATCTTCAGCGACTACGCGCGGCCCGCGATCCGGCTCTCGGCTCTGATGGAGCTGCCCACCATCTTCGTTTTCACGCACGATGCGATGGGCGACGGAGAGGACGGCCCGACCCACCAGCCGGTGGAGCAGCTGCTGTCGCTCCGCGCCATCCCCGGGCTCACCACGCTCAGGCCCGGCGACGCCAACGAGGTGGTCGAGGCCTACCGCTACATCATGCAGCTGCGGCACCAACCCGCGGTACTGGCGCTGTCGCGCCAAGCCCTGCCGACCCTCGATCGGAGCAGGTACGCCTCAGCTTCCGGGGTCGCCCACGGGGCCTACGTGCTCGCCGACCCCCCCGACGGAGACCCCGAGGTGATCCTCATCGCCACGGGCAGCGAGCTCGGTCTCGCGGTGGAAGCCCACGAGAAACTGCTCGCCGAAGGCATTCGCTCGCGCCTCGTGTCCATGCCCTCCTGGGACGTCTTCGATCACCAATCGCGGGAGTACCGGGACAGCGTGCTTCCGCCCGACGTGAAGGCGCGGGTTGCGGTGGAGCAGGGCTCGACCCTCGGCTGGGAGCGATACGTCGGGACGTCGGGGACCGTCATCGGCATGCAGACGTTCGGAGCCTCCGCCCCGCTCAAGGAGCTTCAGCGAAAGTTCGGGTTCGAGCCGGACCGGG
>Ga0180085_1000204_pt1 | contig 20480 bp, 14 predicted proteins | sample EasRiv730_16_10D_FD_123013 | JGI IMG/M metagenome (GOLD analysis project Ga0180085, IMG submission 123013) | Soil microbial communities from meander-bound floodplain in the East River, Colorado, USA - East River metaG ERMLT730_16_10D | ecosystem: Environmental > Terrestrial > Soil > Floodplain ... | reverse complement strand
TGGGCAGCCTTGTTGCACCTGTCGGGCAAGACCTTTGGCAAGCCAGACTGGGAGCAGCTCGGCAAGAAGATACTGCGCCGTTATGCGCTGGTCGAACAAACTTCCGATGGATACTGGGGCGAGCACAGCCGATCGGGTCCGACCACTGGCTACAACCACCTGACCTTCACGGCGCTGGCAACTTACTTCGAGAACAGCAATGACAAGGATGTCTTGCCAGCCTTGCGCAAAGCCACTGAATTCCACATGAACTACACCTACCCGGATGGCACACCGGTCGAAGTGATCAACGATCGCAATCGGCATTGGGAAGTGGACACCTGGGGACATTTCGGGTTTTCCAATTTTCCCGATGGCCGTCGCTTTGCCGAATTCCTGACCGGCTTCTTCAGCCCACAGAAGCTCACCCCCAGCATCCTGGGCCGATTGGCTCAGGATGCAATTTACTACCATGAAGGTCCAACCCAGCCGATCCCTCAAGACCAGCCCCGCTACAGCCACCAGATGAATATTACCGCTGGCATCCGCAAGACCGGCCCCTGGACGACGTGTTTGTCAGGCTTGATTGCCACGCAAGCCGTCAACAGCCGCTTCTATCTCGACCGCCAGGGAAATGTGAGTGTCTTTCATGAAAAGACAGGTCTCATCATCACTGGCGCAAACTCGAAGCGTCAGCCCGAATTGGCTACATTTTCCGAAAAGCTGCAGGGGGCCTTCGTTCATATGCCGCTCAGCAGCCGTTTTCAAATGAATGACACGCAAGACCGGCTTTCTCTCGCCTTCAACACGTTTTTCAGCGATCTATTTGTATCTCCTCCCACCGAAAAGGAATTTCGCCTTCGGTTCGTAATCTCAGGGCGCGGCACTCCTTCTGAAGCAGCACGCCTGACGTTGCAACTATGTCTCAAAGAGAATGAGACACTGGAAACTGCGGCCGGCAAGAAGATCACTCTCGGAACGGAGCGCGTTGAGTTGTCTGGCACTGAGCTCGGCGATTGGATTCGCCATCACGGTTGGACCATCAAGGTTCCCCCGTCAGCTCGACTGATATGGCCCGTGTACCCGCACAATCCATACGCAGACGCGCCAGAGACTCGTTTGGAATACGCCGTGGGTGCGCTGTCCGTGCCTCTAGAGCTGAAAGCACAGCGGGGGCATTACGTTCGACCCAATGAGCTGGAGATCCCGTTTTCGGTGACTGTGCCGTAGGGGTGCACCCGCGCGTGTGCGCCCCGGGTTGCAGTCAACCTAGTCTAGTGATGTTGAGGTACCCGAAAAGGGCAGACACACAGGTCTGCCCCTACAAGCCCGATCATGAATTCTTCTAGACGTAACTTTCTGCATCAACTGGCTGCGTTGCCGCTGCTCCCGCTGCGTCAAAGCCAGCCCCAGCTGGTTCTGGTGAACGCAAACATTTTGACCATGGACGCGGAGCAGCCGCGTGCTCAGGCGGTTGCTATCTCTGACGGCCGGTTCCTGGCTGTGGGGTCCAATGAAGAAGTGACGGCTCTGGCGATATCGCGGGCCACGAAAGTAGATCTCACCGGTCGCACAGTTGTACCGGGGTTCATCGACGCTCATACGCATCCCTGTTACGCCGGCCTGCGGCATCTGCGCCAGATCGATTGCGACCTCCGCTCGATCACAGACATTCAAGCCGCGATTCGTCAACGGGCCGCACAAACACCGGCCGGGCAATGGGTAATTGGCTTCAAATACGATGACACCAAAACTCGCGAGGGGCGTCTCCTGACTCGGCAGGACCTCGATGCCGCCAGTCCCAACCATCCTGTTCGAATCGAACATCGTGGCGGACACACGTCGTACGTCAATTCGTTGGGGTTCAAGTTGGCCGGAATATCGGAACAAATCGCTGACCCGCCCGGTGGTCGCTTTGACCGGGATCCACAGACCCGCCAGTTGAACGGGCGCGTCAGTGAGAACGCCAATGCGGTTTTCGAGAAGCTCATCCCTTCCAACTACACACGGGACGACTATCGGCAGGCCGTGAAGATCATCTCCGGAATGATGGCACGCTCCGGTGTCACCTCGGTCCACGATGCTCAGGGAAGTCCGGAAGACCTTCGCGCCTACCAGGATGCGCATCAAGCGGGTGATTTGTCGGTACGAGTGTATTGCTTCATTGACTCCGCTCACTTCGAACGGGTGCTGGCTGCCGGCGTGCGTACGGGATTGGGCGACGAATGGGTTCGGGTTGGGGCCTTGAAACTAACCTGTGACGGTTCGATTTCCGAGCGCACGGCCAGGCTTTCCGAACCGTACATTGGACGGCCCAACGACCACGGAATTCTCGTGATGGAAGAGGCAGAGCAGTATGCCTACGTGCGGAAAGCACAAGAAGCCGGGTGGCAAGTCGGGGTCCACGCAAACGGTGATGTGGCCATCGATCAGACCTTGCGCGTTTATGAACGGGTGCAGAAGGAACTTCCTCGTCGAGACCCGCGGTTCCGGATTGAGCACTGTACCGTTATCAACGACTCCCTCGTGCAGCGGATCCGTGCGTTGGGCGCGATTCCCAACCCGTTCTCAACCTACGTCTACTATCACGGAGAAAAGATGCGTGAGTACGGCCCGGAGCGACTGGACCGGATGTTTGCGGTTCGCAGTTTTCTGGATGCCGGGATCCGCGTCACACAAACGTCGGATTACCCGCCGGGTCCGTTCGAGCCGATGATGGCTCTACGCTCAATGGTCACCCGCATCGACAGCAAAGGAAATCCGTGGGGCCTCAAACAGCGAGTTTCGGTTGAAGAGGCGCTGCGTGTGGGGACAATCCATGGGGCTTATGCCTCGTTTGAGGAGAAGACGAAGGGATCGATCGAGCCGGGCAAGCTGGCTGACCTGGTGGTTCTGGGGCGAGACCCGCTGCGCGAGGATCCGATGTCGCTGATCAACATCCCCGTAGAGCGCACGATGGTTGGGGGTCGGTGGGTTTACCAGTCATAAGTGCTGAGTGATGAGTACTGAGTGCAGAGTGCCAGGTACTGCATCCGTATTCCTTTCGCCTTGCTCCTTTCGCCTTTAGCCTTATCGCAGTTCCGGATACGCCCGCAGAATCGTTTCGGTGCCGCGATTCCTAAAGTGCAGACGATCTGGCTGGCCTGTCAGGCTGAAGGCTTGTTGAGCGAAGGTGTAGTTCGATTCTGCCTGCCGGCTTTGCACAACTTTTCCAACGGCGTCCACCGGATTCACCATCCAGACCTCTCGTGGGGCGAGCGCCGCAACAAGATCAGGCAAGTCGTAAAATCGTAAGACCGAGGGCACGACGTTTTCAAATACCTGCCGGTGGATTTTTTGATCCACAATGGTTTGGTAGGACTCGAGCATTCTTTCCAGCATAATCTTTTTCAATCGCTCGTCCAGCGTCGCCGCGTAGAGCACTGAGACGGCGCCATTCCCGCGCCCGAAGGCAAGAATGCGATCTGGACCCACGTCTTCTCGCGCCTGAAGCAGATCCACGGCGCGAGAAACATCTAGTGCCCGCATACCGACCAACGGCTTTCCGACCACAAGCGCGGTCATTGTGCTGTCGTAATCTCCAAAGTACGGGCGAACATCGCTGGCCTGTAAGCTTTCCAAAACCTCGGTCTCGCCCATCCCCCGCGCATCAATCGCGAGCACGACAAACCCGGCTTTTGCCAATTGCTCCAAATCCTGTCCCGATCCCGCTTCCGCCGACTTGCCGCGCCCGTCGACATACACGACAGCCGGCTTTCGTGTTTGGCTTCCTTCCGGCAAAAACAAGATTGCAGGAATCAAGATCCCTGGCTCACTCTCGTAGGTCAATTTTTCGATGCGATAGCCCGAACGAGCGATGTGCCCGTAAGGTCGCGTCTTCAATGGCGGCTTCTCTCGCAAAGGCAATGAACCCTGGTTCAGCATCCGGCTAACCTGTTGTCGTGTCCGCTCCCGGAATGACCTAACATCGGCGGGAGTTGTCAGAGCTAGCAGCTTTCTGCCGAGAACCTCAACTCTTTTCTGATTCAGGCTACGAACCGTTTCGCCTCCCAGAGAAGTTTCAACCTGTCCACTCGCAGTGCAGCGCATTTCTTCTTCAGTGGCCAGCGGCAGATCAACCTCCGGAGCATTGTCCTCTGCACCCTTGAGCCAACGCCCAAACCAGCGATAGGCGGCCATTCGTAGCGGTTTCGAATAATCATGCCCGGCATCCGCTTCCGCTTTGTGCAGTTTCTCTGCGACTCCGAGCATCGCGTAGACCTGCCGGGCTTCGTCATAGGTCTCGCGAACCCCCTTAATGGCAAAGAAGTCACGAATGGCCGACAGAATCAGGTAGGGTTTGGGTGCAAACGCGTAGATGAAATCGCCGTGATCCAAACCATCTTGTAATGAAGGAATCAACACCTGCTCTGCGTCCTGCTGGCCAATGGTATCCAGCAAGGATTGCCAGGAGTTAATCCAGCAGGAAGGCGCAGCCACTTGAATGCGGTCGTCCAAAGCAGCGAGAAACGCGGTCATATTGCCTCCGCCCGAATTGCCAGTGCAGGCGATGCGTGTTGCATCGACTTCAGGGCGCGAAAGCAAGTAGTCCAGCGCACGCATCCCATCCCAAACAGAATAGCGGGCAAAATTGTCGCCAATTAGCAAGCATTGAATCCCCAGGATCGTGTGTTCAGTGTTGTTCCGGAAAACTTTGGATTCGCCCCAATCGGGATCGTAGAGCTGGATTCGCTCGCCTTGTCCGACGGGGTCGTAGGTCAAAACAACGTACCCGCGGGAGGCTAGAGTCCCAAGAAAGAGCTGCCAGAGGGGGCGAGCCTTAGTGTCGAACTCGTGCCCAAGCGGAAACAAAATGGCTGGGTAGGGAGGGCTGCCGCGCTTTGGGACATAAAGATGCGCCGGAACATAGAAGCGCGGCTGGCTTTCGAAGACGAACTTCTCGATCCGATAGTCTGGCCGCTCCAGGGTTCCGACAGGGCGCACGTTGAGCGGAGTTCTCTCTGGCAGACTGCCAAGGGACGCCAGAATGCGCTCGCGCACATACTGCTTTCGAGCCTGCAAAGCTGGAGGACTTGTGAGCGATGCAATCTTCCCGGCGCGAGTTTCGAGAGCGGCTCGTGCCAGTCCGTTGACGTGGTTCGGCAGCATCTGGCGCAGATTTCTTGCTTCGGGCAGGTCTGTCAAGAAGTCCAGCTGGTTCTGCGCAAGCGCTGGGGGAAGAAAGCAGGAAACAAGGAAAAGAAATGTCAACGCTCGGAAGTGCATGTTGTCCTGTTGTAGCGGCGGTTCTGTGAACCGCGCACAGGCGGCTCGTAGAGCCGCCACTACATTACATGGATCCTCTCAATTTCTCCCTGGTAGGGCCAATCCTGGCCTGCTTTCACCAGTCCTGCCCGGACCGGATTCTGGAGCACATACTCCCATTTCTGCCGATAGCTTTCGTTTGCTCGAACAAGGTGGTCGAAGAATCCCGGCTGCCATAACCGACCGTTTGGCAAATCCAGCCGCAACGTCCGGTTCAAATATTGTTTCAAAAGTCTCACATAGTGCTCCAAACGGAGGGTAGCTGGCAGGCTGACAAACAGATGGACGTGGTCCGGCATCAGGACCTACCTACCCGTATGGATTCCTCGCAAGAGATTATGCTTGGCATAATCTATGAATGCAGCGTGCACCGCCTCGGAGGCTAGAATTCTCGCTCGCTGCCACGTGCAAAAGGTAACGAAGTAAAGAGGAGGATCAAACTTCGGGAATACCTCCCTGAGCCGTGGCGGCCTACCTGGGAAAGGATGCGTCATATGCTTCTTGTGTAGCGGCGGTTCTGCGAACCGCCCCCTGGCGGCTCATAGAGCCGCCGCTACAATCCTTACAATCTGACAATCATTTGTCGTCCAGCCAACCATTGTAGCTCTCCGAAAAGGATACACTGTTTAACCTCGTACCGATTCTTAGCGCACCCTGCGCGTCCGCCAGACCGAAGGCTCTCCGAGCAACCGCATACTGAGTCTGGACGCCCTTCTCATCGACGCGGTGGCCGAGCGGGTCGGTTCCATTCATAATCCAAACTGGCCGTGGAGACATTGCGGCCACCAGGTCAGGCAGATCAAAAGACTTGAGGGCTCCTACAATCACATCCTCAAATAACCCGCGGTGAATCTTGTTACGAACCGCCGACTGATAGGAATCCAGCATCCCTTCGAGAGCGAGTTTCTTGATGCGAGTGTCCAGAAGAGCCGCGAAGAGCGTAGGCACTGCACCTTTTTCCTTTCCAAAAGCGGAGATGCGCTGCGGATCAACATCGGTTCGGCCGGACAGCAAATCCACGCCTCGTTGAATATCCAATGCTCTCATTCCTACCAGCGGGTTGCCCGTCAGCAAAGCCGTCATGGCACTTTCATAAACTCCGAAATAGCGAAAAAAGTCGTCGCTGTCGGCTGCCTGCCGTGTCTCACCCATGCCCCGCACATCGACTGACAGTGCAATGTGACCGGCTTGCACCAATTGCTCTACATCACCGCCCGGTCCGGAATCGGCCGCCTTGCCTCGGCCATGCACGAAAACAACTGCCGGCTTCCGTCCTTCCGGCACTTTCGGAACAAATAGCAGCGTGGGCACCTTGATCCCGGGTTCACTTTCATATATCAATTTCTCGATGCGATACCCCGGCCTCTCGATGACTCCAAACGAGGTCACTGGAACCGCCTGACCGGTTGCTTTGACTCTTGCCGCCACGCCGCTGAGGCGCCGGGCTTCCTTTTGAATCTCCTTCCGATACGACTCGAGGTCAGCCTGTGATGACCATTCAGACCTCTTCGGCAGAAGCTTCTCGACTCGCTTCTGGTTCAGTGTGACAACGGTTTCCCCTCCTAACTCGGTGGCCACCTGTCCGGTTTGCGTGCACCAGAGTTCCGATTCCAGCGCAATCGTCACTTCAGGTTCGGGCTCGGTGTCTTCAACTCCTTTTAACCAACGGCCGAACCAGCGGTAGGCCGCCAACCGTCGGGGTTTCGAGTAACCGTGACCATCGTCGGCCTCGACCATGCCTAGCTGTTCCGACGCGCCCATCACTCCGTAGATTCGCTTCGCCTCCGCATAGGTTTCGCGGGCTCCGGTGATCGAGAAGAAATCCCGCACAGCCGAGAGCATAAGGTACGGTTTGGGAGCAAACGCGTGGACAAAATCGGGATGGTCGAGTCCATTTTCCAGCCAGGGCGGAAGGCATTGCTCGGCGTCCTGTGGACCGATGGTTTCCAGTAACCGCCGCCAGGAAGTAAGAAAACAAGACGGCGCCGCCACTTTGATGCGATCGTCCAGTGCCGATAGATAGGCCGTGTGCGTTCCACCACCCGAGTTGCCGGTACAGCCGATGCGCGTTGCGTCCACTTCCGGGCGTGAAACCAGATAGTCCAGCGCTCGCATTCCATCCCAGATGGTGTAGCGAGCCAGACTGTCACCAATCAGCAGACATTGAATTCCCATAACCGTGTGTTCAGTCGTCGAACGCACGAGTTTCGACTCCCCAAAGTCCGGATCGTAAAGCTGGACACGCTCCCCCTGCCCCAGCGTATCCCATGCCAACGCCGCAAAACCCTTCTTAGCCAGGGAGACCAGCACCTGTTGCCAGGCGCTGTGAGCTTTGGCACCCTCTTCGTGGCCCAAAGGAAAGAGGATACCGGGGTACGGCGCCTTCCCCTTCTTTGGGAGATACAGGTTTGCAGTCACGTAAAACTGAGGCTGGCTTTCGAAAATCACCTTTTCGATTTTGTAGTCCTCGCGATCAAGCACAGCCACAATTCTAGCGTTCAAGGGAGTACGCTCAGGCAGGCCGCCCAGGGCCTCAATCATCTTCTTTCGCGTGTAGACACGCCGTTTCTCCACGCCCTCCTTCGTTGAGATGCGTTCGATCTCCGCGGATCGCTCTCGCAGCAGCGCCGAGGCTCGGCCATTCACATAAGACGGCAACATGGAACGAATCTGCTGAAAGTCTGTCAGAGCCTTCAGAAAATTCAGCTCGTCCGCAGCCTGAGCATAGGAAGTCGCAGACAGAAGCGACAATGCACAACAAACCAGCATCAGAAATCTGTTCCACATAGTTCCATGCCATCCTTGGATACTTGTATTTGTCAAGTAACTGCCCTTATACTCTGGCCCGCAGGGAAAAGAAAGTTCTTCAGGGTTGGTTCCTTTAAGTTTCAGGTCTCGACTTGTGCGAAAAATCGATCTCAGCGATTTCAAAACGGCTGATCACAGAATCCTTCGCGATATTAACGAAGTGATTGTGCTGAACATCATTCGCGAGCGGCAGCCGATTCCGCGCGTCAGCATCGCAGAGATTACCGGTCTCGAAGAAGGAACTGTTTCCCGTATCATCCACCGTTTTCTTCGCCAGGGCTTGGTATACGAATCTGGCGTGGGGGCTTCCACTCCAGCGGGTGGCCGAAAACCGCGCTTTGTTCACATCAACCCAAGCAAACGCTGTGCGATTGGCATTGACGTCGGCCCCATTGAAACGCTTCTGGCTCTCAGTGATTTGAATGGCCATCTGCAACGCGTGAAGAGAATTCCGAACAGTCGCAACCCTGTACAACTTCTCGACACGGTGGCCGAGCAGACCCTCGCGCTCACCCGGCAAGCCAATCCGCACAGCGAACTCGGCGGAGTTGGCGTGAGCCTGGTCGGATTGGTCGATCACGAAACCGGATCGATGTGTGAAGCGCAGAGCCTCGGTTGGGGCCAACGCGTCGAAGTGGGAAACATTCTGAAGTCGAAGCTGGGTGACATTCCGTTGTACTTCGACAATGGGGCACGCCTTTCGGCGCTGGGAGAAATCTGGTTCGGCACCACTCACCTCTCCGGCTTCCGCGACGTAGTGTTTATTGAAGTGAGCGAAGGAATCGGCACTGGAGTCATTGTCAACGGCCAGCTCTACCGAGGGGCACACAATGGCGCCGGCGAATTCGGTCATGTCTGTGTGGATTCCACCGGACCCAAATGCGCTTGTGGAAGCCAGGGGTGCCTTGAAGTCTTCGCGTCAGACCTGGCAACCGTGGAACGCTTTCTGAAGAAGAGCCAGCTCAAACCGAACGGCCGCTCCGGACACCGCAAAATTGACATGGCTGCCATTGTCGAAATGGCTCGCGAGGGGCGCGCCGAAGCAGTGGAAGCACTACGGGAGACTGCCCAATACCTGGGTCTGGGGCTTGCGCCAATCATCTACGGGTTGAATCCAGAAGCCATCGTCATCGGTGGAACCATCGCCGAGGCTTGGGATCTCGTTGAACAAGACATCCGCACGGCTTGTGCACAACGCGTCTCACCACTTCTCTTGGATAACACCAAGATCTTCCCATCTACCCTTCACGTCCGCCCCTCTCTCATGGGTGCCATCGCTCTCGTGTTGGCGCAGAGTTTCGCCGCACCGAAAACCGTGTGAAGAAAGCCGGGGTTAGTGGTGCGGGGTTCGTGGTTCGTGCTGCGTCAAACGAACGCCGCCGATGATCGTTTCGATGACATGAAACGTTTCGTCGAGAATGACGCAGTCCGCATCCTTGCCTGCTTCCAGGCTCCCTTTTCGATTTGCAATTTTCAAGAATCGCGCCGGATTAATTGTCGCCATGGCCACTGCCTCACGGCGTGAGAGCCGCATCAAATTCAAAACGTTCCGTACCATCACATCCATCGTTACCACGCTGCTCGCAAAGCTGCTGTGATCCAGCATGAGAGCCTCGCCGTTCTTGACCTCGGTTTTCTGTCCATGTTTTGGGCCGAAGGTGTAGATGCCGTCCGGCATACCCGCGCCACGCATAGCGTCGGTCACCACACAAACACGCTCGATGCCTTTGGCGCGAACCGTGAGTCGCAGCAATTCGGCCGGTAGATGCCGTCCGTCGGCAATCAACTCGGTGGTAAGTTCATCGCGTTCCAAAACCGTCTCCACGCAGCCACCTTCACGATGGGGTGGATGAGGTCGTGCGACAGTGGACATGGCGCAGTACATGTGCGTGGCGTGCGCCATACCTGCATCCACCGCTCTCATCATTTCGCTGTAAGTTGAATCCGTGTGGCCTCCGGAAATATTGATTCCACGCCGCGACCAGTCACGCATGAGTTCAAGCGCACCTGGGATCTCAGGTGCTAGAGTAATGTGCTTGATCTCTTTCTCAAACTCCAGCAACTGCTCCCACTCTGCTTTTTGCGGATTGCGCACAAATTCTTTGAGGTGGCAACCCCGTTTGGCCATCGAGAGATAAGGTCCTTCGATGTGTGCTCCCAACACCTGCGCGCCAGAAACCGGATTCTGCTGTACTCCCCTCACGGTGCGCAGCGCCTCCAGAATCTCCGGTAAGGGAGCTGTGGCGGTAGTCGCCAGCAGGGATGTAGTACCTCCACCCGCATGATAGCGGCACACCGTTTCGAAGTCGGCGCGTGTGGCGTCCATGAAGTCGCTGCCGGCACCGCCATGGATATGAATGTCGATGAATCCAGGAGCGATGAACTTCCCTGAGATGTCGATCGTCTTTGTAGTCGGGTTTGCGGGCGAGGATCTTCGGGGACCAACGAAGGCTATCTGGCTGCCTTCCAGAACGACAGCTGAGTCTGTGATCTCTTCAAATGGAGTGATCGCCGTGGCACCCACGAAGGCGAGTTGTGGAGAGTTCATGCCTTAACCAGAGAATGAGTTGGGGAAACCGAAGCGGTACACAAAAATGACGAATGACTAAGCACGAATGACGAAAGAAATCCGAAAATCCAAATGACGAAAATAAGCATTTAGGCATTCGGGTTTCGTCATTGATTTCGTCATTCGTGCTTAGTCATTCGTCATTCGTTCCCACAAGGACGTTACCCTTCCTTCTTAACCGGGGTCTGCACTCCCTGAGTCACGATCTCCAGGAACTCGCGAGCCCGCCGTGCCAGGGCGTCCACGCCTTCCGGCTTGTTCGGCCGCGGCAACACTGGCGCTGAAATGTTTTCGCACGCCAGCGGCATGTTCAGACCGGTGAACGCCACCGGCGCGAGAAGTCGGTAGTGATCGATTTCCCCGAGCCCCGGTCCGCAGTCTTCGTCCTTCGGGACGTTGCGGTGATCCTTGATACAGAAGCTGCGGATTTCGGCGGTGCATTTGCGAATGTCTGGAAGCGGATCCACGTCGAGATAATCCATCACGTTGCCGGCATCATAATTCATCCAGACACCCGGGTCGGCCACTTCACGAACAATCTTCGCGCAGGCTTCGCCAGTTCCGGTCTCGCCGCCATGCTGCTTGATCACGACCGTCACACCCGCCGAGCGGGCCAGCGGTCCGAGAATTTTCAAATTCTTCACCCACACATCGAGTTTGCCGCCCTCGGTGTGCCCAAACGTCAGGAGTTGTGGAATGCCGGCGGCGGCCGCTTGCTCGATTTTCTTCTTGTGGGCGTCGAGGCCATCGGGTGCTTCCACGTAGACCGTCGAAAACATCAAGACGGGAGTCATGCCCAAATCACGACAACGATCTCCTACCTTCTTCGCCTCAGCCGGCTTTGCGTCCATATCCAACACCGGCACCTGCCGGCCCGGCGCTTCCATGTGGCGCGTGCCCAGAGCGACATACTTGAAACCACTGCGGGCTATCCCCTCTAACGCGCGTTGAAAAGGAAACTGGGAGTATGGCAGCGTCATGCAGGCAATCTGAAAGCTTGTCGGCTTGGCGCTGCCTGCGGCTTGTGCAGTTATCAAACTTGCCTTCCCCAGTGAAGCCAGGGCGGCAGCAGCCGGTAAGGTCAACAAGAAATCTCTTCTGTCCAAACGGGTCGTTTGATTCACAAGTTACCTTCTTTCGAAGACCAATTTTCCAGCAACGAACGTTTGCAGCACGCGAGTGTTCCTGATTTCGTCGACAGGACACTTCAAAATATCCGTGTCCAGAACAACCAGGTCTGCCAGTTTCCCAGTCTCGATTGAGCCTGTCTCCTTCTCCTGAAACAAAAGATAAGCATTGTTGGCCGTATAGAAGCGAATCGCCTCTTTGCGCGAAAGCGCCTGCTCCAGGTGCAAGGCGCCTTCGTAACCCTTGGCCTTGCGCGTCACAGTAACCCACATTGCGAGGAACGGGTTGTACGGATTCACCGAGCGAATGGAACCGATCTTCTGCATGTGATCGGAACCACCACCAATCATGGCGCCCGCTTGGAACAGGCTGTGTAGAGGCTGAAAGAAGCTCAAGCGGTCGTATCCGAAGTGCCCAACCAACGTGCGCGTGTCCAGATAGAGCCACGCGGGTTGAAGATCCAAAACCACACCCAGTTTCGCAACCTTCTGCACCGCCTCCGCACTCATGAAGCTGGAATGGGTGATACATGGGCGCTTTTGTCGTACTGGCCACGTTTTGTCGAGTTCTTCGTAAACATCGAGCAGCGTGTGAACGGCGCCATCACCTTGAGAATGCGCCGTGAATTGCAGCCCACATTCGAGAGTGGTTTTCACGATGGGCAAGAGCCGTTCCTTCGGGATGAACAACACGCCTCGGTACTTCGGATCGGTGATGGAATACAACTTGCTGACGCCCCACGGCTCCCGCATGTAAGCACTACCAGTCAACATTCCGCCGTCGAGGTAGGTTTTGATCCCGATAATTTTCAGCCAGGCATCGCCCTTCACCAGGGGGTCCCCGGCCACTTTGCGAATGCTGCTTTCCACAGCCTCCAGATCCCCGATGGTTTCAATGTGTTGAGACAACGACACCCGAAGTTTGAGTTTACGGTCCTGATGTAACTCCCGGTAGCGCTGAATCTCGTCTTCACTGGCATCGCGGTCGCCAATGCTGGTCAAACCCACCGACAGATAATCATCCAACAACTCCAGCAACTTGCGTTTCCTGTCCTCATCACTGGGCTGCAGTCCATTCTGCTGAATCTTCACCAGGCGTGTGCAGCTCCGAATGATGCCTGTCGGCTCTCCGCTGTCTGGATCTTTTTCGATATGGCCAGGTCCCCCATCAGTCACCTGAAAATTCTTGTCCATACCGCTGAGTTTCAGTGCCAGTGAATTCAACGAAGCATCGGGACCGGTCGCAAACATGACCGGATGCCTGGGAGCTACACGGTCCAGTTCGTCGCGCGTCGGGTAGCGTTGCTCGCGCAGGCGTGTGATGAAGACCTGACGCACCTGAATCCACTCGCCTTCCTTCAAGACAGCTGCCCTGCCTCGAATGTAATCGAGCACATCCTGAATGGTTTCCATTTCGGGAATGGCATGATCGAACTCGATCATGCTGGCGTCGGAGGGATGGACGTGAGAGTCGATGAGACCTGGAAGGACAGGCTTGCCGTCGAGATCCACGACACGAGTCGCAGTCGTCTTGAGTGCGAGGACGTCGTGATTGCTCCCCACCTTCAGGATGCGTCCGTCTCGAATCGCCACCGCTTCAGCGATGGAGAACTTCGCGTCCACAGTGACGATCTTTCCGTGGTGCAGAATGAGATCGGGCGATTGGGCAATCAACTCCGAAGCAACCAGAAGAAAGCAGCTTGCCCACGTTAGAGACGAAGTCACGAGTCGCACAAGCATGATGTGGCTCCAATGACCGAAGAGGCCAAAGAAGACGCAGCTATGAACCGCGGCTTCCACGGGGACAACTTGAAACTGGCAACATTTTCGGATTCTTGGTGTGGAGAGTGGAACTCATGACGGCGGCATCGTGGTCATGGTTTCCGAGACTTCTACGGGTGCAGCCGAAATTGCCGCAGATCCTCAACGAAACGATAGCAAATTCCTAGGGCTCTTCCGTAGTTCCGCACACTCTTGCGGACCGCTTCGACAACTTAAGCTACGTTACCTTGGTCAAGCCGGGCATCGCGATTGCGGGTGTGGCCGACGGACCCCATTCATATTTCGGCGGCGTCAAATCCTCGGTGGAGTTCATGGCCTGATCCCAGGTGACCACCTGCCCAGTGTAAGTCGCCATGCGACCTTGGATCGCCAATAGCGAACTCTTGGCCATGTATTCGCCATTATTGATCGGCTTGCCACTCCGGATACTCGCAAACAGCTCGTCGTGCTCCGTCTGGTAAAGGTTGTCAGGCTTCTTCATGTCATACTTCCACTCACTTGCAGCTGATACTGCCAGACGGCGTTCCGACACTTCAGCCACACCTTTCGAGCCCATCGCGAAACTGCTCATCTCGTTGTAACAGCCTGGCTGCTGCCGGCAGTTGCTGAACAGCTTCGCACCGTTAGCATATTCATAAACCACCGAATGATGATCATAGATGTTCCCGTATTCCGGGCCCGTCCTCACCTGGCGGCCACCCATTCCAACGGCCTTGACTGGATACTCGTTCTTCATAACCCAGGTGCATACGTCGAGATAATGGACATGCTGTTCGACATTGAAGTCACCGGATAGCCACGTGAAGTAATACCAGTTGCGCATCTGCCACTCCATGTCGTTCCAGCCGGGCTGACGGGGCTTGACCCAGATGCCGCCACGATAATCCGTGGCTTGCAGGGTCCTGATCTCACCAATGGCGCCGTCATGAATCCGCTGCACGGTTTCACGAAAGCCGAAGGAGTAACGCAAACAGAGTCCTGACACAACCGCGAGACTCTTCTTCTTGGCCTCCTCGCAGGTGGCCAGCACGGACCGCACACCCGGCGCGTCAACAGCCACCGGCTTCTCGGCAAACACATGCTTGCCCGCAGCCACACAGGCTTTGAGATGCAGCGGCCTGAAGTGCGGCGGCGACGTTAGCAGAACAACATCCACACCGCTGTCGATCAGCTTCTGATAAGCGTCAAATCCGACGAAACGCCGCTCGGGCGAAACCTCCACCTTATGACCGACCTTCTTGTTTGCCTTGATCTGTTCCAGGCTTGTCGCCAGGCGATCTTCAAAAGCATCGGCCATTGCAACCAGCTTCACATTCTTGTCAGCCTCCAGTGCCTGCGTCGCGGCACCAGTTCCACGCCCGCCGCATCCCACCAAGCCAACGCGCAACACATCAGTGCCGGCAACATGAAAGCTCAAAGCCGGGCGCGCGCCCAACACGCCGCCTACCGCGCCAGCCGAAGATTGCAGAAACCGCCGCCGCGATGGCTTGGGTGAGGATGATTCTTGGGTTTTTCCGCTCATGTTCTTCTCCTCCGTCCTCCGAAAGATTGTGAAGCTGGCAAACGCCAACCAATTCTAGACCTTTGTATTGGTTCCTTGAATGCTTCCACTGACCCTGCTGATCGACTGCAGGCCACCAGAATCGCCGAAATTAACGAACCACGCCACCAATTTTCGGTAACCCCGGCGATACCGGTTCCTTCACGAGCAATGGCTGCAGCTCGAACTTTCGAAAATGAATCTCAAAGCCTTCCGACTCCAGCAAAATTTTGCCGGCCGACGGATAGACGTTGTAGCACTCGTTGACAGTAACTCCGTTAACCCGAACTGTGATTCTCTTCCCCGAGCAGGTGCATTCCACTCGAGTCCATTCACCCAGGGGGCTATCAACATCTTCTTTGCCTCGCGTGTCGATGAGTTCCTCGAAGTCCGGCTCGTGCTTCGACCACCAAAACTGTTTGCCCGAGTAGACGGTCGGCTTGCCGCCCTTTTTCCAACGCGTGCGGCCATCGCGCGCCAGAACTGTGTCACTCGTCAACGTCACCGGAACCTCTTTGCCGGAACTGTCCTTGCCCCGAATCACAATGAAGTCGCCGACGCAGCCCTGCGCGACCTGGCACTCTATCGACGACATCCAGGGGCTGCGGTTACCATCCGGGCCGACCGCGTGCAACAGAATGCCAGAGTTCCTGACGTATTTGGCGCCGTAGGTCTTTGCTCCCCACTTGTATTCGACCACAAGATGGTAGTCCTGATATTCCTTTTCTGTAGCCAGATAACCATTCACTTCACCGGAAATTTTCAAGATGCCCTCTTCAACGCTGAAGACCTTACGCGGATCCTTGTAGTGCGTATCTTTCAGCCAACCATAGAGACCCGTCAGATCCTTCCCATTGAACAGGCGAATAACCCCTCGGCCTGATTGGGTGCTCGTTGCTTCCTTCGACGAGGCTCTTGCCGGCTCAAAACCCAGGCAGTGAGTCCCAAGCCATCCCATAGAAGCTTGCAGGAACGTCCGCCGCCGGAACAACCGGCTTCGTTCCATCCATCCTAGCCTCAACATTGGTTAATTTCCCCTAACAAGCAACCCCGTGGCTGTACCCTAACCTAAAAGTTGCGTTACGATCAAGACCCAAGCTGATGGAATGACGAATGACTAAGCCCGAATGACTAAAGAAATCCGAAGCACGAATGTCTAAATAGACCAAGGAAACAAGCCCCCCACATTCGAACTTCGAGATTCGCATTTCGACATTCGGACTTCGTCATTGATTCGTCATTCGAGCTTCGTCATTTGTCATTGTCCCTTGCCTGCTAAGTCCTCTCAGACAGTTGGGAAGCACCGCAAATCCACTTAGACAATTCCTATAGAACTTTGTATCTTTCGGGCCGACCTGCAATTCCATTCATGAAAGGAGCGGTATCACTGTGAGCGATCTTAATGTAGGCGTTGTTGGGCTGGGCTGGGTAGCCGGCGCCCATATCGAGACCTTCAAATCCGTCAAAGGGGCCCGTGTCACGGCAGTCTGCTCGCGACGCGAACTCAAGGAATCAGAGCTTCAGGCCCAGTACGGCATTCCTCTCAAGGCCTATCGCAGTCTGGACGCGATGCTGGCCGACCCCAGCATTCATATCGTTGACATCTGCACTCCCCATCCGTTGCATGCCGGTGAAGCTATCGCGGCAGCAAAAGCAGGCAAACACCTCATCATCGAAAAGCCGTTGTGCCTGACCTACTCCGACTCCCTGGCCATTCGGGACGCGATTCGTCGCAGCAAAGTGAACGCTTGCGTCTGCTTCGAAGCGCGTTTCAGCCAGCATTTCAGCCTCATCCACTCCGTCGTCACCGAGGGATTGCTCGGCGATCTGCATTACGGAGAAGTCGATTACTTCCACGGCATCGGCCCCTGGTACAAGCAGTACGAATGGAACATCAAGAAGGATTTTGGAGGGAGCAGTCTGCTCACGGCGGGATGCCATGCGTTGGATGGCCTTTTGATGTTCATGAACGCGGAAGTGGAAGAGGTGTCCACCTACTCCAGCCAATCGAAGAACCCGGTGTTTCAACCTTACGAGTACAAGACCTCCACGGTTACCATCCTCAAATTCAAAGACGGTCAGGTCGGCAAGGTCGCGTCCGTGGTTGACTGCTTGCAGCCTTACTATTTCCACATTCACCTGGTGGGCAGTCTTGGCAGCCTGCTCGACAGCCGAATCTACAGCGAAAAACTCAAGGGCATGTCGAAGGAGCGCTGGAGCAAGCTGGAGACTGCGCTCGTGGATTCAGGCGATGTCAAAGACCATCCGTATCAACCGCAGTTCCAGGCTTTCATCGACAGCATCGGCAAGGACGAACCGATGCCGCTGACGAGCTTCGACACGGCCTTTGAAAGCCATCGCGTAGTTTTCGCCGCCGACCTCTCGGCCAAGGAAGGACGTCCGGTGAAGATGTCGGAGCTGGGGAAGTAAGAGTTTGAGGACGGTTTGGCACGGCGGTGACGACAACTGCCCGTCATTCTGGCGCAAGCCGAAATCCACTTGCTGGAGCTCCCTGGATTCGCTTTCGCAGGAATGACGACTGATAAGGATAGTCTAGAAATAACCTCCGATTGCCTTCCAATGACGCTATCGATGCCCGACATCGCGCGAACGATCTTGATGCACCGATCTGTTCGTCTCGGAATGCGTCTCGCGGCCGTGCTGATCATCGTGAGGTTCATCAGCGAACTGGCATCTCCGCACGGCGGTGCATTCGCCAAGTTCGAGTGGTGGGTTCCGATTTCGCTCATCATTGTGCCTTGGTATTTCGCGTTCGAGCTGAAATGGAGCGCAGCGACCGAAAGGAAAGGGTCTCTCTTGTTTCTCCTGTTTGCATTCCTGCTGCCTGGCCTTCTGGCGATCTTGGTGGTCCTGGGAATGTTTGTAGCGCATTGGATTCCAGCACTGAGGATTCTTTTTCGATGAACATTGCGATGACACCCTTCAACCGAATGTTTCTTGCGATTGCGGCATACCTGCTGGTTTCGTTGCCAGTTCAGGCCAAGGCAGAACCCGGTGAGCCGCTCAAGAATCGCAAACAAGCCATGACGGCCTTCGCGCAGCTTCTGAAAATCCCCGTGGCTTCACCTTCAGTTTCCGTGACCGTGAAAAACACGAGGCAGGAAGAAGGCCTGATCATCGAAGACGTTTCCTGGAAGGCTTTGGATGGGGACGACCCATTTGCCTACGTCATTCGACCCGCCAACGCGACAAAGCCGCTGGCCGCCATCGTATGTCTGCACGGCAGCAGCGGCAGCCGGGAATCAGAGGTCGCGCCAACCTTTGGGATGGGCGATTGGATCCGCTATGGTGACAAAGAACCTCATCAACGTCTGTTGGGTTGGGCGCGTGAGTTGTCACGACGTGGGTTCTTGACTCTGACGCTCACGCATCGAGGGCTGGATAAGCGCTTGCCCGACACGAACGATCAAGCGAAGGACCTCCTGGTGCGCGGACGCACCCTGATGGGTGCCATCGTCCAGGAAATCAGGCAGTCCGTCACTTATCTGCAAAGCCGGCCTGACGTCGATCGAAACAAGATCGGGATGACCGGAATGTCCTTTGGGGGAATCACCACCTATTACACCTGGCTCGTAGACGACCGCATCGCAGCCGCCGCGCCCATCTGCGGCGGAGTGGGATCAGTCGATGTGTTCCTGAAAACGGGTCGGCGGAGCTATCACGGCTTCTACTGGTGGGTTCCCGACATGCTCACTCTGGGAGACCAGGGAGATTTCGCAGCCGCTCTGGCTCCTCGGCCACTCATGTTGTGGGCTCCCACGGAAGACATTGGAATGCCGAAGGAAGGCGTACAGCGCTTTCTGGAAACTGCGCGGCCGGCGTATGAGAAAAGCCGAGCGCCAAAAGCTCTAGTGGTTCATCAGCCGCCGGGCGAACACAGCTTTACCACCGAGGCTTTCGCCGCCATGGAACAGTTTTTTCGGGAATGGCTGAAGCCATAGCTAGTTGATCGATGATGGTGGATGGTTGATCGGAGACTGGCGGCGGCTGTTCCCTTTAGTCGCAGATGTCCTGGAAGCGTATGTCCTGCCAGATTGATATTTTCGAGATTGTCGAAGCGCATGAACAGCTACGTATACTCAACGTAAAACTGTTCCGCGACTAGAACAGGAGCTTCACAGGAGGGCGGTAGCTTAGGGTTTCGACTTGGCCTCGGTTCAGAAGATTAGGCGCGTTCACGCGCCTTTCTCCCTGAGTACAGGCCAGCCGTTTACGGCTGGTGAACCGGTATCGCATTGAATCCCGGTGAGCCCGTTTCAACGGGCTTTTCCGAAGGGCTTCACCCAGGGAGGTCCCTCATGCCGAGGAACGTCTATTCTGAGATCAACCTTCATTTCGTCTGGCACACGAAAGATAGCGCGCCGGTTCTGGGGGATTCCATTGAGACGCATCTTTACGGCTTCCTAAGAGAGCGTGCACTCCAAACACCCGGGTTGTACTTCCACGCAATTGGAGGCATTGAGGATCACGTACACCTGGTCGTGAGCGTCCCACCAACGCTACTGATCAGCGACTGGGTCGGGCAGATGAAGGGAGCCAGTTCGCATTACATCAACCACCGAATCGCCAATCGGCACTTGCTGGACTGGCAGACGGGCTATGGTGTGGTCAGTTTTGGAACGGGAGATCTTCCGTGGGTCATCAGCTACGTCCGCAATCAAAAACAACATCACGCGAAGGGAACAACTCAAGAGCGGTTGGAGCGAGGAGAGGCTGAAGCCGATCACTCAAGCCCGTTGAAACGGGCTGCAGGACAAGAATCGCGATCCTGAACCAGCCGTAGAACGGCTGGCCTAAATCACAGCGCAAAGCCGCGTCAACGCAGCTCTATATAACCCATCAATCGTTCAGGTGAGAGTTGACGCGCTGCTGGAGTCGTGTGCAGAACCGAAATAATTCACTCGCGCTCCAAAGTTCATACTCCGCCCAGATCTGAACCAACTCTGTCCAGTTCGTGGGGAGAGGGCTGAACATCGGAGGAGCGTTCACAAGGCAGGGTGAAGCAGCGATCAACGAGGCCACAACCCTTTGAGGCCTTGGCTGGATCGCGTTCGGTGGAATGAGAGTACGAGCCCGCTTCCGTCCTGCACTCGACCAATTCAATTTCCAAAACACCTTGAGCTCGAGAAGCAAGGCAAACCCAAAATCACCGGAGGCAACCATGAATCGCCGTCGATTTTTGCAGAACACGTTGGGAGCCAGCGTGTTCTTGATCAGGCCTTCCCTCGCCGTTCAGAATCCTGCGTCGAACGACCCGATCGAATTCACGACGCATGGCAACCTCGTCATCGAGCGCCCTGTCACCGGCAAGCCTCATGCTGGGAAAGTCCTGGCTGCTATTCAACCGCAT
>Ga0180085_1000203_pt1 | contig 20501 bp, 11 predicted proteins | sample EasRiv730_16_10D_FD_123013 | JGI IMG/M metagenome (GOLD analysis project Ga0180085, IMG submission 123013) | Soil microbial communities from meander-bound floodplain in the East River, Colorado, USA - East River metaG ERMLT730_16_10D | ecosystem: Environmental > Terrestrial > Soil > Floodplain ... | reverse complement strand
CTTCCGGTACACCCCAAGAAAGGAGTGTCCTTTGGCAAAGGAGGGAGATTGAAAATGAGCTCTAAAGTGCCGGTCGTGGGCAGGTCTCGCTCAATCAAGAGGCTCTGGTCGTACCTTCGACTCGAGTTCGACTCCGCTGCCGGAAGAAAGATCCTGGCAATACTTGTGTGTCTTTGCTGCCCAGTTGCGAACCTTGCTTTTGGACAATCCTCTGGCAGCCGTCCCAACATTCTGTTGATTTTTCCGGATCAGTTGCGTGCCCAGGCCTTAGGCTGCATGGGCAACCCGGATGTTCGCACCCCCAACCTGGATCGCTTGGCAGCAGAAGGGATTCTATTTCGACAGACACTGGCAAATACGCCGGTATGCTGTCCAGCTCGCGCGAATCTTCTCACTGGAAAATATGCCCATAGGAACGGAATGATCGCCAATGACCTGCGATTGCGTGAGTCTGAAACCACGCTGGCTGAATTGCTTCGCCAAGCCGGGTACCGAACCGGTTTTATTGGAAAATGGCATCTGGATGGCGGTAAACGCTTGCCCGGCTTTGTTCCTCCGGGATCGCGCCGCCAGGGGTTCGAGTTCTGGGCTGCCAATGAATGCAGCCATACTCACTTCGATACTCAGTACTTTCGCGACACTAACACACCCATTCCCACCCAGAGGTTTGAGACGGAAGCCTGGACGGATATTGCCATCGAATTCCTGCACGAAACTCGCGGTCAACCTTTTTTCCTGATGATTGCGATGGGACCGCCGCACTACCCATACGGTGCGCCAGAAAGGTATATGAAGATGTATGACCCGAAGCGTCTCAAACTGAGACGCAATTGGGTTGAGGGAATCAAGGGCGCAGGACGGGAAGAGATCGCCGCTTACTATGCCGCCACTACCACGGTTGATGATCAGGTCGGCAGGCTGATTCAGGCCTTGAAGGACAGCAACCGGGCTGAGGACACGATCGTGCTGGTCACTTCCGATCACGGCGACATGCTTGGTTCACAGGGAGCGCGTCTGAAACGGAAGCCCTGGGAAGAATCCATCCGAGTCCCGGGTATTCTTCGTTACCTGCGGAGCGTCAAGCCAGGGCAACGGCTGGAGACGCTCCTGACCCACGTTGATATAGCACCAACCCTGCTGGCACTCTGTGGCCTCTCGATACCGTCTAAGATGCAAGGAAGCGATCTCTCGCGAATCGTCTTGGGGAAGTCGAAGAAGGGTCCGGACTCAGCCTTCTTCCAGATTTTCGTGCCTTATGCCGGAGATGGAACGGAGTTCCCCTGGCGTGGAGTTCGCACTGAGCGCTACATGTATGCCCGCTCAGAAACGAAGCCCTGGGTACTCTATGACCTTAGAAAAGATCCCGATGAGCTGAACAATCTGGCCACGAACACGTCCACCGCTTCCATCCGAGCTGAGATGGAGAGAAAACTTTCTCAGTGGATGACTCGAACTGAGGATTCCTGGAGTATGAACTCGATGGCACCGGTGGAGGACCAAGGAAGGCTCTATCGCTTTGAAACCTTCTACACCATCGAAGAATACCTGAAGTGGGCGGCGGTCAATTCTTCTCTGGTTCCAAAAGATTGAGGGAGCAGCACTCTTGCCTGCGGTGAACAACGCCAGTGTCAGTAAAGTTGCGAATAAGCCTAATTCTCATAAGCGATTGGCGCTTGCGCGTCGAAACAACAACGCCGCCCCGACAAACAGCATGACGAAAACCGCATTCAAACCAAAGACCGGCGCGATACCCGGGTCGAAGGGCGGATTGGGTGAGTTAGGATCAATTAGCAGAGCTTCCCAGCCGGCTTTCCAAATCACCAGCGCAATGACGGGGACCAACATCTGAGCGACCGCTGTTGCGAAGAGCGCCAGCGCCATTCCACGCGGCTGGAAGCGCGCGATGAATGCGCCGATGAATCCGACGGCGAGCACCCCCAAATACATCAAATTGACGGGACCGTCTCCGATGATGCCAGCAGCGGCATTTATCCAGAACAGGATGAACCCTGTCGCGCACGCAACGCCGACGGCGGCTCGGTACGCAATCGTGCCCCCCTTTCTTGCTACCAGTTCATAGGTGAGACCCGTGCCGAACAGGAGGGCGCCCCAGAAAGCGAAAGCGAATGGGGGCCAGTTCCATCCCATGAAAAGGTTCCCCAGCAAGGGCACGAGCAAGATGCACCCTGTCACGAGCGCAATGCGAATAAGGCTTTTGTTATGCATAACGATGGACCTTCCGTTCTCTCTAATAATTCCCGCCGATGTTTCGGCGAACATCCAGAGTACGAAACCGACCAATCCGTCTCCCGCTTCTGCCCGCTCACGGCAGAGGTCGTTGAATGTTTGCTCCATACCTTCGGCAAAGCGCTCGCGGTACGGTCTCGAATAGAAGCGGAGCAGTTTCCGATACCAGCGCCGGTATCGCGATATCGTGTTCATCTGCCATAGCCGTAGTTAAATGCATTGGGCGAAAGGCGCTTCTCGCGGGCGACCGCCACGACGTCGCGGTATCGTTCCAATTCGGCCGCGAGTGCCTTTTGTCCGAGGCCGGTAATTTTGTAGTAGACGCGGCGCTCGTCATCCATTTTCGGGTCTACTTTCTTGTTGCTTTCTCGTATCAATCCCGCATCGATCATGCGACGGAGCGAGCCGTAGAGTGTCCCTGGCCCCATCTTTACTTTTCCCTGCGAGTCCGTCTCGACCTGCTTCATAATCCCGTAGCCGTGCCGCTCTTGTGTAGAGAGCGCGAGGAGGATATGCAGCACCGCCGGAGTTAGTGGTGGGTTTGATCTATTTTTCAGCACGCTTGGATGCTATATCCGTCGCGGATATATGTCAAGACAACTTCCGTAAAAGTTTGGAACTTGGTTGTTTTACCGTGCGAGAACGCATTGTTGCGGTTTATGGAATGAACTCTTCTCGACTGGCTGGCATCAAATAAATATGATCCGGAGAATTTGTTTGGACGAAACTCTATTATCCCGACAGCGTGCGTCAGGAATATCAATCACTCTACGCGGCACACCGCACATGTGGCCATTTCGCGAAAAGAAAAGTTCAGACGCGATTTCTTGGAACGGAATAGATCTAAAAGGGATGTCAAGAGCAATAGCTTTCCCTTGGCTCGGTGCCGGAAGTTTTTTGGTCTCGGCATCCAGCCCCAGGCTTGAACTCGGACACTCGCGAGCGGTCCTAACTCGGTAGGAGGGAACCCGGAAAGCAATATCCGTGCAAGGGACGGATTTGTGCTCAGGAATCGAGGTGGCTTCCGATGCCGAGAAGAAAAGTTGACTTCGGTCCATCAAGTATCTGCAAGGAGGCCTGGAAGCTTGTCTGCGCGAAATGTCATTGAGACCTATGCTCCAATCATCAAACATCTTTTCTTGGCTTCCTTGAGTCCAAGCCGAGCGCCTTCCCTGTCCCAACTCCCACTTCCCACCTTTCTCATCTTCGTCAGTGACGTTCGGGTAAATCAGGTAACGTTTTTCTGGCAAGAACTGGCACGTTATAGTAGAAGATAGTCAAATAGGACGCCATGTTTGCTGGTGCATGAACTCAACTCGTTTCGCAGTCCAGTCCTCCAGCCACAGCCCTTTAAACATTCCCTATCTGCTCTCCAACAATTGGAAAGAAGATGAAATCGAGAGCTACGAGCAGAGGTCTTAAGGCTCAAATCATCGAGCGCCAGCGGGCAGACCAAGCACTGCGACTGAGCGAGGATTTCAATCGCCGGATCATGGAAGCTGCCCCCTGCGGTATCCTTCAGGTTTCACTCGAGGGTGCCATTCTGAAGGCTAACTCTGTAGCTCAAAATGTACTCGGACTGACATTCGATGAGCTCTCCCGGCGCTTTGTTGCGAGCTTTGAGTCCGCGACGTTCTTGGAGGATGGACGTGTCTGTCCGGCGCAGGATCACCCGGTATCAAAATGCCTGGCCACTCATCAAGCCCAGCCCGCTACCACCATCGGGGTACGCCGAGCGGACGGGCGGATGGCATGGGGAGTTTTCACCGCCATCCCGGTCTCAGATCCTGAAACTGGTCAGATGACCGGTGCTCTAGTCACGTTTCTGGACATTACCGAGCGCAAGCAACTTGAAGAGCAACTGCGCCAGTCCCAGAAGATGGAGGCGGTGGGAAGGTTGGCAGGCGGCATTGCTCACGACTTCAACAACCTCTTGACAGCCATCATCGGTTACAGCCAGTTGTTGTTAGGTCGTCTCGAAGTCGGCAATCCCATGCAAGGGGAATTGGAGGAGATTAGAAAAGCCGGAGAGCGGGCCGCTTCACTGACTCGTCAACTCCTGGCCTTTAGCCGCAAGGAACTGTTGCAGCCGCAGGTGCTGGAGCTCAACGCCCTTGTCGCCAACCTCGACAAAATGTTGCGACGGCTCATTGGCGAGGATATTGAACTGGTGACGATTCTCGGGCCTCGACTGGAACGCGTCGCAGCCGACCCTGCACAGCTTGAGCAAGTGGTGCTTAACTTGGTTGTGAACGCTCGCGACGCGATGCCGCAAGGGGGCAAGATCGTTATCGAAACAAAGAACCTGGAACTAGACGAAGCCTATGCCCACCAACATGTATCCGTCTCACCCGGCCGCTACGTCATGCTCGCAGTAAGCGATCAAGGTTGCGGAATGGATCCGGAGACTCTGAAACACATCTTTGAACCTTTTTACACCACCAAGCGTCATGCGGAAGGAACAGGGCTGGGATTGTCCACGGTTTATGGGGTTGTCAAACAAAGTGGGGGCAACGTTTGGGTGTATAGCGAGGTGGGTCGAGGTACAACCTTTAAGATCTACCTCCCGCAAGCCAATGAAGTCGTGGACGCAGGAAAGGCCGAGGCAGTCTCAACCGCAGTAGCGGGAGGTACTGAAACGGTGCTGCTGGCCGAGGACGAAGAGCTGGTGAGAAAATTCGTGCGGAGTGTTCTGGAAAGTAGTGGATATACCGTCCTGGAGGCGCACCATGGTTCGGAAGCACTGAGGGTGGCACTACAGCACCCTGACCCTATCCATCTTTTGCTAACAGATATGGTCATGCCTCTGATGGACGGGAAACTCTTGGCCCAACGAATGGTGGATTTGCGCCCGGGCATCAGGGTCCTGTACATGTCGGGTTACAGTGAAAATGCCGTGGTTCACCATGGCGTCTTGGAATCCGGAACGGCTTTTGTCGAAAAGCCTTTTACCGTTGAGACCCTAGCACGCAAGGTGCGCGAGGCCTTAGACACCTGACAGCCCTAGGATCTAGGGTTTTGCGAAGAGTGACCCCCCTGAGCCTTTTGACTGCTACGACATGCGTCCGACAACACCGAGTAAGATGAACTTGTGGGACTCACTTGTCGGAGGGTGTTTCAATGTGCGCCAATGAGAATCAGTGTTTGTGGCACCTTGGACCCACCTCACGGCAATGCTCATGATTGATCTTGCCTCCGTTCGGTAGCGGGTCAATTTGGACTGGTGGAACGGGGTAGAGCCACAGCTCCCCGATGATTCTTGCGCAGCACCGCGAAGGACCAGGGCTCTAGAAAGAAACCCGTGCGCTGAACTGAATCTGCCGGCCCGGAGTGGTGGCTTCGGTGATGGTGCCGAATTGCGGCGTATTGACGAAGCGGTTTGGCGTTCCGAGATTGACGTTATTCAGAGCGTTGAAAAACTCCGCGCGGAACTGGAACCGAAATCGTTCACTCAGAGCGAACTCGCGCACGACTGCCATGTCGAGTGTCTGCAGTCCAGGTCCGTAGATTGTATTTCGCCCCACATTTCCAAACGTGAAGGCCGCCGGTGTAGCGAAAGCCGCTGGATTAAACCACTGGGACGCGGTGTGGGTGTTCGGCCCGAAGACGGGCTGCCCTGTGTAGTTGGCGCGGATTGGGTTCTCGCCCAGAACCGTCCCCGAATTGGCCGTGTCGCCAAACACCGAAATGGTGAACGGGAATCCAGTCTGAGCCTGATAGACAGCCGACAGTCGCCAGTTGCGAGTCAGTGCCCGGACGACTGGCGAGCCTTCCACCTGTGGGATCTCATAGACTGCGCTGAGCGCGAACCGGTGGCTGATGTCGCATCCGGGGCCCTTCTCCGCGGCAAGATTGCTGTTGTTCTGCGGGATTGAAGATTCGAACATCGGCGAACGGAAGTCGGGTGCATCGGTCAGGCCCTTGGACCAAGTATAGTTGGCCAGAAAGGTGAACCCAGCCGTATAGCGGCGGCGAACGTTGATGTACCCGGCATGGTACCAGCTCTGGGCCGAGTTCTCGAGAATGTTGATGGTGCTAACCGGGAACGTTGTACTCACAACCGCTGTGCTGGGCGGGAGCACTGTGCCAGGCAAAAAGCTAAGAGTCCTGAACGGACGGCGCGGACCAATGGCCCCGGGCCCCGGCGGGGCATTGTTGATGAGATGCGCTCGCTGCAGGTGAAGCCCATGGGCTCCGAGATATCCGATTTCCAGCGTGGTCTGATGTCCAAGGGTCTTTTCTATCGAACCACTCCATTGCTCAATGTATTGTGACGGTGAGTCGAGCTCAATCGAGGCGAAGCTTACAGTTGTCACGCCTAGAACCGGCTGGCCGAAGTTGAACCCGGAGGCAGCCAGTGCGGCGGGCGGGGTGAAGTTGTCCGCTTGTTGGGTTTCAGGAAAGACATAGGGAACATTGTGACGCTGGTTACACCATGTGTTCATGTCCACCGGCGTATAAAACATGCCAAAAGCTCCGTGGAGCACCATCCCGAAGCTCGGAATGTTTTGAGAGATGCCGAAGCGCGGAGCGAAGTTTAGTTTGTTCGAGTCCTTTAAGCCCGTCGGGAAACCGAGTTGCCCTCCGACGAAAACCGAAGGGACCCCGTTTTGGAACACGAGATTGGTATTGGGATATCGGATGTCGGTTAGCGGGCTCATGTACTCATAGCGCAGCCCCATTTCGACGGTGGTGTTATTTGTCAGGCGGAAGCTGTCCTGCACAAAACCGTCGGCGTACCACTGGCGAAGCTGCATCTGGGGGATCCCAGCCTGACGCTGCTTGACCGCAGGCAAGCCCAGCAGGAAACTGGCTAGTGCCGATCCCGTACCGTCGTTGGTCGCCGTCCGGGTTGTGTACCCGTTGGTAACCTGGTAAAAGCCGCGATTCTGAAAGAACCCCCACATCGGCCACACAAAGTATCGGAAGCTGCCGCCGAATTTGAGGCCGTGGCGACCGCGCTGCCAGCTCAACAGGTCGCGGCCTTCCAGGATCGTGTCCCAAGCATGCATGGGAGTGGCCAGGAATCTGTCTCCCATCGGAGAGAAACCCTGCACTGCGAAGTAGGGAGCGCCAAATGCCCCTTTGCCTCCGAAGCCAACCCCCTGAACTCCCAGCTCACTGACGATGTCGTTGTTCTCACTGTTTTCTGACGAGCGATGCATCGAAAGGCGCGAGACGGTTATGGCTGCCATGTTGACCATGCGCGGGCTGATGACGCGATTCCAGGCGATGCTGCCCTGTTGAGAGAAGTTGTCGTGAAGCGCGCCGAAGCCGGGCAGATTCTCAGGCGTGAAGCCGCTCTCAGCGCCAAGGGAGTAGCGGGCCCACAGGTTGTCGCGTGGGGACAACGTATGATCAATCCGGATCGTAGCCTGGTTTGTCTTGTGATGCGCATTGCGAGTGTCGGTATAGTTGTTGCAGTCAACACCGGCTCCAACGAGCGTGGGCTGCCCCATCATCGTCATTCCCTCGCAGCTGTTCATGCCCATTTCCATGTTTGGGCGAGGCACGTATTTCCGAAGAAACAATGCAGCAACCGGATTGATCAGGTTCGACGGAATCATGTTGTCAGGGAACGGATCGCGAATGATTTGAGGATTTGTGGGGCTGATCGGCCTCGTGGAATCGAAGTTCGCGTTCGGGCGAGCGCTGAACGGATTGTAAATGGTGGTCCCACTCATGCTGAAATCGCCCATGGTTTCCATCTCAGTAGGGACGGTCTGGATCATGGTCTGAGCCCTGGAAAGCCTCAGGCCTTCATAGTTCGCGAAGAAAAAGGTCTTGTTGCGAACAATCGGACCTCCAACGGATCCACCGAAATTGTTCTGCACCAGAAAATTGGAACCCATGTCGTTGAATGTATGGGCGTCGAGAGCGCCGTTTCGCATGAATTCGTAGGCCGTCCCGTGAAATTCGTTTGATCCCGAACGAGTGACGATGTTGACCTGGCCTCCACCCGCCCCGCCCATCTCGGCAGAATAGCTGCCGGTTTGCACCTTGAATTCCTGCACTGCGTCAGGTGATGGACTCAAGTTAAGGGTATTGAAGGTCGGATCCGTGTTGGTGGTGCCATCAAGAAGGAAGTAGTTCGCATTGGGGCGGTTCCCTCCAATGCTGACGGCTGAGCGCTGGCCCGGGCGCCAGTACAGCGGACTCATGTCGCCTGCCTGGGCACCGTGGCTCAAATGTGCGCCAGGCACTGTCAGAACCAAGTCGATCAACATGCGACCATTCAGCGGAAGGTTTGCGACAGAAGTTGGCTCAATGACTTCGCCGACGCTGGCGTCTGTCTTGTCCAGCATCTCCAAATTGGACGTGACCTCAACATCGCTTGTTACAGAGCCCAGTTTGAGGGTTAAGTTGAGGCTTAGCTGCTGCCCAACCTCGAGCCGCAGTAACTGATTGGCGTCGGCAAAACCGGGGGCTTTGACAGTTAGTTTGTACTCCCCAGGCAAAAGACCAGGAATCTGAAAGATCCCGTGCTCATTGCTGCTGCCGACGCGCTCGGTACGGGTCGACACGGAAGTGAGCTGGATGCTCGCACCGACGATGGCGGCACGTTCTGGGTCCAGAACGGTACCGCTCAATTCCGCATAATTGCTCTGGGCAAACGCAGGCAAGGAAACCAACAGGAGCATAAAGACAACGGCTATCTGCACAGTCTCACCTCCACAGGGAAAGAAGTATTCGAGGCGTTTCCCGGAACCTCCCAGCAGAAGAAAGGGACGAGCCGTAGCCGGAATCGCATCGGGGGATTCTTCCTAGTTGGGCCACAAGGCCAGCTTTCTGGTGCTGTCTGATGGGCGGTCATTCTCGGAACACAGCGCTGATAGTTCAACTTCGACACTAATCATGCCACGTGCTGCGCGGCTTCAGCCTGTTCGAGCTCGAATCGAACTGCCCCAGATATTCCTTCAATGTTTGCAAGAAATTATCAGGCCTAGGCTGGATGATTGTCACAGTCAGGTAAAAAGTTGCTGCGCCCAACAAGGAAGGGTGAGAGCTGAGAAGAGGGGGATGGCGTTTTTGGCGTCGAAGAACGTTCTATTTCTAATCTTGAACTCCGTCCCGTCGGTCCGTGTGGTTGCCTGGCAAATGCCTCTGACGATAGCCAACACTTGATGACGGAAGCACCTCTGAAACAGCTATCTCCATCAGGCGAGCAGGTCGCGCACCACCTGTCCATGCACATCCGTCAGACGGAAGTCGCGGCCAGCGTAGCGGTAGGTAAATTTCTCATGATCGAAACCAAGGAGGTGAAGCAACGTGGCATGCAGATCGTGCACATGGACCTTGTTCTCGGCAGCGGCGAAACCAAACTCATCCGTTGCGCCGTATACCAGGCCCTTCTTCAATCCTGCGCCTGCAAGCCACATGGTGAAGCCATACGGGTTGTGATCCCGGCCGTTTACCATGCCGGAGTTTGCTCCCAGGTCCGGCAACTCGACGGTTGGTGTACGTCCAAACTCGCCGCCCCAGATTACCAGCGTGTCCTCAAGCATTCCGCGCTGCTTCAGGTCCTTGATTAGCGCAGCGATCGGCTGATCGCATTCCCGCGCCAGGCGCCCATGATTGGTTCGAATATCGTCGTGGCTGTCCCAGGGCTGTCCCGCTCCGTGCCATACCTGCACGAAGCGCACGCCCCGCTCTAACAGGCGTCGGGCGATAATCATTTGCCGGGCCTGCAGGCCCTCACCGTACATTTTCTTGATGTGCTCAGGTTCCTTCGAAAGATCAAAGGCGTCATCCGCTTCCATCTGCATGCGGTATGCCAGCTCGAACGACTGGACGCGCGCCTCCAGCAGCGCGTCATTCTGGCGTCGCGCCTGATATCCGCGATTCAGCTCCGCCAGCAGGTCCAGTTGCCGGCGCTGCTCAGCCGAGGTCGTGAAACCACTGTGGATGTTTTCAATCAGCTTCTCTATCTGTGTCTCTCGAGTATCAATATGTGTGGCTTGATAGGAGCCGGGTAGAAACGCCGAACGCCAGTTCTGATTTCCCTGAGTGGGCAGACCATCCGGGCACAGCACGATAAAACCGGGCAGATTCTGGTTTTCAGAACCAAGCCCATACGTAATCCAGGACCCGAAGCTCGGCCGAACCTGGCGCACGTCGCCACAGTTCATCATCATCAGGGATGGCTCATGGTTCGGAATGTCGGTGTGCATCGATCGCACGATGCAGAGGTCGTCGACGCACTCGCCGACATTCGAAAAGATTTCGCTGACTTCTGTGCCGTTCTGGCCGAACTTCTTAAACTTGAACGGCGAGGGGAACGCCGCACCAGTGCGCCGCTCTGTTTTCAGCGTGATTGGAATTGGTTTACCCGCAAACTTAGCGAGCGACGGCTTTGGATCGAACGTGTCGACATGCGATGCGCCGCCGTTCATGAACAGGTGCAGCACCCGCTTGGCCTTGGCGGGTAGCGGTGGCTGCTTGGGACTGAGCGGATTGATCGCTTGGGTGTTCGGAGCCGCCTGCAGGTAACCCGTGTCGCCGAGGGTCGAGGTCAGCGCGACCAAGCCCATGCCCATACCACAGCGCGACAGCATTTCCCGCCGGGTGATAAACAGATCTCGATGTTTCATGCCCACTCTCCTTCAGTCCAGATTCCAAGGTTGACCATTTGCAATTTCGCCCCACGAGTGAAGGGAGAAGATGCAATCCTCAACCGTCGAATTGACATTCAGTCGACAAACGCGAACTCGTTGGTCTCCAGCAACACCTGTGCAAAGCGCGCCCACATGTCCAGCGGTTGAGGCGGCGGTCCCGCAAACTCTTTTTTGGCATTCCAACTCTGTTCGCCGGACTTTATGACCGGTGCCCAGTTGAAGCCGTCATTCTCGGGATCGAGCCGCGCATCGACAATAAAACTGATCGTATCGTCCTTCTCCACTTTGATGCCGTTTAGGTTTGTGTCTGCGCTGGAGCCATTCACCGACCAGGACGCCAGTTCACCATCGCGGCTGGAGACGATCCGGCCACGCACACCGTCGCCGTAGGGCACGGCTGGTTGGCCATGCTGCAGCGTGCCCTCAATGCTCAGCTTTCCAGAGACCGGGCTTACCCAGCGACGGACAACGGCTTGATCCGGCTGCCAACCCGGTTCTCCGCCAGCCGCCCGGATCACTGCCTTGCCGGAACGTGCTGCAGGCAACACCGAGCCTCCCTGCCAGCGGTCAGATACAAAGACAGGGAACGGCGTGAACGACTCGACGGTCCCAGTGTCCGCATGAAACTCGGCAACGCCATACTGCCATGGCGAGGGTCCATCGGCGCCAACGCCCTGTTCGGTACCTGGCGACAGGAATTTCAAGCTCGCGTCTAACTCCGCTTGATCAGGATCGCGGGCGAGGATCGCACGATAGAGCTTACGGACCTTCTCGGAAGCCGTCGGTGCGGCGGCTACTTCAGGGCGAGATGCAAGAGAGCGGGCTTGCTCCGCAACGAATGGACTGTTCAGAAAGAACAACGCTTGCTGCGGCACCGTCGTTACATAGCGCATCGGCGCGTGCTGATCTGGTGAAGCAAAGTCAAAAGCGCTCAACAGGCCGGGCACACGCCCGCGTTCAATAAAACCGTACACCGATCGCCGCGGCACCGAGGGCTGTGCCGTCAGCGAGAAAGGCACACCACCCATCGTTCCATCGAGTCGTGCTGCGGCGGCGAGCATGGAATCGCGCAAGCTCTCGATCTCAAGCCGGCGCCGGTTCATTCGCCATAACAACTGATTCTCGGGATCGATTTTGCGTGCGGCTTCATTGTCGGCGCTCGCTTGCCGGTAGGCGGCAGAGGTCATCAGGAGCCTGTGCAATTTCTTGAGAGACCAGCCCGACTCCACGAACTTGAGAGCGAGGTAGTCGAGCAGTTCCGGGTGAGTCGGCGGATCTCCGCGGAAGCCGAAATCGCTTGGCGTGCGTACCAGCCCGGAACCGAAGTGGTGCATCCAGACGCGATTCACGATGACGCGGTCCGTCAGGGGATTCTCAGGGTCAATGATGGAACGTGCCAGTTCCAGCCGCCCGCTGCCATCCTTGAATACTTCTTCGTCACCACCGCCCAGGCAAGACAGGAAGTGCGGCGGCGTCAGCGCACCGGGGTTATTGGGATTGCCGCGGAGGAAGACATGCGCGAGGACAGGCTTCGGCAAATCCTCCACAGCCATCGCGCGCGGGTCTGCGCCGTCATACGCGGCTTGCGCCAGCATTGCGCTGTAGCGGACGCGGATGGATCGCATATTGTTTCTATCACCCTCGGTGCAGATCAGGTCAAATTCCTCGAACGGCACATCGAGTGGTGATTTTGGTCCCCGAACGACGGCACGGAGCCGATCTGCTTCGGCATCGCCGAAGGGTTGGTCTCGATCGACGTTCCGCAGCGCAGCAGCATATGCGTCCGCGAGATCCCGCAATGACGCGATCGGTTTCGCATCCAGCTCGGCTTCAACGAGCGCAACACCCTTGACAGTTCTGCGCGCTGCGGGCCACTTCGTTGCGAATTCCTTCGTCGGAATCGCAGCCGCGGCATGCCACAGACGGAATATCGGCTCGCCGCTTTCCTTCGATTCCCGTAGATACTTTTGCCAACGAGTCAGCAGGTGCGGATTCAACTGCCGGTCGCGCACCAAGTCTTCGATCTCGGGGTTGCTCAAGCTCTCGGCATCGCGTGCCGCAACCATGTGCTCGGCTGCTTGCGTCTTGAAAAAGCCCACCATCTCGGCATGTCGACGAGCACGGTACTGCTGATAGACCTTTTGAATACGATCGAGCCGTTCCTGGTAGACTGCCTGCCTCTGCGAAAGCCCTACGGGCTTCCCTAGCAGCGGTAATTTGTCAGGCTCGCGAATGTTCGAGAAGATTGAGTACAGCGAGTAGTAATCCTTGGTCGGAATCGGATCGTACTTGTGATCGTGGCAGCGTGCACACGCGACGGTCAGCCCAAGCATTCCTCGCGAAACTGCATCGATGCGATCGTCTACGGTCTCAGGATAGCTGTTCGGAAAATCACGCCCAAGGCTCAGGAAGCCAAGCGCGGCCAAATGCCGTCGCTCAACGTTTGGCAGTCGATCGGCGGCCAATTGATAAAGCACGAATTGATCGTAGGGTAGATCTTCGTTCAACGCGCGGATCACCCAGTCGCGATACGTGTACGACCAAGGATAACGTTGTCCGCTGTTGACTGAGTCGTTCACCGAATCGGAATAGCGCGCCACATCCAGCCAGTGACGTCCCCATCGCTCACCGTAACGTGGTGAAGCCAGCAACTGATCAATCAGCCGCTCGTAAGCCCGCGGCGAGGCATCCTGGACGAACCGCTCGACCTCTTCAGCGGTAGGAGATAGCCCCGTCAAGTCGTATGTCGCGCGCCGGATCAGCGTTCGCCTGTCGGCCTCGGGGGATGGGCTAAGATTCTTGGCTTCCAGCCGGCTCAAGACAAAACGGTCGATATCATTACGAATCCAGCTCTGGTCTCTGACGGTCGGGAACGCTGACAACCGAGGTTTCTGCAAAGACCACAGCGAAGGCTTCTTATCGCTTGCCACTGGCTCAGCCGGAAGGGAAGCGCCCTCACGAATCCAAAGCTCGAAATCGGCCACAACCTCTGAAGAAAGAGGATCGCCGGGCGGCATCTTGAGCTTCTTGTCCGTGTGTCGGAGGGCACGAATCAACAGGCTGTTTTCTGGATCGCCCGGCTGAATGGCAGGGCCGGAGTTTCCACCTCGCCGGATTCCCTGCGTCGAGTCCAGCAGCAGCCCACCTTGCGGTGTCGCAATCGATTTGCTGTGGCATGCGTAACAGTGCGATGCCAACACCGGTCGAACCTTCTTCTCGAAGTGATCGATCGCGGCATTCTGCGGGCCAGCAGCAATTGCTAGAGCTGCAAGCAAGGTTCCGAGCGACAAAGCCATTCGAGTCTCCTGGCAGATATTAAATCAGAATTCCAGTAACGAGCATCGGCTCTCCTCTCCCCAAAGTGGGAGAGGGGCTGGGGTGAGGGGGATACCTCCATGCTGAATCAATTCCCAAAACGCGGCTCTGGATGAGGATCTCAGAACACCTGTGACACAATCCGACTGTGTGCTCGCCCCCTCACCCCTAACCCCTCTCCCGCGCTGGGGAGAGGGGGACCGAAATGCATCGAGTGTTTCTCTAGACAAAGAGTGGCGTCACTATATTCTGTAATTCTCATTCAGTAAGCCTCCGGGGGCGCTTCAAGTCGATTTTATCCCACCACGTCCCCTGGCTTCGTCGTAGGATTGTAAGTTTTTGAGGCCCGTCGTCGCAAACCAGCGGATAATCTTGTTGCCGTCCGTCAAGATTGGCAGCAGCAGTTTTGCAGCTTACGCGAGGATCTCGATGACGACGCGACCGTAGACATCCGTTAGTCGAAAGTCTCGACCGCTGTAGCGGTAGGTCAGCTTTTCGTGGTCCAGTCCGAGGAGGTGCAAAATGGTCGCGTGCAAGTCGTGCATATGCACTTTGCCATCCACTGCCTGAAAGGCAAAGTCGTCAGTCGCACCATGAACCAAGCCCCCCCTGACCCCGCCGCCTGCCAGCCACATCGTGAACCCTCTGGGATTATGCTCGCGGCCGCGGTTTTCTTCTGGCGCTTTGCCCAACGATAGGTCCTGGTCGAATGGCGTTCGACCGAACTCTCCTCCCCAAATCACCAGTGTGTCCTGCAGGAGACCGCGCGCCTTCAAATCGGTGATGAGGCCCGCAATGGGTCTGTCCACCTGGCGGCATTTCTTCGGCAAACCCTCTCGAATCGACGCGTGGTGATCCCAGCCGTCGTCATTGACCTGTACGAATCGTACACCCGCTTCGACTAACCGCCGTGCGAGCAAACATTGTTGTCCCAGGTCCTTGGTTTCCTTGTCATCGATACCATACAACTTGTGTGTTGCCTTGGATTCTTTCGACAGATCCATCAGGCCCGGCGCTTCCGATTGCATTCGGAAAGCCAGCTCAAAGGATTCAATCATTCCTTCCATCGCCGAATCCGGCGTACGCGTGAAGGACTCCCGGTTAAGGGTTCGTAACATGTCCATCTGACGGCCTTGCAGACCGGGCGTGAACTTTTCATTTCGGGAGTAGTTAATGACAGCTGGCTCCTCGGAACTCGCCAAACCCACCGGCGTGCCTTGATAGATGGCTGGCAAGAACGCAGCTCCAAAATTTTGCGGGCTTCCGGCATCCCCTGTCAGACTGGGGCGAATGGTGATGAACCCCGGCATATTCGCGTTCTCAGTGCCAAGTCCATAGACGATCCAGGCGCCCATCGACGGGCGGACCTGCACGGGTGCACCGGTATTGATCTGCCGGATTGCCGTCGTATGAGCTTCCGTGTCTGTCTGCATTCCACGCAGCACACACAGTTCGTCGGCAACACTACCCAGCGTCGGCAACCATTCCGTCATATGAAGTCCGGACTGACCATAGTGCCGGAACGACGAGATCGGCCCCATCAGTTTCGTTTTGTTGAGTCCTGGAGCCTCATAGTTCGCTGGCAACTCAAACGGTTTTCCGGCAAATTCGGCTAGGCGGGGTTTGTAGTCGAACAAGTCCATGTGGGATGGGCCACCTTGCATGAACAAGAAAATGACGCGCTTGGCGCGCGCCGGGTAGTGCGCCAGTTTGGGCGTCAATGGATTGGAGGTTGATGCCGCACGCAAAGATTGCTCCGTGCCCAGAGCGGCCAGTGCTAGCGCACCAAACCCGTTTCCGGCCTTGCGCAGGAAGTCGCGGCGGTTGACTGCAGGGGGTATGAAGTGCCTGTTGTCCATACGATTTTTCCTCAGATGCGATACAGAAATTCATTCGATGCCAGGAGCATCTGAATGAATGCCGCCCACGCCAAACGGCTTGGCGGACCTGCGCCTTTCGCTGTCTGATCAGCGCTTGCGCGCCGTTCAAAGTCGTAAACGAACTCCAGTCCGCGCATGATTTCGGATTCCGCCGGTTTGCGGTTGAAGATCCGTACAATGAGTTCATTGACCCGCTGGCGATCCAGCAATCGGTCATCTTGAACCAGCTTCGCTGCCAGCGCCTCCGCTTGTTCCAAAATCCAAGGCGAATTCAGCAGAAACAGGTTTTGCGTAGGAACGACGGTTGTCCGGCGCGCGGCGTTGACTTGCGTGGGTTCTGCAAAGTCGAAATAGTTCAGGATGTCGAGTTCCTGCATCTGCTTCGTACGGAAAATCGGCAGGTACACGGTGCGCCGGTACCGTAGATTCTCTGGCAGACGAGCCGTTTTGATGACTTGGGGCGGATTGAATGTCGACAGATTCGGAACGAAGCTTTCCAGAGTATGCGTTGGGAGAGTCTCTCCTCCCACAGTCAGATCCAGCTTCCCGGTAATTGCCAGAATGCTGTCGCGAATCGTCTCGGCCTCCAGACGCCGAGCATTCATGTGCGACAAGAGACGATTCTCCGGATCCATCTCATGAGCTGCCGGATTGGGGCTGGCCGACATACGATACGCGCTGGTCAGCACAAGCCGCCGCACCAGCTTCTTGGTGGACCATCCTTGCTTGATGAACTCGGTCGCCAGATAGTCGAGCAACTCGGGATGAGACGGCAAATCTCCTCGAATGCCGAAATTATCCGAGCTGCGCACGATGCCGGCCCCGAATAGCTGCTGCCAGACACGATTCACATAAACCCGAGGCGTCAGTGGCTGCCGGTCATCCGTGAGCCATTTCGCCAACTCCAGTCTTCCACTCCCACGGAACCCAGGCTGTGACTCGCCAAAGGAAGCCAACTGGACAAAACCGCGCGGCACCTCTTTCCCCAACTGGTGCGCGTTGCCGCGGATCGCAATACGGCAGTCTTCCGGTTTCTCTTCGTCTTGGACCGCATGAGCAAAGGGAGGAAGCGGTTTGTTGAACTCGAGCAGACCGATCCGCATCTCCAGGGAATTGATTTTGGCATCGAGCTCTTTCCTCGTCTCCTTATCTTTGTCTTTCTCCGGGTCTTTCTCTCGGTCGCTCTCCGTGTCTTTGCTTTTCTCCTTATCCTTATCTTTATTCTTTGCTTCTTGATCTTTCAGCAACGCAGCAGATTCTTTCAAGGGCGCCAAGACCTTTTGGAGTGCCACAATCTCCTGTTCGTAGATCTGAAGTTTTTTCTCGCGCTGCTCGCGTTCCTCGGCCGTCTCCGCCAGGCTGACCTTGTTGACATCGCTGAAGACGCCGTCCGGTTTGTATTTCCCGTGGAGAGTCCGAGTGCTCTTGAGGATTCCGGCCATCCCGTAGTAGTCCTGCAAGGTAATGGGATCAAACTTATGATCGTGGCAGCGAGAACAGCCCAATGTCAGTCCCAGCATGCCTCGACCGATCATCTCGAGTTGCTCGTCAATAGTGTCCATCTGCAGTTGAGGCTTATCGGCGAGGACAATTGCCCAAGGGCCAATCGCCAGGTAGCCCGTAGCCACAACTAGTTCGTTGTGCTCGCGTTGATCCTTCGCCGGCAGTAAATCCCCGGCGATCTGTTCCTGGAAGAAACGGTTTACCGGCTTGTTCTCGTTAAAGGATCGAATCACGTAGTCCCGGTAGCGCCAGGCCTCTGTTGCCGGGATTTCGGAGCCCGTATCAAGCGTGTCTCCATAGTAGGTCACGTCCAACCACCATCGGCCCCATCGTTCGCCGTAGTGATTAGAGGACAACAGCTTGTCGACAACCGCTTCGTACTGTTGATTGGATGGATTTGTCAGGAAGGACTCCACACGTTCGGGACTCGGCGGGAGTCCGGTCAAATCGAAATAGACACGGCGTAGCAAAGTTGCCGGATCGGCTGGCGGCGCAGGCTGTATCCCTTTTTGAAGAAGCTTCTCAAACAGAAATCGATCTATCGGATCATGCGGCCAAGCGCTCGCCACGCTCGGAGGTCGGCTCAGCGCAATGGGCTGCCACGCCCAGTGACTCTTGGCGTTAGGCTTTGATGGCGCGGTAGTTTCGGTGCTCGCAGTGGACGGGCGTTCCTCCGGCCACGGAGCGCCACGGCGAATCCACTCCGCTAGCACCGCGATTTTTTCGGGTTCCAACTTGCCCCAAGGGGGCATGTGCGGCTGCACTTCATGTCGCAAGGCTCGAATCAGGCGGCTCTGGTCAGGGTTGCCAGGCACCAATGCGGGCCCGGAATGCCCGCCACGCAGGATGGTCTCGCGGCTGTCCAGACGCAAGCCTCCCTGCACTATCGTCGCCTTGGAGCTATGGCAGGAATAACACTGAGTGGCTAACAACGGGCGAACCTTCGACTCGAAAAAGTCCAGATCGTCCGCTCCAAATGCCTGCGACGCAAACATCACCGTCAACAAGGCGAGTCTCATGAGAGATTCACCCACAAGAGTGAAGGATTGACTGAGGCCGCTTGCAGCACTCATGGCAATAAGTCTCTTCCGCAGAATTATCTCGAATACGATATTTGCAAGACCATTCTTCACAATGCCAGTCAATTTTTGAATATAAATCGACCGCTGAGTACTGAAAGCATTCTTGCGAACACGGCAGGCCGACTAGCGACAACTGGTCTTTGGGCTATCGAGAAAGCGTCTTGAGGCGTATGTTGCGAAATTCCGCTTTCATGGCCGGGCCAACGTGAATCTGCATACCCAAATAGCCCTCCATGCGTCTATTGGCCTTATCATCGTCAATCACAATCGACATCACCCGGTCATTCAGGATATGGATCATCTGGTCGCCTCGCACGATCAGATAGAGCCGGTTCCAGTCATCACTGACGGAACGAGCGAGATCGTCCGTGTTGCCAAGCGAGGCAATGGCGCGCTGGATCCTGCCACTGCCCACGTATGCAAGCTGTCCGGGCAAGGCCAGAAAAGTGCGCCCTCGTTCTTCGTAATTCTGTGCCGTGACGCGTCTGAGTTCCAACCCCTTCGGTTTGGCGAACCTCTCGTAGAACATCTTCCCCCATTCCGCTCCATCGATATCGGCCTGGTAGCCGCGCAACACCCATTTCGTTCCAGGCAACTCGGAGCTGCGATACTGGAGGGCGCTATTGCCCATCGCACTGATTCGGTACTCGAGCTTGATCTCGAAGTCGGCTGGCTTGCCGCCGCGCCAAATGATGAAGCTATTGTACTTCGGCAGGTTCTTGTCCGTGGTCTCGCCCACGATGGCGCCATCCTCCACCCGCCAGTACTGCGGATCGCCGTCCCAGTCCTTCAGCGTCTTGCCATCGAAGATCGTGTTGAATCCCGTATTTTCGTCCGTCATCGCCTCGGGAAGAACTTGCGCCGGAGGAGGAGGCGGCTCCTGATCGGCACCCAGCGCAGCGAAGGAGAACGACAAGAAAACACCTGCCACTGACAGCAATGCAACGGTGAGGCAGCTAGACATCCAATCGCGCTGTAGATAGAGCATACTTACCCTCCTTTGAACACCAACTTTTCTTCGAACGCAGACCCAACCCACTTGAGCAGCACGACCGTCCTCCCGATCGGCGTGTGCTCTAGGAAGCAATCATACAGAAAACTCAAGATCGGGAACTACCGAGGTGGTACAATCAGCCACCTTCGCGAGCAAATCACTTGGAGCGGTCCGCACGTGGCAAAGATCGTTCGATGCAGGCGATTCGGGCGGCAAACGTTCTTGCTGAGCCCGGCGGGCAACACGATAATCGGCAGGAAACGCCTCTGTTCGCAAAAAGTATTCGAACGCCACGCCCTCAAAGGACAGTGATTCTGCTGGTTGACGCCCGCATGCAACAAATCTGACTTCGATTCAGGTGAACAGCAAGGAGGAAAGAACATGGAGAATCCCATCCTCGTAACCGGCGCGGCGGGCCGCGTCGGCGGGATAGGGCGCACGATCACCAAACTGCTGTTGAAGCAAGGCAAAGCTGTGCGTGCGATGGTACGAAATGAAGACGAACGCGCGCAGGCGTTGCGCGCCATGGGTGCGGAGGTCGTGGTCGGCAATTTGCTCGATCTCGATTCGATGCATCGAGTGATTGCCAGCTGCGAGACGATGTACTTCGGCATGTCGGTTTCGGATGCCTATCTGGCCGCGACGGTGAATGCGGCGGCGGTGGCGAAGCATCACGGCGTGAAGGCGTTCATCAATATGTCGCAGATGACGCTCTCACAGATGAGCATTACCGAAACCACCGCGAGCCCGCAGCACAAGTTGCACTGGCTCGCCGAGCAGGCGCTGAACTGGTCCGGTCTGCCGGTCGTGCACGTGCGGCCGACAGTGCTTCTCGAAGGCTTCTTCCTGATTTTCACTTCGGATT
>Ga0180085_1000200_pt1 | contig 20521 bp, 14 predicted proteins | sample EasRiv730_16_10D_FD_123013 | JGI IMG/M metagenome (GOLD analysis project Ga0180085, IMG submission 123013) | Soil microbial communities from meander-bound floodplain in the East River, Colorado, USA - East River metaG ERMLT730_16_10D | ecosystem: Environmental > Terrestrial > Soil > Floodplain ... | reverse complement strand
TGCGCTGTCAGCAAACTCGTATTGAGGGACGTTGAGCTTCCGTACGAAGTCGTTGTTCCATATTCTGCCTGTGTGTCGCTAGCTTCGTTAGTTGCCCAAGTGATGCTTGCACTGCTGCTAGTTACACCTGTCGCCAGGATAGAGGAAATCACCGGCGGGGTGGTGTCTGGTGTTGCTGTCACCGTCAAAGAGACTTCGGTTGAGAATCCACTTTCATTCCCCGAAGTGTCATAGGCCTTTGCCGCGAAATAAAACGTCCCCGAGTTAAGTCCGGTTAGAGTGTAAGACGTCACATTGCCAACGTTAATAGGTGTTCCATAATTTCCAGATGAAGTTCCGTAGTACACCTTGTATCCAGCCAAGTCCGATTCCGTATTGGCACTCCACGATATGAGAACGTTGGCAGCCTCTAAGCTTCCCACACTCGCACTGAGCAGAACCAAGAGGATGCCCGTCCACCTGACGTAAAAGCTTGTTCTTTTCATATGAATTCTCGAAGACCCGATAATGCGTTCGAAGAATAACGTTGAAATCGATCGAACAGCCCAATGAAGTCAACAGAGCTGTTGACGTTCCAACGTGACTTCTTGGCTCCGACTGCAACCTTCGTACCAACTTTTTCAAACTACATAAACTTTAGGACTAGCAGAGATAGGGGAGGCGGGAAGCTCTAATCGGTTCACCAACCAAGCACAATTTCGAGCTCAACGCACACTTTTCGTCGTGACAGGTACCAAGTCTCAAACGACCCGAGCGTCTAAGAAGACAAGTCTGGCATCCTTGGAGCATTGGGGGAATCGGATGTCATAGATAGCCACGACCAATGCACCCGAGGGACCGCCTGCATTTATGGCTTTCCTTCAACCGCAACCCGCACGTGTGTAGTGGTTCCGAAGGTGGACCTGTAAGCAAGGTACGAGACTCCCCGTGTCAGGATTCGAGGTACGGGTGGGAAAGTTGAGTTGGGAGCGATTTGGAAATGATTGCGCGATATAACGAGAAAGCTTGTACAAGTCATGGGGACAGGTGGCGTGGGTTTGGAGGGACGAACACGGATGTAGTGACGATCAACTTTATTGAGAGGCGCTGATGGAATCACGGCGGAGCGGGTGGGGACTGCGGAGCAGATGGTACCCTCGCTGGGCGAGGAAGAGGCAGGCCCGGGTAGGGATGCTGCTTCCGGGCGCATTTATGAGCTCAAGCCGAGCAACTACGCAAAACCTATTTTCGGCCGAATAAGCATCTCCGTTTGCAGCCAATTGCCGAGGATTTTTTTCAAGACTGGATGCATGCTAAAGAATTGCCGCCCCTGTTCGGCTAACTGACAATATGAAGGTAAGTCCTGGCCCTCAGTGATCGCTACCAAGACTTTGCAGAGCAAATCCACCTGCAATCGGTTGACGCGTTTCCTAAAAATTTCGATATTTCTGATGCCTTCGCTGGACAATTCCTGGGTGGCCAATATGCGTCCGGTGTCCACTCCCTCATCAACGTAGTGAACTGAACAACCTGAGGGTGCGCCGACCAAGGCAGCCCATTCGGCAACGTTCATACCGCGGAAAAAAGGTAAAAGTCCCATGTGTGCATTCAAGGTCCCCATGCGCGGGATTTTGAGAATCCCGTTTCGAAGAATCCCGGTGCCGGCCAGAATTAAGAGGTCAGGTTTCAGCCGGTTCAGCAAATCCTTGCCAGCAGGCAAATTGATCCCTGACACTGACAAGCAGGGGATTCCATGGCGGGAACAAAGTGTTTCCACCGTCCTCTGGTTGCTTGGAGGTGAAACATCAGCGGTTGCTCTCAGAGAGATTCGTTTTACCAAGGTTCGTAGAACCCCCCGGGGTCCTGTGCTAGGCAATTCGTTGAATGCTTTTTGAAACCTTGGGTCAGGGACGTGTCCAACACAACGGCTTCGGGGTGGACATTGTGCTGTAGTAGTGCCGTACCGATCTCATAACCCTTCGTAGAATATGGAACCGAAAGCAGTACAACTCGGAGGTGCTTTCTTGTCCGGCCGGTAACCTCCAACGCTTCGCCCCGGGGAACGTCCGCAGGTAATCTCCAAGTTGATTGAGGCGGCTCGCTCTGGAGCTCTTTTACACAGTCCTGGGCATAAAGCAATCCATCCAAAAGAAACTTGGCGGCCCAGTTGGGGTAGCCGAAGCGGATGTAGCTCCCCCAGACGGGAAACGATCCAGCCACACCTCCGTTGATTCCTGGATAAGGGGAATCAAGGATTTGGGTGTTCTTAACCAAATCGAGGGCCTTCAAAGCGCCGTTGAGGAATCGAACATCAGCAAACCGCCGATAGAGCCGCATCCAGATCCCGGCGAGTTGGGCACATCCGGTCAAACAAACATAATCGGCACACTCTTTCCACTCATGGTCAAAACCTGCCGCCAGCTTGCCTTTGATCTCAAGGCGCCGCAACAGACGCTCGTTTGCGGTCAGGAGAACGTCCCAGTAGTCGTTGCGGCGTAAAATGATTGCAAGCTCAAATAAGCCACGATAAGTGTAAGCGATTGTGTGGGTCAAACTCTGACGTGCTCTGCGGTCTTCTTCGTAGAAGACCATTAGATCTATCCAGCCGCTGTTCCGGTCAGCATGAGAGAGAATCCAGTCTACGTGCTTTGACGCCGCGCAGAGAAACTCGACTTGCCCCGTAACGACACCGCATTCCGCCAGGGGCCAAGCCACGCGCGCATGATAAGTCGTGGCTGTTTGGGCGGAGTAAATGTCCGCCAGCTACCATCCCCCTGGACTGATATCAACCATCGAGCGCATGGATTGCCTTCTGTTCTTTGGTCAGTTGGTACCAAGCCAAGAGACCTTCAAGGATTTGAGCTGTATTGACGACAGTCGGATACGGTCGGGTGGCACCTATTTCTCCGCCAGGGAAGGCCCCATCTGTTATTTGGGTGTGTAGGAGAAACGACAGCATCCTTTCAGATCGCTCAATCAACTCCCCGTCTTGTCTCCGTGCCGCAAGATCCAGGAATGTCGGAATGATGTAACCGGTTGTTTCCGGATAGCTGGGGCTCCAACCGGAACGGAGTTGATATCGACCGGAGACTCCACCATCGCCCGCGCCGTCTTGGGCTCTCTTCAACTAGTTTAGGGTGGCGTCGATATGAACCTCATCAGACAGTGTCGAGGTTCGCTCCGTGTGAAAGAAATCCCGATGGAGGCAAGCACGTGATTCTGCTTTCCAGGACCTGGTCTCTAGGACAAATCCTCCGGCTTTCCTCAGTGTTTTTGCCAATGTCATTAGCAGCTTTTTGATGTCAATAGTTGCTGAAAGAATTCTCCGTACTCTTTGCCCATCCTTCGGGCCGAGTGATGCTGTTCCACTTGTTTCAGGGCATGTTCGCGGAGAGACGTGGCTAATGACGACTCTTGTTTCAGCTCCATTAGGTTTCGAAAGAGCGCAGCGTCATTTCCAACAGGGAAAGTAAGTCCTGTTACTCTGTGTTTCACCAGGTCCGTCGTTCCGGCAATATCGCTTGCCACCACATTGACTCCCGCAGCCATCGCTTCCATCAAACAGCGCGGAATTCCCTCTAGCTCTGACGGAAGGACAAAGACATCGAAGATTTTTAGGTAAGACAAGCGGTCTTCGCGGAATCCAAGGAAGCGAATCTTCTCCGTCAATCTATGAGAAGCAGCGACGCCCTTGAGCACAGTCTCCGTCTCCCCTTCCCCTAAAATCAGAAGTGTGCTGTTGTGAACAACTTCATGGAAGCGAGCAAATGCAAGAATCAGCGTCTCAATGCGTTTTCTCGGGATGAGTTGACCAATGTAACCCACGACATACTGCCCTTCGAGCCCAAGAGAACTTCTAGACCACGACGGAGCTTGCTCAACTTCAACAAGATCGGCCGCGTTCGGGATAAGTCGAGTGCGGTCGGATGGGACCCCCATTTTTCGCAAGTCCTCCAGCAATGCATTCGAAAGAGGCGCAATACCATCCGCACGCGGCAGAACTTTGTTACCCAAATAAACGTAAGCCTTGAGCTTCAAATCCATGTGCGTTGCCCACCCGTGGGGGGTGCACACCTGCCTGGCTCTTGTCAGCCGAGTCGCGAGATACCCCAGAATGTCAGTCTTGTAACCGTGGGTGTGAACAATATCAATTCGATTGGACCGAATCAGCCGGACAAGTTTTCCCACTGCCCTGGGATCAAAACGCCCGTTGGCCCTGATAGACTCGGTCCGGATTCCTAGGTGACTTGCTAAATCCAGCAGTCCGGTTTGGCCACCCGCGGAATCCTGGATTACCGAGACCGTCACGTCGAAGAGAGCTGGATCAAGGTTTTGCACTAAAGCCAGAATCCACCTCTCAGCCCCGAAGAGGTAGTTGCTGGAACCTAACTCCAAGACTTTGATCTTTTCTGGCAACTCAGGTCTGCTCCTTCACGGACTGTTCACGCCGCTTTACTACCTTGGCAGGATTTCCTGCCACAATGGCCATCGGCTCGATAGGCGACGTTACAACTGAACCCGCTCCGACTATCGCGCCATTCCCCACATTGGCCATTACAATGGCGCCGTTGCCGAGCCAGCTGTTGGAACCTATTGAAATCTTCTCGAAGCAGCCACCCTGTTCCTGGATGGGAAGCTCCAACCGATCAAAGTTGTGTTGGTGCTTCCCGCTCAAAAGATGCACGCCACTGCCTAGCGTGGCGTTAGGGCCGATGACAGCAGTCCCGATCAAACAGTAGGGTCCTATGTAGACGCCTGCGTGGATTTCCGTTTGCGGGTGCGCAATCAAGGTGCCGAAGGAGATCTTCACCTGAATGCTGCAATGGGTGAGCGTCCAATAATAAAAACCCTTGCGTAAGTAATCACCGGGAAGACCTGGGAATAGGCTGAGGAATTGAGAGAAGTCATGAAAAATTCCGTCGGACTTTGAGAGTAGCCGTAGCAATCGATAGACCAACGCAAATGGCCCCGCCAGTGACACGGCGAGGCCATTTGCCAGCCACTTAGAAACCTGCTTCACGTGGAGGCTGGCTTGAGAGGAAAGATTCTCCGCCAATAGAAGGGTCTGACTGAACACGCTTGTCGTCGATCGGGGAGCTTAAGGCGTGCTGTCTGTTTTCCTCACAGCAGCACGCCATCTTGTTTTTGGTCTGGCAGCTATTGCTTTTGAGAATGCTTCCAAAAGGGAAGCCGTTGATGCCTCAACCGAATACCTTATTAACACCGCGTCATATGCGGATTCACTTTGCGATGTTTTTCCGGACGCTACTTGCCGGATGACGACGCTCAACTTGCTGGCGATGTCGTCTACGTCGTTACAGTCTGCTACAAGCCCCACAGACTCGTTGAAAACGAAGCTGGAGGTGGCCCCCCCTGGCAGAGCAATTGCCAGTATAGGCTTCCGAAGTGGTAGATACTCGAACAGTTTCGAAGGGATCTGAGTTCCGGTGCCAGGCTGAAACAGCAGGAGAACGGAGGCACGACTGAGATGTTCCATGCAGCTATCGTGGGACACCTGCCCGTGTACGTTGGTGATGTCGTCGAGTTTCAGCGATTCCAAGAGAGCCTGCAGTGAATAGGATAATTGCGTCGTTCCGACGAGTTCCAGTCGTACTCTGTCGCGCCACTCGGGTTCTCGCAGAAGCGTTTGCGACAGTGCTTTCAAGAAATTCTCGGGATCGCGCAACCCATAAAGAAAGCCAGAGTGAACGAGTGTGATCACGTCTGGTCTTTCTGAAGATCCCCTGCTGGTAACGCCGGTTTCGGACCCCCCACTGAGCTCAAGACTGTTGTAAATGCAGTGAAAGCGCGCTCTTGGCAACTCACCGTACCGTTCCATGAATTCCTGCTTCAACTCTGCAGTGTTGGCCACGATGATGTTTGCACGGCGTACCACAAATCCTTCCAGAAGAGCCTCGACCCGCTTCCGGAAGGGATGAAAATGACTGCGATAGGGATTTGTCACCCAGGGATCTCGGAAGTCAAGGACCAGAGGGACGCCCGTGAGGCGTTTCAACAAGGCTCCGACCAATAGCGAAGTCCATGGTGAGCCAGTGGCGTAAATACATCCTAAGCGCCTACTCTTGATCTCAAGATACCCCCGACACAAGGCATAAGGCAGCCACACGATTTGCGGATCAGGGATCTGCCAGATCGATGTCACTAAGTCCTTGAATTTCTGAAACGAACTATTTCCCGCGGTGTGGGGTTGCTCGACGCATGAATCGTTAGATTTGACAAGTGGAGGATTCCCGCGGATCCGTCTCCGAACGCGGCCACGCCACAACAGGAAGCGTTCGAGAGTTCTGAACACTTTGGTCCGCACTATGGTGACATCGGATGGGACTCTCTGCAGGTAGGAATGGTCTTTTTCGAAATAATGCTCATAGTAGTCGTGACGTACCGTCAAGACGACCGGATGCCAATCCGATCCCTGCATGCCGACAAGAAATTTGATGACACGCTGCGTACCGGCAATTCCAATCCCCCCAATTGGCGGAAAGAAATAACTGATCATCAGGACCCGCTTTTGAGGATCCGAGGAATGAGCTCTTTTAGTCATCATTTAGTATCCGGTATCCGACGGTGAGTTTCTTGGATTCCTGTCCTAGCCAAGGAAGCGCCGATGCCACCGATCGAAGATAAAAAAAATCCAAAGCTTGTTGCCGTGATCACGAATGCCGCTGATATGTTCCTGCCATAGCTGATGCAGATTGCTCCGATCAAAATACTCGAAGAGCGCCGTGGACGGATCCTTGAAGAGACTCTCAAACGATGACCGCAGCTCATGGCGAAACCAGTGATCCACGGGGATATCGAATCCTTGCTTTGACCGATAAAGAATCTCCCGTGGCAGCTGCTTCTCCATCAGTTTCTTAAGAATATACTTGCCCTCCCCGTTTCTGAGCTTCCAGTCAGACGGCAGAGTCGCCAAGAATTCAATCAGCTTATGGTCGAGAAACGGGTTTCTTACTTCCAAGCCATGGGCCATGCTGGCTCGATCGACTTTTGCCAGCATCCGTTCGGGCAGGTAGGTCTTCATATCAACGTAGAGCATACGGTTAAGCGTATCCTGGGAATCACATTGATCGTAGTGCCTCTGCATAATTGAGAGCGGGTCGTAACCGTTGACATGGGCACGGAATCGAGGGCTGAAAACGCGATCACTCTCCTGACGCTTGAAATAGGTAATGGAATTGAAATGGGCGTCTTGCTGCGTCAGTGAAAGGTTGGTCAGGGAGGTCTTGGCTCGGAGGAACCGTGGCAGAAAATCAAACGACGGATAGAACTGAGCGGCCTTCCGCACGATTCCGTGCCGCAGCCAGTCCGGTAGTCTCTCTCGAACTTTATGTTCCATCAAGTCGGTCCCGTAACGTCGATAACCTGCCATTACCTCATCACTTCCATCACCTGAAAGTGCCACCTTCATATGCTGGCGAGCCTTGCGGCACAGCTGGTAAGTGGGCAATGCTGAGGGATCTGCGAAAGGTTCATCGTAATACCAAACCAGTTCATCGATTGAGGCCAGGTCATTGTGGTCCACAGTCTGCAAGAAATGCTCACACTGAAAAAGCTGCCCAACCTGGCGAGAATAACGGCTCTCGTCAAATCGAACATCATCAAAACCGATGGACGCTGCGATTACAGGGCCTTGGGAAAGCCCGCGCATCAGTGCCACCACTGTTGAAGAATCCACCCCTCCGCTGAGAAAAGCTCCAAGAGGAACATCGCTCATCAACCGTATTTTCACCGCCTCGTTCAATAAGGAATCGAGCCTTTCGATTACATCCCTCTCCTTTAAGGCAGCGTCTTCCCTGAAGTGGAGGTCCCAGTATCGAAATTGGGTTAGCTTTCCCTGGTCTGCAGCCAGCCCCGCACCTGGCTCGACCTTAAACACATTTTTGAAAATCGTCCTCGGCGCAGGAATACACAGGTAGGCCAGGTAGTCATAACAACTGGCGGGCTCAATCGTCGGCTTGAAACTCTCTACTTCAAAAAACGACTTTAGTTCAGAGGCGAAGTACAGACTTCGTCCATCATCGAAATAGTAGAGTGGCTTCTTGCCCAGCCTGTCGCGTCCCAGAAGCAGGTGATGAGTTCTCGAATCCCACAGTGCGACGGCAAACATTCCGCGAAGGCGAGCCAGACAGCTGTCTCCCAACTGTTCGTAAAGGTGAACGATGACCTCCGTGTCGGAATTCGTCGCAAAGAAATGTCCCTGTCGTTCCAGTTCGGACCGTAGTAGCTCGTAATTGTAAATCTCCCCGTTAAAGACTACGGCGACGCTGCGATCCTCATTGAATATGGGTTGGCGGCCACCCTCCAGGTCAATAATGCTGAGCCGACGATGTCCCAACCCGATGGGACCTTGCACATAATAGCCGGCGTCATCAGGACCCCGGTGAGTCAGTGGCTCAGTGAGTGCCTTTAGCTCAGTCTGAGAGACCGGCTGACCTGACGCATAATGGTAGACGCCTGCGATTCCGCACATGTCATTTACACCAACATCAACTTCGATGGTGCCATCGCCAATTTTTTCCAGTAGACCAGATTCAACAAATTCCAGAGCAACGGAGAGATGTCGCGTCGCCCAGACTGGTGGTCGTCCAAAATCTTGGCCACAGCCCTGGGCTCGATCATTTCCAGCCCGTCAAGAGCTGCCCCGAGCAAGCTTTCCTGGGCGAAACTGGAAAGACTCCCACGGAACCACAACTCCAAGGGAACGCCAAAACCCTGTTTGGCCTTGTCGATCGTGCGTTCGGGCAAAAGGTCAGAAAAAGCTCGGCGCAAGATGTATTTTCCTCGACCATCACGCCGATGGAGCTCTGACGGTATGCGGGCTGCATATTCAACAAGTCGATAGTCCAACAGAGGGGCTCTCACCTCAAGACTATTCAGCATACTCATCCGGTCAACCTTCACCAGAATGTCATCCAGCAGGTAGGTCTTTATGTCCGAATACTGCATCCTGGCAAGGGACGAGGCAGAATTCTGGCTGCGGTAGGCCATTTCCAGGGGGTCTATTGGAGCGTTTGAATCCAGCTGGAGCTGAAATTCTGGAGTTAGCAGACGGCGCAACTCCGAATCGGGGAAGACTCCGATCTTGGTGCGATAGCGGCCGATGGCTTCCTGGGCGATATATGCAAAATAGCGCTTGCCTCTGGCGCCTTCAGGCAGCACCTGTGCCAAGCCCCCAATAAGGTCCCGCCGCACTGCGGTTGGCAGGCTTGTAAAGAAGGTGTCTCGCCTATCGTCGAGGTAGCGCAAGTAACCTGCGAAGACTTCGTCCCCTCCATCGCCCGAAAGCGCCACGGTGACATGTTCTCGCGCGAAGCGAGAGACGTAGTAGGTCGGAATCGCAGACGCATCGCTGAAGGGCTCGTCAAACTGCGACACGAGACTGGGTAGCAGGTCCTCAATCGTGTCTGCCTTGACAAAATCGGTGTGGTGATCCGTATGGAATCGGGAAGCGATGATTTCAGCGTCCCGAGTTTCGTTGTAGGCGGCCTCCTGGAAACCGATGGTAAAGGTTTTAACTGGACGTTCCAGAAGCGATGCCATGATCCCGACGACCAGGCTGGAATCGATCCCGCCGCTGAGGAAGGCTCCTAGCGGCACCTCGCTGATCAGACGCTTTTCCACGGCCTGGTAGATCAAGCCGCGTACTTCCTCTGAGATCTGCTTCTCATCCAAAGGAAGATCTTCTGTGAACCGCAACTGCCAGTACGGGGCACTCGTCAGTTTTCCCTGAGCATCAACCAGCAGATAGTGTCCTGGCTCCAGCTTTTGGATGCCCCTGTAAATGCTGTAGGGTGTCGGTACATACCCGTAGCGCAAATAATGAAACAGCGCTTGTGAATCGATGTCACGCGGAATTTCGGGATCGGCCACCAGTGCCTTGAGTTCGGAAGCAAAGCTGAAAAAGCGGGTCCCGGCGTAGTAGTAAACTGGTTTCTTTCCCAGACGGTCGCGTGCGATGAACAGTTGGGATTTGCGGGCATCCCAGATCGCAAATGCAAACATCCCATCTAGAAGAGAAAGACAGTCCATCCCCTTTTCTTCATAGAGATGAACGATGACCTCAGTGTCACTCTGCGTCCGAAAGACATGGTTGCGTTGCACCAGGAAATGTCTCAGCTCAGGGTAATTGTAGATCTCCCCGTTGAATACGATCCAGACATCGCCCGTCTCATTGGACAGAGGCTGCTGGCCTTGCGAAAGATCAATGATGCTCAAACGTCGATGTCCCAATCCGATTGGGCCTTCGATGTGGTACCCCTCCGCGTCGGGACCTCGATGAGCCATACTCCGTGTCATAGAAAGGATCAACTCGGTCCGGATTTTCTCTTGATTGTCAAAATTCAGTCTTCCACAGATTCCACACATAGGTTTATCGAGCTAACGAAGTTGGATTTGCGAGCAGCAAAAATCAGAGAAGTTGATGAATCAGACGCTGCAGAAGCCAGCGCAATTTAAGGATGCCGTGCAGTTGGGGGCGAAAGGGCATTGGCAGAGATAAGTGAGAACTCTCTGGTAAAGGTTCCAACGGTTCCATTCTAATTCTCGCCTTCGAGGAGTATACCCATCCATTGGTCAGCAGGATCACCAGTGGACGTGTCAAGGTCCAGGAGGGAAAGCGTTTGAGATCTTCGAGACAGGTCTGATAGAAATAACTGGCTTTCCGCAGAAACTGAGAACGCTTCTCCTCAGAATCTGCGTAGTTGGCTGCGACGCAGAAGACATCCGCTTTTCGAATATCATGCGCGGGCCAGGTCTCGGTGGGCTTTTTGACTTTGTTTAGCAAGCTCGTGTAGGGAACTTCATGCTCCAGCATCCAGTCCACATAGCGCAGTAAGCTCAGGCGGGCGTAGCCAAACATCTCGTCTTGGCCTGGCGTAAGCTTCTTATAGTCCAGGTATCGGCCCAGCACTTGCAAGAAGACCAAGTAAGACCAACGATCTTCAAGGTTCAACAGGTCACGCCCATCCACGTCGTCACGTGGATGGATACACCTCCGTATTAAGCTTTCAGCCTTCTGCACATATCGATCCGCACCGGTCAGTGTGTAACCATCCAGCAATGCGCTAATCGAGTTGGCTGAGCCTCGTCCAGGTCCATGGTAAAAGCGACTTACAGTGGAACTCGCCAGCCCGGTGTCCCGTTTATCCAGCCAGCCAAACCGGCTGCGACGGCCATCGTCCGCGGCGATTACCCAGTCGGCCAACCCGATCACTGCTTCCCGGGCAAGAGGGTTACCTGTCAGGTAGTAGAAATACATCAGGCCTGTCGTGTAGTTATGCTCATTGCTAAGTCCGCCTCCGTAACTTCTGCCCAATCCTCTGGCGTTGCGTCTCGAGTAAGATCGGTGGGTAGCCGTTTCGGCGTCACAGTAGTGATCCGTGTGCCAGAAGAGTCCACCATTCGATTTCGGCTTGTCCTGCTGTGTGTGATAAATGTCGATGTCAATGACGTGCCTTGCCAACTCGTCCATCATTCGAAACCAGCGAGGATCACCGCAAGCTGCCCACTGATAAATAAAGCCCTGGAGGACATCATACTGGTTGTTGTAGTGCGAGATGGTAGGCAACCCGTCTTTGCGTTCCGCCGATTCATGGTCGGCATAAAGCTCACCAAAGTTCCGCCAGCCATATTCGTCAATGATCTCGCGACGTTTCCTGAAGGACTTCTCGTCTTCCACAATCGTGGTCAGCATCCTACGACGTTCTGGATCCTCGGTGTTCTCATCGGTCGATAGGTACGGCAGGGCTCCGCTTTCGACAAAGCTCGTGGGGTTAACTACGGGTATAAGCGCATCATGAGCCATTGCTGCCAGCGACTTTAGTGCCTGCTCGCCGGCTGATAGATCGATGAACACTGTGTGAGTCTTCTGTTCCCCTCCTTGAAGCTCGAAAAGGTCATTGGACTCGTGAGGAAACAAGCCAATCCTCACAAGTCCGCTGTCAACTTCGATGGTCTTGGGAAAGTTCTGCCAGAATTCTTTTACGGCCACCCCCATGCTCAGCTGATCGCCTTCCAGAAGTACGACTGGAGCGGCCCGCAGTCCGTCATGGCCCTCGCAGTTTGGGGCACTTACGCGATATCCACGAAACCGTGTGCTGATCTGGCCTCGGCAGTTCACATGATTGCGACTGTCCCAGTTGTCTCCGCCGCTCGAATCCTGATAAATCTTAACTGGACACTGAGAACGGAATACATCCCCCGACGGACTCTCTGTCCACGCAACTTGCGGGGCTGAGTTCTCATTCTCCCTCCAGCACAAGGACAAGTCCCCAAAATACAGCGAACCGGCATCTCCCAGATCCCACAAGCCACCTGGATGCCGGGCCGCTCGAGGATTTCGCAGAGTTACCTCCATACGGAGAACGGAGAGGCCGGCAAAGAAATGAATGCGAACAATCGCTTGACCTAACAAAGTGTTATCCACTGCCCTGAATTCGGCTTCTACGCGCAGGCTTAAGCGCAGCGGCCCTCGAGCCTCCCAAACCCATTTGGTAACTCGTGCACACTGCACCGTTCCTTTTTCTTCCGTCAGCGACAACTCCAAATGAGACTTGCAGCCTGGGACCCTCTTGCTCTCAAACTCAAGTCTCAGGCGATCTTGAGGCAACCTGACTTCATAGCAATCGCTATCAATTCGCCAACCACCCTCCAATTCCTTAACTTCAAATTCACCCGTGTGATCTTCCTGGCGCTCTCTGCAAGAAGACAGCTTCAGAATCTTCTTGCCGTAGGGTTCAAGATCCACCTGCCAGTCACATAGGACCCACTGGGGGTTGCCATCCGGCCAACGTTGCAGCACTTCACTCTGTAAGGGAATTTCGATGTCGTCTTCGTCGAAGAGAGCAAACCGGTTTTCCAGCGCCTCTCCTCTGGGCCAAGGAACTCCAATGGTCACAGGTTCCTTATGACGCGAGAGACCAGCCGTTTCGTGCAGTTCAATGCGGATTTCACGCTTGGCATTTGTCGGCTGATCTTGCGCCACGGACACTGAAGATTCATTAAACAGAGTAGACACTGGATTACCGTTGGGAACTTGGCCTGTGCGAGGCAGAGGTTCGAAGACAGTTTCGGTGATGGATAGACTAAATGCTCAACAACAGCCTCTGACCCTATTCATGAACAGTTCGGGCTAGATCCACTCAGGGCAGGTGTTTCACAATGGCTGGACCTATCAGCCTGGTAGCGGCCACAGGCAGCCGCTGCCAGACGGAAATTGCCAGCTGAAATCTGGCATTTTTTGGATTCAACTGGGGAATCTCCTGGCCGTGATTCAAGCAATAGTGCCAGTAATGCGGTATGGGCTGGGCTCCCCACTGTTCTTTGAACTTGTAGGTCGAACTGTCAACCGTTGACCGCCCAAAATCAAAAATCCGGTAGCCCTCTTCACAGGCGTACCTTAAACAGGTCCAATAGAGCCACATGTTGGTCTGGAGATGATTGAACTGACGCAACGACGATGCCCACGGGATCTCCAGCCTCTCCCGATATCCTAAGAGAAAGCCAGCCGCCAGCGGAACGTTTCCACTTCCTTTCACAACAACCAACCGTGACGACTGAGGAAAGGAATTGAGAATCAGCTCGAAGAAGCGTCTTCCATAGACCGGGGTCCCAAGATCTCGCATGTTACGGGAGAAAACTGTATAGAAATCGTCCAACAGCTCTACGCCACCCACGGTTGCAGTGAGATGGTTCTTTTCCCCTTTTCGGATCTGAGATCGCAATTTGGCATTGAAACTAGCCATGAGCTGCTCGGCCGATTCCGGTAGCTGGAGCCACATCGATACTTTGTCTTGCCTTTTCGGCAGTTGTGGGCAGCAGTTGGAAAGATGCCGTAGTTCTAAATAGCTGGTTCCCAGTCTGCGGCCCAAGGGGATCGCTTCTTGTAAGAGGCTTTCACGCAGTGACGCGTCATCTGCCAGAAGGCCCCCGTAGTTTACGTAGGGCATCGAGACCAGAAAGTTTCCGAAAAGCCGGCTCTTCATATGAACCACCGGCAACCCAGCACGGATCTCGCCTTCTTGTATGGCCGCAATAAGGTACCAACGTTTACCGACGGCTTGGGCGAGGATGTCTCGCCAGATCGAAAAATGGTAGATCGTGCCCTTGGGATGCCGCGCCACAAAACAGTCCCACGCAGGAAGGTACCCATCATCGAGTATCTTGCACTCAATGGATGGTTTAGAGGCCAAGAGGACCATGGTAAATTGTGGAGAACGGGAGATTTGCGAGCACGTTTGCGAAAGGGACTTACGGAAATGGTAGATACCGAGACTGTGCCTCTCGCATCTGCCAAACGATTACTATAAAGGCACTGAGTCTGTTTGCTGTCGAAGTCTCACTCCCGTTTGTGGGGAGAGGCTGACCAAAGGCCGGGTGAGGGTAGTCGGCGCTGCAGGAGCGATCCTCGAGGGTGAGACCACTCGCTACCTAAAGTACTGCTTTGTTCTCGACTGACTCTCTTGACTGAAGCCGAGCCTCATCATGTGCCTTTGGGCGAGCCGGCATCCAGGTTGCACGGAGATCGCCCCTAACCCACCTGAATATCCCAACCAACGAGGCGAGGTTGACCAGACAGAAGTAATACGGGAAGTAAAAGACCTTGAATGTCGCCAGCCTTCCGCGGCTGAACCATCCCACCAGTGCGCACGAGTAGAAGGACAGCTGGAGAATCGCAATAGTCTCATACGTTGGTTTCTCCCAGAGCATGATGCTGATGGCCAAAAGCACCATCATGTAAAAGGGAGTAAACCAGCGCAGCACCTTGTGTGACATCAGCATGAACCAGTGGCGGGAGTTCTTGAACGGATTGAGAACGCCCGGCACTTGCACGAGAGCGCTGAGACTGCGGCTGATGATGCGCGTCTTGCGGCGGAATTCCCGCCGGAAGCCTCCGGCTGCTCTTTCGAAGCTGATGGCCGTGGGCTCGAAGACTCCGACGAAACCCTTGTCCACAATTTGGAGGGGATTCAAAAAATCATTGATATCTATGGCACGGAGAGGCGTGTAAAATTCCCGGCGTATGGCGTAAATCGCACCATCAGCACCAACCACAGAATAGAAACGAGACTCAAATTGCTTGAGCCAAGTCTCAAATTTCCAGTAGCGCCCTTCAGCCTCATCCGCCTGTGAGCGGGAATCTTCGAGATAACGTGAGTTGCCGACCACATAACCCACCTTCCCATCCGAAAAGTGCCTCACGAGCCTTCTGACAGCAGTTCGGTGGTACAAGGCATTGGCATCGGAGAACAGGAGGATCTGACCCAAGGCCTTCGGAACACCCAGATTGAGTCCAGCAGTCTTGCCGAGTCGGCTCGCCTGGCGGACCAGCCGGATGCGAGCATCTGGGAAACGTTGCACAATTTCGTCCGTCCCGTCATCAGAGCAGTCCGATATGACTATGATTTCCAGGCGGTCCTTGGGGTAATCAAGGGCCACCGCATTTTCGAGCTTCGATTGAATCAAGTCACTTTCGTTGTAAGCAGAAATGATCAAACTGACGGTAGGAAGGCGTAACTTCACAACAGATGAGGTATGGCGACGCCCCGAGAAGAGAAACAGGATTAACGGGTAACCCAGATAAACGTAGAAACACAAGCCAGCAAAACTCCAAAACAAACCTTCCAAAGTGCTTTGCATGTCGAACGAATGCCGTTATGGCTTAAACAGCTATTGCTTGGATTTTCGTGGAACAGAAAAAAGGGCTACCTTCAGGCCATTGGGTCACAGGAAACATCCTTATGCCTGGTACTCGCGCCAACTCTTGATTTCCAGATCTTCGAATTGCTTTCGAGCGAGGGCCTCGGCGAAGCGCTGAGCGAGCTGAACGTTGGTTATAAGCGGGATACCAAGTCAACAGCCCGGCGGCGAATGATGTAGTCATTGGTGAGTTCGTCTTCCCGGTAGTTCTTGGGAATGTTGATAACCAGGTCGATCTTTCTCTCCATGAGGAACTCAATCGTATTAGGACTCTTTTGTTCCAGGGGCCAGTGCAGCACCGTCGCCTCAATATCGCTATTTCTCAGGAAATCGGCCGTCCCGATGGTTGCATAGAGTTTCGCTCCGAAGCTCTTTAAGAAGTCGAGCGCTGTTGAGAAGGGCGGCCTTGTCCTCAATGCGCCCGGTTGAAAGGAGGACATTGTGTATCTCCAGGGAATAGCCTACGGACAATAAGGCCTTCAGAAACGCTTCCTCGAAATCGTTTCCCAGACAAGCCACCTCTCCGGTCGAGGCCATTTCGACTCCAAGGGTCGGATCGGCTTCGTCCAAGCGCACAAATGAAAATTGGGGCGCCTTTACACCCACATAATCGAGGTCCAGAAGCGACCCGTTCATCTTTGGGACATCAAGCCCCATGATTACCTTCGTAGCGAGGTCAATAAAATTGACTTTCACAATCTTCGAAACGAAAGGAAAACTTCGTGACGACCGCAGGTTGCACTCAATCACCTTAACGTCGTTGTCTTTGGCAACGAACTGGATGTTGAAAGGGCCATTGATCTCCAGAGACCTGGCGATTAGCCGGGGGACCGTCGCGATTCCTTCGTCCTTCAAGGCCTTTATGGCCTGGCTCCCTGAATAGTCAAACTCGCCAGCTTCTCCAATCTTGAGAGTCACCACTGCCGAGAATGAGCACTTTTGCTGGTCGATCCTGGATCATCGAGTCTGATCTCTACTCCTAAGCACTGAATTCTGCAGCTGGGTAACGACGCTGCAAGGCTGCTGGCGTGGGGCAGACATTCTTGTCTGCCAGTCGGGGCGACTTACCAGTCGCCCCGCGGGCGCACTGGAAAGTCCAACCGGCGGTCTGAAAAAGCCTGCCCCACATTGTTTGTTGCCGAATCTCGGGTGGTCAACTTCGGAATTCAGGATGACTTTTGCTGGAATCGCGGAGGCACGAAAAACTCCCCCTCACGAGGGAACCAGTGAAGAAATAGCTGGATGTGCTTGCAGGAAATTCCCCGCAAGAAATTCCCCCTTAAGAAAAGAAAGGGGGGAGCGACGAAGGCGCCGGGGGTTGTCTTACGGGACCGATAGGGCAGGTGTGATGGCACTATTTGAACCTGCTGGTGGATGCCTGCCGTCCCTCCTCTTTCAAGGGGGGACCAAAGGGAGGTCACTCTGATAAACGAACCCTTTCACACCCTCAAGGGAGCAGGAGGATGTCCTCACTCCTCTGCTGCTTCGCATCTTTGGAATGAAGGCATCTGCGTTTATCCGCGTCCATTCGCGGCGAATTTGGTTCACAGCATCGCCACAAACTCATCAAAAAGAAAGTTCGTATCGAGAGGACCGGGCGCCGCCTCAGGATGGAATTGCACGCTCATAAAGGGTTTAGAGCGATGTCGAATGCCCTCGTTGGAACCATCATTGGCGTTTGTAAACCACGGTTCCCAACCCTCAGGCAGTGTGTCAACGTCCACTGCGAACCCATGATTTTGAGAGGTAATGTGGCACCGCTGAGTTCCCTCCTCTTTGCATGGCTGGTTTTGACTGCGATGGCCAAATTTTAGCTTATAGGTATTGGCTCCTGCTGCCAGAAGCCAGGATTTGGTTGCCAAGACAGATGCCAAATACAGGACAGTTTTGTTCCAGCGCCCGCCTGACATGAGCAATAGTCGACGAACACATCTTGGGATCTCCGGGCCCGTTGGAAATCAGCACACCGTCGGATTCTTCATCGAAGAAGTCGTAATTCCACGGCACCCGAGTCACCCTGACATCACGAGTGATCAGACTCCCAAGAATGCTGTTCTTGCAGCCGCAGTCGATCAGTAGGACGCGTTTCTTTCCTCCAGGATAGAACATGGGGCGTGGCACACTCACCCGCGAGACCAGCTCGTGTTGGTTAGGGTCATGAAACTCGATCGGATCTTCCCCGATCAGCAGCTTCCCCAGCATGCTTCCGTTCTGGCGCAAATGTTTGGTGAGTGCCCGAGTATCTATTCCTGACAGTGCCGGGATCTGTTCATCATAAAGCCACTTGGTGAGACTCCTGTCAGCGTCCCAATGATTGTGCTCAAGAGAAGCCTCGGAGACAATCAGGCCTGAAATTTGGATCCTGTTCGATTCGAGTCTGCTCTTGCCATTGTGATTGCCTGGAACCCCATAGTTCCCTACCAATGGGTAGGTTAGCACCAGTATCTGTCCAGCGTAAGAGGGTCGGTGAAAGTTTCGGGATAGCCCACCATTCCGGTGTTAAAAACTACTTCACCGGCAACAGATCCAGAGAAGCCAGACGAAATACCCTCAAAAACAGAGCCGTCCTCGAGAAGCAAAACTCCCTTCCCTCGCTGCCATTGCATGTTAGTTAACCCACCTCACCAGGGATGAGAATATCCACTTCATGCCCTTTCTTGCAATATTCAAGGTAGTTTTGACGGGCCGTACACACGCTGCGGGTGCTTGAAAGGTGAAATGGAGTTACTATTAGGATCTTCAATCCAATCTCTACCTGATCAGCAGTGAACACTGAATCGTTGACGCCAGAGTTCGAACACAAAGAGGCTCCAAACCTTTTTGGCCTGTGGATCCCAGGTGTCATGCGAGTGATTCTGATCAGCCGACAAAGTTACCCTCAACAGACTTTCAACTTCGGATGGATTCAGGATCCCGTCCTCTCTGGCTCTTTTCGAGAGCAGCACGTCATGCAGCATCTCTCTCATCTGACCTTTGAACCATCGGACATAAGGTACAGCAAATCCGAGTTTCTCACGTTCCACAATCTCACGAGGAATCATGTCAGCGAATGCCTTCTTGAGTGCATACTTAACCGAATAGCCTTTACCATTCTTGCGTACCTTAAGGTTCGTAGGCATCCGTGCGATAAAATCGACCAATAGATGATCCAGAAAGGGAACTCGCAGCTCAATGGAATGCGCCATTGTCATCTTGTCAGCTTTCACTAGCAGATCTTCTGGCAACCACTGTGTCATAGAAACGCAAAGCATCTGATCAAGAAACTCAAATTCTTCGGCAAAGTTGTAGACTCGTTTAACTTTCTCAACAGAGTCCTCAATAAGTAGGTCCTTAATGAATTCTGGGCAATAAAGTCGCCTCTTCTCATCTTCACTGAGGACGTTATCTTGGAACGAAGGGGCCAGCCTACCGTACGCCGAGAGTGGATAGCGGCTCATTCGCAGATAGTTCTCTAGTCTTTTGGATCTAAGAAAACTCTTGTTCAAACCCTTGATTAAGGTCTCCCGCAGCATTCCCGGCAGCTTCTTAAAAAGTTTCAGCCTTTGATATCCCTTGAAGTGAGCCCAAAAAGGGTAGCCCGCCAGTAGTTCGTCGCTTCCCTCGCCAGAAAGCACCACCGTCACATGGCGACGAGCTAACTGAGAAACGTAATACAGCGGAATCGAGGCGGGATCGGCGACAGGCTCATCCATATGCCAAACGAACGCCGGCAGTGCATTCACGAAGTCTCTACAAGTGATCACGGTTTCGTGATGATCTGTCCCAAGATGTTCGGCTACTTTTCGTGCAAAACGTCTCTCGTCGTAAATTCCACCTTCCTCGAATGCCACGGAGAATGTTTTGATGGGCTTTGTTAGTCGTGCTTGCATTGCAGCCGCCACTACCGATGAATCCAACCCTCCACTTAGAAGCACTCCGACAGGCACGTCACTTGCCAGGTGGCTGCTGACTGAATCCATTAGTCGTTGGCGCAAGGCATTGACCCATTCAACATCATTTAGCTCTTCCACTTTTCGATAGTCTAATTTCCAATACCGCTCGATCCTTGCACCCTTTTCCGAGAACACTAGGAAATGAGCAGGCGGGAGTTTTTCGATCCCGTCAAACATCGTGCGAGGAGAAATCGTGTACCGGAAGGTCAGGTAGTCGTGTAGTGCCTGACGATCGATGCGCTTGGGTGTCGGATCGAGTGAAAGCAAGGCTTTGATCTCAGAAGCAAAATAGATCGCATCCTGCCCAGCACTAAGCTGATAATAGAGCGGCTTGATACCGAAACGGTCCCGAGCTAAGAAGAGTTTGTGGTGGCGGTCGTCCCAGATCGCAAAGGCAAACATGCCCCGAAGACAAGTAAGGCATTTCTCTCCGTATTGAAGATAGGCGTTTAGGAGGACCTCTGTATCGCCGTTAGTGCGGAATTGATATCCCTTCCCTTCGAGTTCGACCCGTAATTCTCGATAGTTATAAAGTTCTCCGTTGTAGATCAATGCCACTTGGCCAGTAGAGTCAATCATCGGCTGGTTCGCAGTGGCGCTCAGGTCAATAATGCTGAGTCGCCTATGTCCTAAGCCAACGTTTTTCTGAACATACACATTGGAAGCATCAGGGCCGCGGTGCTGCATGACTTCGCACGCTGCTCTCAGCGTTACTTCATCAGGAAGTGAAGACTGGCAATAATAGCCTACGATTCCACACATAAATTCTTTCACTAGTGTCCCAACGTTAGTTGAATAGATGCAACTGGTTGCAGGAACTGCTGTTTTCTTGTTCGGGGTCGGTGGCTGAGAAAGCCCGCAGGATCGAGGTTTTCTCGAAAAGCGTGATGCTC
>Ga0180085_1000199_pt1 | contig 20734 bp, 19 predicted proteins | sample EasRiv730_16_10D_FD_123013 | JGI IMG/M metagenome (GOLD analysis project Ga0180085, IMG submission 123013) | Soil microbial communities from meander-bound floodplain in the East River, Colorado, USA - East River metaG ERMLT730_16_10D | ecosystem: Environmental > Terrestrial > Soil > Floodplain ... | reverse complement strand
GAGCAGAAGTGCGCCACCTTGGCGCCTTCCTGCGGCAGGGTCTCGTCGTGGAACTCGCGCGCCGTGTCCGGGTCGAGGCCGAGGTTGAACTGGTCAGCCCAGCGGAACTCGAAGCGCGCCTTGGAGAGCGCGTTGTCGCGCAGCTGCGCGCCCGGATGGCCCTTCGCGAGATCGGCGGCATGCGCCGCGATCTTGTAGGCCATGATGCCGTCCTTCACGTCCTTCTTGTTCGGCAGCCCCAGGTGCTCCTTGGGCGTGACATAGCAGAGCATGGCGGTGCCGTACCAGCCGATCATCGCCGCCCCGATCGCGCTCGTGATGTGGTCGTAGCCCGGCGCGATGTCGGTGGTGAGCGGCCCCAGCGTGTAGAACGGTGCCTCGTCGCAGTACTTGAGCTGCAGCTCCATGTTCTCCTTGATGAGCTGCATCGGCACGTGGCCCGGCCCTTCGATCATCACCTGGCAATCATGCTCCCACGCCACCTTTGTCAACGCGCCGAGCGTACGTAGTTCCGCGAGTTGCGCCTCGTCGTTGGCGTCGTGGATCGAGCCGGGCCGCAGCCCGTCGCCGAGCGAGAACGAGACGTCGTACGCGGCCATGATCTCGCAGATCTCGGCGAAGCGCGTGTAGAGGAAGCTCTCCTCGTGGTGCGCGAGGCACCACTTCGCCATGATCGAGCCGCCGCGCGACACGATGCCGGTCATGCGCTTCGCGGTGAGCGGGATGAAAGGCAGCCGCACGCCGGCGTGGATGGTGAAGTAGTCGACCCCCTGCTCGGCCTGCTCGATCAGCGTGTCGCGGAAGATCTCCCAGGTGAGGTCTTCGGCCTTTCCTCCGGTTTTTTCCAATGCCTGATAGATCGGCACCGTCCCGATGGGCACCGGGCTGTTGCGGATGATCCACTCGCGCGTCTCGTGGATGTGCTTGCCGGTGGAAAGATCCATCACCGTGTCCGCGCCCCAGCGGATCGCCCAGGTCATCTTGTCGACCTCTTCGCCGATGGAGGAGCTGACGGCGCTGTTTCCGATGTTGCAGTTGATCTTCACCAGGAAATTGCGGCCGATGATCATCGGCTCGGTTTCCGGGTGATTGATGTTCGCCGGGATGATGGCGCGGCCGCGGGCTACCTCGCTTCTCACGAATTCAGGAGTGACGACTTTGGGAATGGCAGCGCCGAACGACTGCCCCGGGTGTTGAAAGGTCAATGCATCAACAAGACGTTGATTCTCGCGGATAGCAATGAACTCCATCTCGGGAGTGATGATGCCCTTCTTCGCGTAGTGCATCTGCGTCACGCACCGGCCGCGGCGTGGCTTTCTCTTCAGCTCAAAGCTGAGCTCCTTCAGCTTCGGATCAGCCAACCGTGCCCGGCCATATGCCGAGCTCGGCGCGTCCAGCATCTCCACGTCCCCTCTTGCGAGAATCCACGGCTCCCGAAGAGCAGGCAAGCCCTTGCGGATGTCGATCTTCGCGGCGGGATCGGTGTAGGGCCCGGACGTGTCGTACACCGCGATCGGCGGATTGCCGCCGCTCTGCGCGATCTCGCGCATCGGCACGCGCAGCGGCCCGACATGGACCTTCCTGGAGTTCGGCAGCGGCTGGACCGCGGCGTCGTCGACGTGCGCGGTGGCGGCAAGAAACTTCGGATTGGCGTTCATCTGCGTCTCCCTACGGCGGCATGACCCGCATCAGGTTCGAAGGGTGTCTCTCACCCGAGCCCTCGTCTTCCACTGGGCCCGGGACCCCCAACGCTAAGGCCACGATTATAATCCGCTGGCCCATGAACCTAGAGCAAGCGCGCGCCAACATGGTCGAGCAGCAGATCCGGCCGTGGGAGGTGCTCGACCAGGACGTCCTCGACCTGCTTTACGTGGTGCCGCGCGAGCAGTTCGTGCCCGAAAGACACCGTGCGCTCGCGTTCTCCGACCTGGAGATCCCCATCGAGGAGGGAGTAAAGGCGGGCGAAAAGATGTGGACGCCCAAGATCGAGGCCCGGGCTCTTCAGGAATTGGCTCTGAGAAGGACCGATCGTGTCCTGGAGGTCGGGACGGGCAGCGGCTACCTCGCGGCGCTGGTGTCGCATCGCGCTTCCCATGTCTTCTCGGTCGAGATCAAGCCGGCGCTCGCCGCGTTCGGCCGCGCCAACCTCGAGCGCCACGGCGTCGAGAACGTGACGCTGGAGATCGGCGACGCGGCGCGCGGCTGGCCGGGCCACGCGCCTTACGACGTCATCGTGCTCACCGGCTCGACGCCGGTTCTCCCAAGAAGCTTCCTCGAGCAGCTCGCGCCCGCCGGAAGGCTGTTCGCGGTCGTGGGCGAGCCGCCCGTGATGACGGCGCGCCTGGTGGTGGTGACCGCCCCGGGCACATGGCACAGCACCGATCTGTTCGAGACTGTCATCGCGCCGCTCACGAACGCGGAACGGCCGTCGCGCTTCCGTTTCTGAGATGAACCAGATTACCCCCGCGCAGCTCGCGGCGTGGCTCGCCGACGCCGGCCGCCACAAGCCGGTCCTGCTCGACGTGCGCGAGCCGTGGGAGTGGCAGACCGCGCGCATCGAGGGCTCGCGGCACATCCCGATGCGCGCGGTGCCGGCGCGCCTCGCCGAGATCGAACCCGCGCAGGAAGTGGTCGCCATCTGCCATCACGGCGCCCGCAGCCAGCAGGTGGCGATGTTCCTCGAGAAAAACGGATTTTCCAGAGTGCATAACTTGCAGGGGGGCGTCGATGCGTGGTCCCGGACCGTCGATCCGGCCGTTCCGCTTTACTAGCGGGGGTTGGGGATGGGGAGGAGTTGCGGGGCGGGGCCTGGCCGCCGCCCTGGCCGCTGTTCCGTTTTCGGCAGGCGCTGAAGACCTGCTGCAGGTTTACCGCGAGGCGCAGCGCAACGACGCCGTGTTCGCCGCGGCGCGGCATGCGGTCGAAGCCGGCCGCGAGCGCCAGCCGCAAGGGCTCGCGCTGCTCTTGCCAACGCTCAACCTTACCGGCAACGCGCAGCGCAACCGCGTCGAGGTCGACTCGCGCGACCCCCTGCTCCTGCCGAGCTCCACGCGTTACCCCGAGTCCGCAAGCTACACGCTCACGTTCACCCAGCCGCTTTTTCGCCAGCAGAACTGGATCCAGTACCAGCAAAGCGGCCAGCAAGTGAGGCAGGCCGAGGCGAGCTTCGGCCAGGCCTACCAGGACCTGATCGTCCGCGTCGCGCAGGCCTATTTCGACGTCCTGGCGACGCACGACACGCTCGCGCTGGTGCGCGCGCAGAAGACGGCGACCGCCGAGCAGCTCGCCCAGGCGAAGCGCAACTTCGAGGTCGGCACCGCGACCATCACCGACACCCACGAGGCGCAGGCGCGCTACGACCTGATCGCCGCGCAGGAGATCGTGGCGCTGAACGATCTCGAGACCAAGCGCCGCGCGCTGCAGCTCATCACCGGCAAGGAGCCCGGCGAGCTCGCCGAGTTGCGCCGGGACGTCAAGCTTTCGCCGCCCAACCCGCCCGACATGCAGACCTGGGTCGAGCTCGCCGAGAAGCAGGGCTACGCGGTGCAGGTCGCCGAAGCCTCCGCCGAGGTCGCCGCGCTCGAAGCGCGGCGCAACCGCGCGGCCCACCTGCCGACGCTCGATTTCTTCGCCACCCACGGCCAGTCGGGGCAGAACGCCACCACCGACAGCTCGGTCGGGCGCGACATCACGACGACCGTCATCGGCCTGCAGTTCGCGATGCCCCTGTACCAGGGCGGGGCGCTCAACTCGCGCGAGCGCGAGGCCGCGGCGCTCAGCAACAAGGCGAAGGAGGACCTGGAGAGCGCGCGGCGCAACTCCGCGCTCGCCGCGCGCCAGAACTACCTCCTGGTGATCAACGGCATCGCCGTGGTCGAGGCGCTCGAGCAGGCGCTCGTCTCCTCGCAGAGCGCGCTCGATTCGAACAAGCTCGGCTACGAGGTCGGCGTGCGCATCAACATCGACGTCTTGAACGCCCAGCAGCAGCTGTTCCTCACGCGGCGCGACCTCGCGGTCGCGCGCTACAGCCTCATCACCAACAACCTGCGCCTCAAGGCCGCCGCCGGCACGCTGCGCGAGGAGGACCTCGAGCGGATCAACGCCGTGCTGTTGCCCTAGAGCAGCCTCCGGCAAACCTCGCGGTGCCTTGCGGTCGCGCCGCGGTGCGCTTCGCAGAGTTTCTTTCCCGCTTCGCCCATCGCCTTTTGCCTCGCCGGATCCGAAAGAAGACGCAGCGCCTGCGCCACCGCAACCCTGGCGTCGCTTGCCTGGAGCGCTGCGCCCGCATCCAGGGCAAGCCGCGTCGCCTCGGCGAAGTTGAACATGCTCGGGCCGACGACGACCGGCGCGCCGGCGGCGAGCGCCTCGATCAGGTTCTGGCCGCCGAGCGGCATGAAGCTGCCGCCGATCACCGCGACGTCGCACGCGGCGTAGTAGAACGCCATCTCGCCCATCGTGTCGCCGAGGTGCACCCGGTCCTTGGATCCCGGAAGCGCTGTCTGTGTTCGCCTGGATTGCGCAAGCTGGGCGACCTCGTCGAAGCGCTGCGGGTGACGGGGTACCACCACCGAAAGCAGCGCAGCCGAGGGGGGTATTTCATTCAACAGAATTTTTTCTTCCCCTTCCCGCGTGCTCGCGAGCAGCAGCACCTGACGGCCAAGCCTCCTTTTCCACTCGCGTCCCGCTTCCAGTTGACCCTCATCCAATACAACGTCGAACTTCAGGTTGCCGGTCACCTCCACGCGCGGCGCGCCGAGCGCGCGCAGGCGAGCGGCGTCCGCTTCGCTTTGCGCGCACACCGCGGCGAGGCTGCGGATGCCGGGGCCCATGAGCGCGCGCCAGCGACGGTAGCCGCGCGCCGATTTTTCGGACATGCGCGCGTTGGCGAGGACGACGGGAACGCCGTTGCGCTCGCATTGCGCCAGCAGGTTCGGCCAGAGCTCCGTCTCCATGAGCACGGCGAGCCGCGGCCGGAAGCGCTCGAGGAAGCCCTGCACCGATTCCGGATAATCGTAGGGAAGAAAGGCGGCGCGCACCGATTCGCCGTAGACCTGCTTCAGCGTCTCGCGTCCCGCGGCGGTGGTGCAGGTCATCACCACGGTGTGATCGGGCAGCAGCTCCTTGAGCGCGCGCACGAGCGGCGCCGCGGCGCGCGCTTCGCCCACCGAGACCGCGTGCACCCACACCGCCTTGTCCATTTTTCCGGAGGAATAGATTCCGAAACGTTCCTGGACGTGCTCGCGGTAGCCCGGCTCGCGCCGCCCGCGCCACCACAGCCTGAGAAGAATGAGCGGAAGCGCGAGCCGCAGCGCGACCGTGTAGAGGCGCCTCATCCCAGCATCTGCAGCACTTCGCCGGCTTGCGGGGCCCGCCCCGGCCCGCCCGCGTTCCTCGCGTGCGGCGCGCCGTACAGCCCGGTCAGCGCCGGATCCGAGCCGCAATAGATGCCGACCGTGCGCACGCCGAGGGCGACCGCGAGGTGCGTGAGGCCCGTGTCGAGACCGACCACGCCGCGCGCGTTGACGAAGAGCTTCGCCAGCTCGCTCAGCTGGAGGGATTTCGGCAAAACGGTCGCGCCGATTTCTCCGGCAATTCTTTGTGCCCGCGCCCGCTCCGCCTCGCTGCCCCACGGCAGGATGGCCGGCGCACGCAGCCCGCGCCCGAGCTCGATCCAGCGCTCCTCGGGCCAGAGCTTGTCCGCGCGGCTCGTCATGGTGAGCAGCACGACATACCCGCTCTTCTGGGCCGCCGGGACCCGCAGTCCGTAATCGACGGGATCGTGCAAATCGAATCCCAATGCTGCCGCCGCCAGCAACCGGTTACGTTGAACGGCATGCAAGTCGCGCGGCACAGGGTGGCGCACGTCGTAGAACGCCGCCGCCAGCCACTCGCGCGCGCTCGCGCGGTCCATGCCGTGCCGCCGGCCGAGGGCGAGCGTGCTGATGAGCGCGCTCTTGAGAAGCGACTGCGTGTCGACCACCGCGTCGTAGCGCTCGCCGCGCAGCTCTTTGCGCCACGCGCCGATCTCGGACCAGATGGCGGGCTTCCACAGAGCGCCACGCCAGCGGCGTACCGCGACCGGGATCACGCGCCGCACCGCGCGGTGCATCGCGGCGATCCCGGCGAAGGGCTCTTCCACGATCCAGTCGATCGCCGCGCCCGGAAACGCCCGCGCCGCATCGCTCACCGCCGGACAGTTATGCACCACGTCGCCAAGGGAGGAGGTCTTGACGAAGAGTATTGTTCTCATTGGCTAGAATAGGGCTCGCCGATTCTACAAGGGTGGATATGGGCGGCTACGACGGCGTCATGGAAACGTTGAGCGCATGTCCCGTGTGCTCGGCAGCGGGGGCGATGCTCGAATCGGATCGCCTGGCCTTGTGGCGCTGCCAGGCCTGCGGGGTGCTGTTCAACAATCCGCGGCCCACACAGGAATTCATCGAGAGGAACTACAACGAAGGCCAGTACTACGCGCGGTTCAAGCCCGACCAGGTCTGGGAAGAGATGTGGCAGCGGCGCCTGTCGCGCGTGCTCGAGCATGAGCCGCGCTCTCCGATCCTCGATGTCAGCGCCGGCATCGGCACCGCGGTGAAGCAGCTGCGCGAGAAGGGATACGAGGCGCTCGGCAGCGAGATCTCGAAGGAAGCGCTGGCGCGCGCGCAGCAGCTCTACGGCGTGGAGCTGATGGAAGGCTACCCCGAGCAGCTGCCGCTGGAGGACGAATCACTGGGGTGCATCATGATGTGGCATGTTTTCGAGCACCTGCCGTTTCCGGGGAAGAGCCTGCGATACCTCGCGGACCGGCTGAAGCCGGGCGGCTTGCTCGTGATCGCCGTGCCGAACGCCGGTCTCACGCGGCTGTGGAAATACCCGCGCCTGTGGTTCGGCCCGCGCGACGCCAGGCTCGAGAAAATCGTCGGCCGCATCGACTACGGCAAGAAGTTCCAGGAGATCCACCTGATCCATTTCTCGCCGCCTGCCTTGCGGCGCGTGATCGAGGCGGCGGGATTCAGCGTGCTGCACCACGGCGTCGACAACGTGCTCAGCCGCTGGCGCGACCGCAAGCTCGCGGCGCGCAATCTTGCGGCGAAATGGCTCGGCTTCAACGACTCGCTCGCGCAGCTCCTGATCGCCAGGAAAACGGCGTGAACGCGCCGCCCCGCGCGCCCCTCTCGGCCGTCCTCATCACGCGCAACGCCGCGTCCGTCCTCGAGCCCTGCCTCGACAGCCTCGCGTTCGCCGACGAGGTCGTGATCGTCGATTCGTCCTCGACCGACGGCACGGCCGACGTCGCGACGCGCAAGGGCGCGCGCGTGGTGCAGAAGGAATGGCTCGGCTTCGGCCGGCAGAAGCAGTTCGCGGTCGAGCAGGCGAGCCACGACTGGGTGCTGTGCCTCGACGCCGACGAGCGCGTGTCGCCCGAGCTCGCGCGATCGATCGAGCGCGCGCTCGCCGCGCCGGTGTCGCCGGTCTATCGCATGGCGCGCCGCAACCGCTTCCTCGGCCGCTGGCTCGCGCACGGCGAGGGCTACCCGGACTGGAGCCCGCGGCTCTTCAACCGCATGAACGCGCGCTGGAGCGACGACCTGGTCCACGAGAAGGTGCTCTTCGCCGTCACGCCGGGCACGCTGCAGGGCGACCTGATGCACGATTCCTTCGACGACCTGCCGGCCTACCTGGAGCGCCAGAACCGCTACACCACCCTCGCCGCGCGCCAGGCCTTCGAGCAGGGCCGCAGCGCCAACGTGCTGCACCTCTTGTTCTCGCCGGTGGTGCGCTTCATCAAGTTCTACATCATGCGCCTGGGCTTCCTCGACGGCCTGCCGGGCCTGCTGCACATCTCGATCGGCTGCATGAACAGCTACGTGAAGTACATGAAGCTGATCGAGCTGCGCCAGTCCGAGAACAAATAGGACAAATGAAAGTTCTCGTGACGGGCGCCGCAGGCTTCATCGGCATGCATTGCGCGAAGCGCCTGCTCGAGCGCGGCGACGAAGTGGTCGGCGTCGACAACCTCTCGGCCTATTACTCGGTACAGCTGAAGAAGGATCGACTCGCGCAACTCAAGCATCCCGAGTTCAGCCTTGCCGAACTGGATATCGCAGAAGAAAAACCATTGGGGAAGTTATTCGCAAAACACAAACCCGACCGTGTGCTGCATCTCGCCGCGCAGGCCGGGGTGCGCCACTCGCTCGAAAACCCGGGCGCCTACATACAGACCAACCTGGTCGGCTTCGCCAACCTGCTCGAATGCTGCCGCCGACACCCGCCGGGCAACCTGGTGTTCGCGTCGAGCTCGAGCGTGTACGGCGCGAATACGGAGCTGCCCTGGTCCGAATCGCAGAACGTGGATCATCCGGTCAGCCTGTACGCCGCGACCAAGAAATCCAACGAGCTCATGGCGCACGTCTACAGCCACCTGTACGGACTGAAGACCACGGGGCTGCGCTACTTCACCGTGTACGGCCCGTGGGGCCGGCCGGACATGTCGCCGATGCTGTTCGCGAGCGCCATCCTGCAGGGCAAGCCGATCCAGGTGTTCAACCACGGCGACATGCAGCGCGACTTCACCTACATCGACGACGCCGTCGAGGGCACGCTGCGCGTGCTCGACCGGCCGACGCGCTATGCGATCTACAACATCGGCAATCACCAGCCGGTGGGGCTCCTCGACTACATCGCGGCCCTCGAGCGCGCCTTCGGAAGACAGGCCAGGCTGGAAATGAAGCCGATGCAGCCGGGCGACGTCAAGGCGACCTACGCCGACACCGCCGCGCTGCGCGCCGCCGTGGGCTTTGCGCCGTCGACGCCGCTCGCCGCCGGGCTCGCGCGCTTCGCCGAGTGGTTCAGGGGCTATTACCGCGCCGCGTGACCCTGCGCGAACGCGTACGCCGCTGGCGCCTTTACTACCGGTCGGGTCGATTGTTCCAGGAGATGCTCGCGGAGCCCGGGCTCGCGTACCGGCTGCCGTGGATGGCGGCCGGCCGCGCCGTCGAGGTTCAGTTCCGCTCGGGCCGCACGTTCCGCATGCCGGCCGGGCGCTGGCCGCTGCTGCCGACGGCGTGCCGGCTCGAGCGTATCGGCGCCGACTTCGAATTCCTCGACGACGCGAAGCGCGTGCGGATCGACGGGCTGACCTTGTATTCGCCGCTTTGGACGCGCGACGAGGCCGCGTACTACCGCGAGGTGTTTCTCGATGACGTCTACGGCATCAAGGACCGCGACCTGTCGGGCGGCGTCGTGGTCGACGTCGGCGCGTACGTGGGGGACAGCGCCATCGCCTTCGCGCGCCGCGGCGCGCGCGTGCACGCCTTTGAGCCTTCCTCGACTTTTTGCGGCTTCGTGCGGCGTAATCTCGCCGAGAACGGCCTCGCCGACCGCGTCACGCTGCACGAGGTCGGCCTGGCCGAGCGCGAGGAAGTGATCGAGTCGGGGCACGACCGGCTGCGCTTCGTCGAGGGGATTGCGTACGCGCTCGCGAACCTGCCGGCGCGGATCGAGATCCTGAAGCTCGATTGCGAGGGCGCGGAGTACTACCTGCTCTCCGATCCGCGCTTCCTCGGCCACCTCGCGCCGCGGCAGATCCGCATGGAATACCACCGCGGGTTCGAAGGCGTGCGCGCGCGGCTCGAGCGCGCGGGCTACAAGATCACGCTGCTGCGCCCTGGCGAACCGGTCGGGCTGCTCTCCGCCGTCCAGCCATGAAACTGCTCGTCGTCCGGCGCGACAACATCGGCGACCTGGTGTGCGCGACGCCGCTTATCGCGGCGCTGCGCAAGCGCTACCCTGACGCGCACATCGCCGCGCTCGTGAACAGCTACAACGCCGGCGTGCTGCACGGCAACCCGGACGTCAATGCAGTGCACGCGTACACCAAGCTCAAGCACCGCCGCCCCGGGCAATCCGCGATCGGAATCGTGCGCGATCGCTTCCGGATGCTCGCGCAGCTCCGCCGCGGGCGCTTCGATTACGTCGTGCTGGCGAAAGCGCAATTCGACCGTCACGGCCTCGCTCTTGCGCGCTGGATCGCGCCGCGCCACATCGTCGGCGTCGTGCCGGCAAGCGGCCGCCGGGCGAAGCGCATCACCGACCCGGTGCCGCCGATCCCGTTCGCCGACCTGCACGAGGTCGAGGCCATGATGAAGCTGGCCGCACCGTTCGGCGTAGACGAGGCGCCCGGGCCGCTGCGGGTTTTTGCCGCGCCCGAGCTCGCCGCGCGCTGGCGCGAGCGGTTTCCCGCGCTCGGCGAGCGCCGGGCGGTGGCGGTGCACATCAGCGCGCGCGAGCCGGGGCGCATTTGGCCCCCCGAGAAATTCGTCTCATTGATAAAAAATCTAGGTACCGCTCATGTCGTGCTGCTCTGGTCTCCCGGCGCCGCCGACAATCCGCGCCATCCCGGCGACGATGAGAAGGCCGCCGCCATTGCCAGCCAGGCCGGGGCGAACGCGAGAATCATCCCCGCGAAGACCGAGTCGCTCGAGGACCTGGCCGCGATCCTTTCGCTGTGCCGCGCGTTCATCGGTCCCGACGGCGGCGCGATGCACATGGCCGCGGGCCTCGGCCTGCCCGTCGTTGCGCTTTTCGAGAACCTGCCTTACAAGAAGCTCCACTGGCACCCGTGGCAGGTGCCGTACGAGATGGTTTGCCCCGACACGCGCGACATCGCGGATATCCCGGTCGAAAGAGTGACCGAGGCGTGGCTGCGGCTCGCGCGGCGCACCCACCCCTCTTCTTGAAAATCCCGTTTTGAAAGCGGGAATTTCAAGGTACGATCCACACAACATGCCGATAGACAGGGGGCGCCTTCGCACGCGGATCGCCGCGGCGCTCGAGCGCAGCCGGGGGGTAGTGCTCGTCGGTCCGCGCCAGGTCGGCAAGACGACCCTTGCCCGCGCCTTCGTTCCCTCCGGCTCGCCGAATTACTTCGACCTGGAAGACCCTCGCGTCGAGGCGCAGCTCGAGGCGCCGATGACCGTGCTTGAGCGCCTGCGCGGCCTCGTGGCGATCGACGAAGTACAGCGCGCTCCCGGGCTGTTCAAGGTGCTGCGCGTGCTCATGGACCGCGACGCCGCTCCGGCGAAGTTCCTGCTGCTCGGAAGCGCGTCGCCGGGACTCCTGCGGCAGTCGAGCGAGTCGCTCGCCGGGCGCGTCGAAGTCATCGAGCTCGGAGGCTTCGCCCTCGACGAGGCCGGCGCCGAGGCCTTGTCGGCGCTGTGGCTGCGCGGAGGCTACCCGCTCTCGTTTCTCGCCGCGTCCGAAGCCGACAGCCGCAGCTGGCGCGACGGCTTCATCCGCTCGTTCCTCGAACGCGACCTGCCGCAGCTCGGCATCAACGTCCCGGCGAGCGCCATGAGACGTTTCTGGACGATGCTCGCGCACTTCAACGGCCAGGTGTGGAACGCCGCCGAGCCGGCGCGCTCTCTCGGGGTCAACGAAAGCACCGTGCGCCGGCACCTCGACTGGCTTACGCAGACTTTCATGGTGCGCCAGCTCCAGCCGTGGTTCGAGAATCTCGGGAAGCGCCAGGTGAAGTCGCCGAAGATCTATTTCCGCGACTCGGGGTTGCTGCATGCGCTGCTCGGGATCGCCGACGAGCCGGCATTGCTCGCGCATCCGAAGTCGGGCGCTTCATGGGAGGCATTCGCCCTGGAGCAGACGCTGCAGAGCGCGGCGCCGGACGAAGCCTGGTTCTGGGCGACTCACGCCGGCGCCGAGCTCGATCTCCTGATGGTCAAAGACGGGCGCCGGGTGGGTGTCGAATTCAAGCGCATGGACGCCCCGCGCCTCGCGCCGTCGATGCGCACGGCGATGCACGACCTGCGGCTGGACGCCCTTTACGTCGTGTACCCCGGCGAGCGCCGCTACAGCCTCGCCGAATCCATCGAAGTCGTGCCCTTGAAGGAAACTGCACGCTGATGTCGGCGCGCGCGCTCAACCGGATCCGGACCCTCGGCCGCGCCGCGCTCAGCATCCGCCCCGCCGCGCGCGCGCGCCCCGAGCACCCGCGCCGCGTCCTGGTCCTGCACGAGCTCTTGCTCGGGGACACGCTGATGCTGGCGCCGCTCCTCGCCCGGCTGCGCGCGAGATACGGGGACGCCACGATCTATGTCACCGCGCGGCCGGCCCTATTGCCGCTCTTCTCCGGCCGTCCCTACGGCGTCATCGCGATCCCGTTCGACGAGCGCACGCCGGGCGCGCTGGCCGATCTCGAGACCGCGCGCGACTGCGACCTCGCCATCGTTCCCGGAGAGAACCGCTACACCGTCACGGCCCGGGCCGTCGGCGCGCGCTGGATCGCCGCGCTCGCCGGCGGCCGCCCGGGGTGGAAGAACTGGGGCGCGGACGAGCTGGTCGCGTTCCCCGGCCAGGCCGCCAATCTCGGCGAGATCTTCGCGTCGCTCGCAGGCCCGAGTGGTCCCCGCTACCGTCCCGGCGACTGGCCAGCGCCGGCCCACAAGACTTTTCCGTTGCCGCAGCGCCCGTACGCGCTGCTGCACATCGGCGCGAGCACGCCGCTCAAGTACTGGCCCTCCGAATGCTGGGCGGCGCTGGCAAAGCGTCTTTCCGCGCGCTACACGCCGGTCTGGAGCTGCGGACCGAAGGAAACCGATCTGATCCCGCAGGGCGCGCACCCCACCTACCCGGGGAACCTCGACCTGGCGCAGCTCTGGCACCTCGTAGCGAATGCCGGCGTGCTCGTCACGCTCGATACCGGGGTCGCGAATATCGCCAAGCTCACGGGGACGCGCACCGCCTGCCTTTTCGGCCCGAGCTCGGCACTGCTCACCGGCCGCGGCGAGTTCTGGAAGGACGCGCCCTTCACCGAGGTCACCGTCGCGGACTTCCCGTGCCGCGACCAGCCGGTGCTCTTCGGCCGCGACATCACGTGGCTGCGCACCTGCCGGCGGACGCTCGCGGAGTGCGCGCGGCCGCGCTGCATGGAGGCGCTGCAGGTCGAAGACGTCGTGCGCGCGCTCGGCGGCGACGCATGATCCGCCTCGAGCACGCGGCGCTCATCGCGCTCGCCGCCGTACTGCCGCTGCTGGAGGGCCCCAAGAACCTTTTCTGGATCCTCTATATCGCGCTCTGGCTCGCGAACCGCGTCCGCGCGCGCGACTTCGGCGGTCCCTGGGACCGGTGGGACACGCTGATCGTGCTGTGGATCGCCTCCGCCCAGGCCGCGGTCGCATTCGCCGGCCTGGGTGCCGACTGGCGGGCCGTGACGGACGTGGTTCGCTATACGAGCGTCCTGTGGCTGATGAAGCGATCGCGCTACCCCGATCGCGTCCTGGTCGCCCTGTTGATCGCGCTCGCCGCGGGCACAGTGCTCGCGCTCGCTTTGGGCTACTACCGCATTCTCCTGACCGACGACCACACTTATCTGGGGCTGAAGTCGGTGGGGCACGTGAACCACAGCGCGATCTACCTGGCCATCGCCTTCGGCGCGACGCTGATCGCGACGCGCGCCTGGTGGCGCCATGCCGCAGCGCCCTGGCGCATCGGCGGGCTGCTGTGCACGCTCCTCTTCGCGGTGTCGCTCTTCGTCATGCAGAGCCGCGCTGCGGTCGGGGCGGCGATAGTCGTAGCTGTCGTCCTGCTCCTCGCCTATGCCGTGCGCCACCGCCGCGGCATGCGGCGCCTCGCGCTCGGCGCCGCGATCGCGGTCGGTATCGGGCTCGCGGTGAAGCCGGAGGTGCTAGAAAAGAACTACGTCCAGATCGAGCGCAGCGGCACGCTGCTCGCCTTTCGCGAGGGCATCTGGCATGCGGGCCTGCTCGCCTGGCGCGAATTTCCGATCTTCGGCGTCGGCACCCACAGCTGGGGCAGGATCAGCGAAAAGCAGCTCGAAAGCGCCGCCGCGCAGCGCGGCGAAACGCTCGATTCGAGCGGCCTGGTGTTTTCGTCGCACGGGCACAGCCTGTACGTGAACACCCTCGTGGAACGGGGCGTGCTAGGCCTCGCTGCAGTGCTCGCGGTCCTGGTCGCATGGGCCGTCGCACTGTTCCGCCACATTCCCGATGCGGCGGCCTCTCCGCTGCGGTGGAGCTACTGGGGCGGCAGCGCCGCCGCGTGGATGGTGGCGGTCATCGTCGGCCTGGTGAACACCACGCTGCACCACGAGCACGCGCTGATCAGCGTGCTGCTGCTCGGCGGCTGGCTTGCTCACCAGCGGAGTACTCCGGCACCCAACCGGCAAGCCTCGCCCGGACCGCGGGCGCCGTGACGTCGCCGGGTTCCTCGAGCCACGCCAGCACCTCCTCGACGAGCCTCCCGCCCTGCGGCGCGCGCGCCTGCGCGACCCGCAGCTTCGGATGCGGCGTCGGCAGGGTCTTCTCCACGTCCGACAGCGGCTCCTCGTAGAGCTTCTCGCCGGGCCGCAGGCCGGTGAACTCGATGCGGATGTCGTCCTCGTCCAGGCCCGAGAGCCGGATCATCTGCCGCGCCAGCTCGACGATCTTGACCGGCTCGCCCATGTCGAGCACGTAGATCTCGCCGCCATTGCCCATCATCCCGGCCTGCAGCACGAGCTGCGCGGCCTCCGGAATCGACATGAAGTAGCGCTGGATCTCGGGATGCGTGACCGTCACCGGCCCGCCGCGCGCGATCTGCTCGTGGAAGCGCGGCACCACGCTTCCCGTGGAGCCGAGCACGTTGCCGAACCGCACGATCACGAATTGCGTCCGGCTGCCGGGCTGCAGCGCCTGGCAGGCGATCTCGGCGAGGCGCTTCGACGCCCCCATCACGTTTGCCGGGTTCACCGCCTTGTCGGTCGAGATCAGCACGAACTTTGCCGCGCCCGCGCCCTGCGCGGCACGGGCCAACGTGACGGTGCTGAGGACGTTGTTGGCGACCGCCTGGAACGCGTTCTCGTCCTCCATGAGCGGCACGTGCTTGTACGCCGCAGCGTGGAACACGACCTGCGGCCGGTAGCGCGCGAACACCTCGCCGACTCGGCGCTCGTCCTTGGCGTCGCCGATGACCGGCACGATCGGCACGCGCGGCAGGCGGTCGCGGAATTCCTGCTCGATGGAATAGAGGGCGAATTCCGCGGCGTCGAACAGAACGACCCGCGCCGGGGCGTAGCGCGCGATCTGGCGGCAGAGCTCCGAGCCGATCGAGCCTCCCGCGCCGGTGACCAGCACCGTCTTGCCGCCGAGGAACGAGTGCAGCGCGGCATCGTCCAGCTCGACCGGGTCGCGCCCCAGGAGGTCGTCCAGCTCCACCGCGCGCAGCGCGGACACGCTGACCCTGCCCGACACGATGTCCGACATCGCGGGGACGGTCATGACTTCGAGCTCGGCGCGCGCACACAGGTCCAGCGCGCGCTTGCGCTGCTGGTGCGTGGCGCTCGGCATCGCGATGACCGCCTGCAATACGCCGAGGCTCAGCGCCGTTTCGCCGACGCGCTCGATGCCGCCGTAGATCTTGACCCCGCCGACCTCGGCGCCGTGCTTCTTCGCGTCGTCGTCGAGCATGCCGACCACGCGCCACTGTTGGGAGGCGGCCAGCTCGCGCACTAGGCCGGCAGCGGCATTACCTGCCCCGAGCACCAGCACCGGCGTGGCTTGCGGTCTGGTGATGAGCGGCATGAGCCGCCCCTCGCGCCACGCGCGGTACGCGAGCCGGTCGGCCCCCATCGCCAGCCCGAGCAAAAGGGGCGTAAGCACGTACACCGTGCGCGGGACCGGCAGCCCGATGTGGACGAAGGCAAAGGCCGCAGGCACGGCTAGCGCGGCGACGCCGACCGCGATCGCGATGCGCTGCAGGTCGGGCAAGCTCGCATAGCGCCACAGCCCGCGGTAGAGCCGCAGCGCGAGGAATATCGCGGCATGGATGCCGAGCACCCAGGGCAGCAGCTCGAGCATGAGGTTGCGGTATTCGTCCGGCACATCGAAGTTGAAGCGCAGCCAGAAGGCAGCCACCCACGCGAGCCCGGCGGCGGCGAGGTCGTGCGCGAAGACGATCAGCCGGCGCATGCCTAGGCCGCCTGCTGCGACCGGCGCGCGAAGCGCGCCCAGCGCACGTCCACCCACACCGCGAGCACGGCGAGCAGCGCGCTGCCGCCGAAGAAGGCAAGCGCCTGCAGCCACGGCGCCTGGTTGCGCCCCAGGAGCGCCGCGGCGGCGCACGCGGCCATCAGGGTATAGGCGACCCACGCCGTGCGCCGGTGGCCGAGACCCATCAGCACCATGCGCTGATAGTAATGGCTGCGGTGCGCCTGCCAGACGCGCTCGCCGCGGATCGCGCGCTTCACGAGCGTAATGGTCGCATCGGCGATGAACGGCCCGAACACCAGCACCGGGAACCAGAGCGGCCACAGATCGTTTCGCCATCCGGCGAGCCCGAGCGCCGCCGCCAGAAACCCGAGCGGAATCGATCCCACGTCGCCCAGGAAGATGCGCGCCGGATGGTGGTTGTGCACGAGAAACGCGGCCGCGCTAGCCCCAAGGGCAGTGGAGAAAACCGCCAGCGCGACATCGCCGCCCAAATGCGCCGCTATCCCGTAGGCGCCGAAGCCGATGACGGCCATGCCCCCCGCAAGCCCATCGGACCCGTCCATGAAGTTGTAGAGATCCGTGATCCAGGCCACGGCGAGGATCAGCACCGCCATCTGCATCGGATGCATGGGGCTCAACACATACCAGACCACGACGACCGCCGCAGCGAGATGCGCCGTCAGCCTCGCCAAGGTCGGCAGGCGGTGCAAATCGTCGACGAACGACACCGCGGCCAGGCCGAGCGCGAGCGCTGCCGGCAGCCAGAGCGGCGCGGCGCCGAAAGCGAATGCGACCGCGGCGCCGAGCAGCACGGCGATTCCCCCGGTGCGCGGCACCGGGCGCTCGTGCAGCGAGCGCGCGTTCGGCTCGTCCAGCGCGAAGCGGCCGAAGCGGGAGAGCAGCACCCGCACGGCTACGAACGCGACGACAAACGACACAGCCCCTGAGCCGGCCAGCATCGCAAGGATTCTATCGATTGAGGTACCAGGCTGCCGTGGCTCTCAGCCCCTCCTCCAGCGAGAACGGCGGCCGCCAGCCGAGCTCGCGTCGGATCGCAGAATCGTCCACCACGAGCGAGCCGGTGAGCTTCTCGACCGGCAGCAAGGCGGGCGGGAAGCGGAACAGGCGCGCCGGCCTGCCGAGCGCCATGCCGATGGCGCGGCAGAGCGCCGGCGTCGAGATCGCCTCGCCGTCCGCCACGTAGAACGTCTTTCTGGCTGCGGCCGGCGATTCAAGGCACGCCGCGATCGCCTCGCAGAGATTGCCGACGTACACGAGGCTGCGCCGGTTCTCGATGCTCGCGAGCGGCAGCGGCCATCCTTGCGCGATGGCGCGCATCAGGGCGAAGAAGTTGGCTCGCACGCGCGGCCCGTATACCAAAGGCGGGCGGACAATGACGAACTCCATTGCCGTGCGCGATGCCAGTTGCAAAAGCGCTTCCTCAGCGGCGAGCTTGGCTTCGCCGTAGCGATCGCTTGGCTCGCGCGCCTTCACCGAGCTCAGGTACACGAAACGCCGCACGCCCGCTTCGGCGGCCAGCGTAGCGGCGCGCGCCGTGCCTTCGACGTTGACGCGCCAGAGGATCTGTTTGTCTGTGCGGGTGTGGGCGATGTTGGCAAGATGCACCACGGCGTCGCAGCCGCTCATGCCCTGGTTTCGCACGTCATGGCCGCACGATTCGAGGGCGGGACCGAGCGAGCTGCCGATGAATCCCGACAGCCCGGTGACCAGGATGCGCATCGCGGCGGATACTACAATAGGGCGTCAGAAGGCCACGCGGGAGGATGAACAGGAATCATGCTCGCAGTCATCGGCGGTAGCGGCGTCTACAACATCGAAGGCCTGCAGAACAAGAAGTGGACCAAGGTCGAATCGTCGTTCGGCCAGCCTTCGGACGAGGTTCTCATCGGCGAGCTCGAAGGCCAGCGCGTCGGCTTCCTGCCGCGCCACGGCCGCGGCCACCGCATCCCGCCGAGCGGCATCAACTTCCGCGCCAATATCGAAGCGCTGAAGAGGCTCGGCGTCACGGACATCATCTCGGTCAGCGCGGTGGGCTCGCTGCGCGAGCACCTCGCGCCGGGAATGTTCGTGATCATCGACCAGTTCATCGACCGCACCTTCGCGCGCCAGAAGAGCTTCTTCGGCGAGGGTCTGGTCGCGCACGTGTCGATGGCGCGCCCGGTGTGCCGGCGCCTCGGCGAGCACCTCCACGCCTGCGCCGTCGAGGCGGGAATCCCCGTCGCGAAGGGCGGCACCTACCTGGTGATGGAAGGCCCGCAGTTCTCCTCCTACGCCGAGTCCGAGCTCTACCGCACCTGGAACTGCGACGTCATCGGCATGACCAACATGCCCGAGGCGAAGCTCGCCCGCGAGGCGGAGATGTGCTACGCCACCGTCGCCATGGTCACCGACTACGACTGCTGGCATCCGAACCACGACGACGTCACCGTCGACGCCGTCGTCAAGGTGCTGCTCGAGAACGCGGACCGCGCGCGCGCCCTGGTGCGCCGCGCCGCGCCGCGCATCGGCGCGGACAAGAACGCCGCGAAATGCAGCTGCCGCAGCGCGCTCGAGCACGCGCTCATCACCGCACCCGAGGCACGCGATCCGCGGATCGCCGAGCGCCTTTCCGCGGTTGCAGGTCGGGTTCTCAAAACGGAGAGGCCGGCGTGACGATCAAGACCCTGATCCGCACCATCCCGCACTATCCCCACCAGGGGATCATGTTTCGCGACATCACCACGCTGCTCAAGAACCCGATCGGGCTGCGCAGCACGATCGACCAGATCGCGAAGCGCTACAAGGGCCAGCCGATCTCCAAGGTGGCGGGAATCGAGTCGCGCGGCTTCATCGTCGGCGCGCCGGTCGCCTATCTGCTCGGCATCGGATTCGTGCCGATCCGCAAGAAAGGCAAGCTCCCCGCCGAGACCATCGGCCACGACTACGAGCTCGAGTATGGCGCCGACCGCATCGAGATCCATACCGATGCGATCTCGCCGGGAGAGCGCGTGCTGCTCATCGACGACCTCATCGCGACCGGCGGCACCGCCGAGGCGGCGGCGACGCTGATCGGCAAGATGGGCGCCGAAGTGGTGGAGTGCTGCTTCATCGTCGACCTGCCCGATGTCGGCGGCCGCAAGCGGCTGGAGAAGCTGGGGCTCAAGGTGTTCGCGCTGTGCGAATTTGAGGGCGAATAGCGCGGAAGCGGGTCCAGCGCGCGTCTACCCAAACCGCCATGGCGCCGAGCACTACGGCAGTCTCAGCGCCGGTGGGCGTCACGAGAGACCGCCGTCAGACATCGCCGCGATACTACAATAACGACCGGTGCAAGCACCGTCGGCGATAGCGCCTGAGATCGCACTCTCCGTGGTGAGCCACGGACAGAACGCGCTCGCGAACGGTCTCCTGCGCGACCTGCGCCAGCAGCCCGCTGGCCGCCTCGCCGTGGTGGTGACGCTCAACATCGCCGACCCCACCCCGCTCGACACCACGGGCGCGGCATTCCCGGTTGAAGTCATCGTCAACCAGCGCGCGAAGGGTTTCGGCGCGAACCACAACGCGGCATTCGAACGCTGTCGCGCGCCGTATTTCTGCGTCGCGAACCCGGACATCCGGCTCACCGCAGACCCGTTCGCCGCGCTGCTGCGGGCGCTGGAAGAGCCCGGTGCGGCGGTCGCCGGACCGCTGGTGCGCAAGCCCTCGGGCGAGGTCGAGGACAGCGCCCGGCGCTTTCCGACGCTCGGCTCGCTGCTCGGCAAGCTGGCCGGCATCCGCGGCGGTCCCGAGTACCCGTGGGACCGCGGACCGATCGCAGTCGACTGGGTCGCCGGCATGTTCATGCTGTTCCGCAGCGAGGCATTCCGCGCCGTGCGCGGTTTCGATGAGGGATACTTCCTCTACTACGAGGATGTGGACATCTGCCGCCGGCTGCACAAGGCAGGCCGGCGCGCGCTGTACCAGCCCGGCGCAGAAGTGATCCACGACGCACGCCGCGCCAGCCGCCGCGACCTGGCGTACCTACGTCGGCACCTGCAGAGCATGCTGCGCTTCCTCACCCGCGCCTGACGCTCGTCACGGCGAGGCGCTTGGCGAATTTGGCCAGCGACAGGGCCTGCAATCCCGCCATGGCGGGAAGCGAGATCAGGCCGTCGCGATGCAACAGCCGATAGTTGTCCAGGTCGCCTTTCTCCATCAGCCAGAGGTCGGCGCTCAGCCCGCTGGCGCCGTACGGCGCTTTGTGGATTCTCGCGAGAGGCGCGTCGAGAAACGCAATGCGCTCGCCGCGCAACGCCATGGTCATCCACAGGAGGTGATCCTCCATGTGTCGCCGACCCTCCAGGAACCGGTAGGGCAGATCGCGCCGCAGCATCACCGATCGCACGCCGAAAGGATTCCACAAGAGCAGGCTCCACGCGGGCGGATAGCGTACGGTGGGGTTGTCCGGCACCTGCGCGGGCTCGGCGCCGCGCGCACTGCGCGCTGAGCGGTGGGCCGAGATCGCGATTTCCGGATGGCCACGCATGAAAGCGTGCTGGATCTCGACTTTGCGGGGATGCCAGGTTTCGTCGGAATCGACAAAGGCGACGAACTCGCCGCGCGCCGCCGCCCAGCCCGCATTGCGCGCGGAAGCCACCCCGCGGTTCAGCGGCAGCCGGACGATCCTCAGCCAGTCTGCGCCACAGGCGCGCTGCTTCCCCTCGAGGACTTGCGCCGTGCCGTCGGTGCTCGCGTCATCG
>Ga0180085_1000198_pt1 | contig 20755 bp, 12 predicted proteins | sample EasRiv730_16_10D_FD_123013 | JGI IMG/M metagenome (GOLD analysis project Ga0180085, IMG submission 123013) | Soil microbial communities from meander-bound floodplain in the East River, Colorado, USA - East River metaG ERMLT730_16_10D | ecosystem: Environmental > Terrestrial > Soil > Floodplain ... | reverse complement strand
CATTTCGCGCTGCGCTTCCTCGGGTATGGCTACGGTGATGCGCGCGGCGGGGCCCGGCCGATCTCACCGCACGCGACTGCCAACCGGGTCGAGTATCGGCGGGGCGCGGTGACCGAATGGTACGTCAATGGGCCGCTGGGACTCGAGCAGGGCTTCACCTTGAGGACTCCTCCGCGCACGCGCGGACACGGGATTCTCACTCTGGCCCTCGGACTCTCCGGGGACGCAACCGCGTCGATCGATGACGCCGGAGAGACGGTCACCTTGGCGCAGGGCGCCGAAGGCCCGGCTCTGACCTACAGCGGCCTCAGCGCGACCGACGCGAACGGCCGGCAGCTCGCGTCCCGGATGGAACTCCGAGGCCGCGAGATTCTCCTGCGCGTCGACGATCGTAGCGCCCGTTACCCGATCGTCGTCGACCCGCTCCTGCAGCTCGCCAAGCTGACGCAGTCGGTCGGGCTAGCGGGCGACTGGTTCGGCTACGAGGTCGCGATCAGCGGCGACACGATCGTCGTCGATGCCGCCTACTACGCCTACGAGCACCCGCCGGATCTGCTCGACAGCGCCTGGGGACGGGCGTACGTGTTCGTGAAGCCCGCCGGTGGATGGACCGCCGCGACGGAGAGCGCGCAGCTGATCTGCACGAACTCCTCCGTCGTCGGATCGGTCGCGATCGACGGCGACACCGTCGTGCTCGGCGGGCCGTTCGACCTCGCCGCCTCCGCTCCGGTGTGCGTGTTCGTGAAGCCAGCCGGCGGCTGGACGACGATGTACGAGACGGCGCGCCTGTCGGCGTCGGACGGGATCGACGGCGATCAGCTCGGCATCGCGGTCGCGATCGACGGCGACACGGTGGTAGCCGGAGCGCAGGGCTCCGTCGAGCACCACCTGGAGGGGGCGGCCTACGTGTACGTCAAGCCCGCCGGCGGCTGGACCGACACGACCGAGGTCGCGAAGCTGACGACCGTCGACGGGCCCGACGCGGTTGCCTTCGGCTGGAGCTTGGCGATCCGCGGCGACACGATCGTCGTCGGTGCTCCGGGGATCGACATCGAGGGTCGCCAGAACCAGGGCGCTGCCTACGTGTTCGCCAAGCCGCCCGGGGGATGGGTCACGACTACCGAGACCGCCCGTTTGACCGCGCCCGACGGCGCGGGGTTCGACGAGTTCGGCTACGACGTCGCGACGGACGGCGACACCGTCGTCGTGGGATCTCATAGCGACGACGTCGGAGCGATCGTGAACCAGGGCTCGGCGTACGTGTTCCGCGAGCCCGTATCCGGTTGGGCCACGACCTCGGCCTTCGACAGCAAGCTCACGGCCTCGGACGGTGCCACAGGCGACTTCTTCGGCGACTCCGTGGCGGTGCGGGGCTCGAGGATCCTCGCCGGGGCGCCCGTGGACGACTCTGCTCGGGGCTCGGCCTACGCGTTCACGAACCCGCCCCTCGGCGCGACGTCGCTGTTCGGCGTCAAGCTGACCTCGACCGATCCGGGCACCGGGCAACTATTCGGTCGGGTCGCGGTCGAGGGCGACACGGCCGTGGTCGGCGCGCCGAAAAGCGGCCCGTTCCCGTTTCCCGGCGGGGCGTTCGTGTTCACCGTCTGCGACGATGGAGATCCGTGCACGGACGACACGATCGACTCGGGCTCGGGTGCCTGTCTGCATGCGCCGAGCTCGGGTGCGGCCTGCGACGACCGGAACGCGTGCACGACCGGGGACGTCTGTTCCGCCGGGACATGCGTCCCGGGATCTCAGGCGACAGGGTCCTGCGACGACGGAGACCCGTGCACGACAGGCGACTTCTGCTCCGCCGGGACGTGCGTTTCGGGCGCTCCCGCGTCGAGGTACTTCGAGAGCGGCGCCGAGTTCCATGCCGGGTCCGGCCCGATCTCGGTCGCGGCGGGCGACCTCGACGGCGATGGGCGCGCCGACCTGGTCGTGGCGAACATCAACTCGAACAACATCTCGGTATTCCTGGGAAACGGTGACGGGTCGTTCGGGCCCGAGGTCACGTACGGTACGGGACCTAGCCCGCGATCCGTGGCTCTGGGGCGGTTCGACGGGAATCTCTCCCTCGACATCGCGGTCGCGAGCGGTACGGCTAACACCGTCTCGGTGCTCCTGGGCAACGGCGACGGCACGTTCCAACTCGTGTACCACTATGCAGCCGGAACGGGGCCGAGGTCCGTCGCCGTGGGTGAGCTCAACGGCGACACGAAGAACGACCTCGTGGTCGCGGACTTCACGTCGAACGGTGTCTCGGTGCTCCTGGGCAACGGCGACGGCACGTTCCAGACCACCCCCGTGTTCTACGCGGCCGGAAGCAACCCGTTCTTCGTGACTGCGCGCGATCTCAACGGAGACACGCGGACCGACCTGATCGTCGCGAACTCGGGCTCGACGAACGTCTCGATCCTTCTCGGCAACGCCAACGGGACGTTCGACCCTGCATTCAGCCACGCCGCGGGCACGAGTCCCCGCGCCGTCGGTGTGGGGATGTTCAACGGCGACAGCTATCCCGACCTCGCGGTCGCGAATTTCAGCTCGAACAACGTGTCGGTGCTCCTGGGCAACGGGGGAGGAACATTCCAGGCCCCGGTCTCCTACGCCGCTGGGATCAATCCTCGCGGGTTGGAGGTGGGGGACTTCGACGTCGACGGGCACCTCGACGTCGCCGTGGCGAACCAGGGCTCTCAGAGTGTCTCCGTGTTCCCCGGAAACGGTGACGGGACGTTCGATCCCGGGATCCTGTACTGGAGAGGGAGCGCCCCGACGGCCGCCGCCGTGACCGACCTCGACGGCGACGGCACGGCCGATATCGCGGTGGCGGTCCAGGGAAGCGCGAACAACAGCGTCTCCGTGCTGCGGAACACGGCGTGCGAAAGGTGCATGGAGCATTGCGACGAGTGTACGGATCCGTCGACGTGCACGACCTGCTCCGCTGGCTACGTCTTCGATCCCGACGCGGCGGCGTGCGTTCCCGACCGGTGCATCGGCGTGGTCTGCGACGCCCAGGACGCGTGTCACGTCGCCGGCACGTGCGACCCACTCACCGGCACGTGCTCGACCCCGGCGGCGGCCGACGGCACGGCGTGCGACGACGGCAACGCCTGCACGCAGGCCGACACCTGCGACGACGGCGAGTGCAAGGGAGGCGATTACGCGTGGTCGGACCTGCTTCAGCCGATCAACGTTGACGGCAGCTCGATCTTCAAGCTGGGGAGCACGATCCCGGTGAAGTTCCAGCTCGTGGGAGCTTGCTCGGGGCTGGTCGGCCTGGACGCGCACCTGTTCCTGGCCAAGCTCACCAACAGCATCCTCGGCACGGAAGTCGAGGCGACCGGCACTTCGGCGGCCGACGTGGGCAATACGTTCCGCTACGCCGGAAACGACCAGTACATCTTCAACCTGTCCACCAAGGAGCTCTCGAAGGGGACCTGGCTCCTGCGCATCGATCTGGGTGACGGCGTGTCGAATCGAACCGTCACGATCTCGCTGAAGTAGAGCCGAATCGCAGATGCGGGGGTGGCCGTCCGTGGCCACCCCGTCCGCCCCGGCGTCGCTCACCGACGGCCGGCGCGTGTTCGCCGAAAACCCGACCCGGCCCTCCTCTGGCCGTCCTATCGTCGTGACGGAGCGACGGGGATCGACCCCGGTGGAGGGACACCATGGAACTCGAGACGGGCTTTCGCCGCAATCGGCGCATCCTGTGGGGCGTCTTCCTGATCGCGCTCGGCGGGATCTTCCTGTTCGAGCGCGCGGGGTGGGTCGATCTGCCGAATCTCTCGCACTGGTGGCCCGCGGTGCTCGTCGTGATCGGCGTGGGCCGCCTGCTCGAGCGGCGTCCCGGAGCCGGCGCGATGCTGGTGCTGCTGGGTCTCGCGTTCTTCGCGGCCGAGCTGCGCTGGCTCGGCCTGTCCTACCGCAACTTCTGGCCGCTGCTGCTCGTGGCGGTCGGCGTCGGCATCGTGGTCCGCGCGCTCAGCGGCGAGGAGTCCGGTTGCGTAGCACGCGGTACGGGAGGCGTGTCATGACCGAATCCGGGTCCCGCATCACGGGGCGGGTGATCTTCGGCATCGTCGTCATCGCGCTGGGGATCGTGTTCCTGCTCGACGAGCTCGACTTCGTCGACGCGGAGGACGTGCTGGGCTACTGGCCCGCGCTGACCTTTGGCTGGGGCGCGATGCTCATGACCGGTCTGTGCTGCCGCCGCAACCTCCCGGCGGGCCTGCTCGTCTCGTTCTTCTCGGGCTGGCTGCTGCTCTTGCGGCTCGACGTCGTGCGGCGCGATCCGTGGGACCTCTGGCCGCTGGTGCTGATCGTCCTGGGAGCCACGATGGTGTTCACCGCGCTGCGCCGTCCGCCCACGGTCGCCGCGCTCGAGGGTGGGGCGGCGACGCTCCGGGCCTTCGCGCTCTGGTCGGGCTCGGAGCGCAAGATCGTCACGGAGGACTTTCGCGGCGGCGAGGTCACGGCCATCATGGGGGGACACGAGATCGACCTGCGCCCGGCGAAGATGCCGGGCGGGACGGCGGTGATCGATCTCTTCGTGTGGTGGGGCGGGGTGGAGCTCCAGGTGCCGACCGACTGGAAGGTGACGAACGAGGCGCTCGCGCTGCTCGGCGGCGTGACGGACACGACCCGGGCGCCCGAGGGCGAGATCAAGGGACACCTGGTCGTCCGCGGCCTGGTCGTGATGGGCGGCGTGGAGATGAGGAACTAGCTCGTGCATCCGCTGCTCGACGGGCGGCTGCGGGTCGTCCTGTATCTGCTGCTGTGGGCCGGCGCGGGCGCGCTGTTGACGGCGCTCTTCGTGCGGCTCGAGCCACGCCCGGTGTCGCACGCGCTGCTGTTCGTCGGTCCGCTGACGCTCGTGTACGCGTTCGTCTGCCTGTCCGCGCTGTGGGTCTGCCGCTCGAACCCCGTTGGCGCTGGATCGCCCTGGCGGCTCGGCGCGCTGCTCGCCGGGGCCGCCCTGCAGTCGGCGGCCGCCTGGACCGCGCTCGCCGCGGGCTGGGCCGCGCTGTTGCGGACGCGCGCCGGGATCGGGCCCGACCGCGAGGGGATCGTGCGCGAGCTGACCGTGCTGTTCGTCCTGGGCTTCGTGCTCTACGCGCAGTCGATCGTCAGCCACTACCTCGTGCTGGCCTTCGAGGCCAAGCGGGTGACCGAGCGGCGGCTCCTCGAATCGAGCGTCGCCGCCCGCGAGGCCGAGCTGCGTGCGCTGCGCGCGCAGCTCCATCCGCACTTCCTGTTCAACAGCCTGAACTCGATCAGCGCGCTCGTCGGCTCGGACGCCGAGGCCGCGCGGCGCATGTGCGAGCTGCTCGGCGACTTCCTGCGCACGAGCCTGGACCTCGGCGCGCGACCGCTCGTCCCGCTGCGCGAGGAGCTGGCGCTGGCCGAGCGCTACCTGGCGATCGAGCAGGTGCGCTTCGGTTCGCGCCTGGCCGTCGAGCGCCGCGCGGATCCGGAGGTCGAGAGCTGCCTCGTCCCGCCGCTCCTCGTGCAGCCGCTCGTCGAGAACGCGGTCAAGCACGGCGTCGCCGGACGGCTCGAGGGCGGCACCGTGCGCATCCAGGCGCGGCGACGGGGCGCGCAGCTCGAGATCGCGGTCGAGAACCCGTTCGATCCCGACACCGCACCGCGTGCGGGAGCCGGACTCGGGCTCGACAACGTCCGGCGGCGCATCGAGACGCTCGACCCGGGCTCGGCCGCCATGGACGTCTCGCGAGCGGACGGAGTGTTCCGGGTGACGTTGCGTCTTTCGGCGCGCCAAGGCGAGCATGAAGTCTGAGACCGCGCGCGTGCGCGTGCTGATCGTCGACGACGAGGTGCCGGCGCGGGCGCTGCTGCGTGAGTATCTCGCGGCGCACGAGGACATGGTCGTCGTCGGCGAGTGCGCGAACGGCTTCGAGGCCGTGCGGGCGATCGCCGAGCAGGCGCCCGACCTCGTGCTGCTCGACGTGCAGATGCCGAAGCTCGACGGCTTCGAGGTGCTCGAGCTGCTCGAGGACCCGCCGTGCGTCGTGTTCGTCACGGCCTTCGACGAGTACGCGGTGCGGGCGTTCGAGGTGCACGCCGTGGACTACGTGCTCAAGCCGGTCGGGCGCGAGCGCCTGGACCGGGCGCTGGCGGGGGTCCGCGAGCGGCTGAGCGGCGTGCGGTCGGCTGGCGCGCCACGGGCCGCGGCGCTCGCGGCGGCCGCGCGAGGTCCCGGGCAGCACCTGGCGCGCGTGCTGGTCAAGGATGGCGCGGAAGTACACGTGATCCCCGTCGCACGCCTGGATTGGCTCGAGGCGCAGGACGACTACGTGGCGCTGCACGTCGAAGGACGGACCTACCTCAAGACACAGGCGCTCGCCGATCTTTTTGCCGGGCTCGACCCGGCTCGCTTCGTCCGCATCCACCGCTCGTACGTGATCAATTTGGATCGGCTGGCCCGCCTCGTGCTCGAGGCCAAGGACCAGCGCGTGGTGGTCCTGAAGGACGGCAAGACCCTGCCCGTCAGCCGCGCGGGTCATGCGCGACTGCGCGAGCTGATGTGACAGGGTTTTCGGCTAGCGTTCCCGCCACCCTCACCCGCTGGAACTCATTGCAGGATGTGCTCGTATGACTCCCACACGGAGGACGTCGCGATGCTCGAGCTGCACGATCTGGTGAAGGTTTATCCCGGCCCGGTGGCGGCGCTGCAAGGCGTGAGCCTGTCGATTCCGCAGGGGATGTTCGGCCTGCTCGGCCCGAACGGCGCCGGGAAGACCACGCTGATGCGGATCGTCGCGGGTCTGCTCGAGCCGACCTCGGGCCGCGTCGTCCTGGATGGCGTCGACGTCACCGAGACCCCCGAGCGTGTTTGGGCGCGCCTGGGTTACCTCCCGCAGGAGTTCGGCTTCTATCCGCATTTGACCGGGGAAGCGATGCTCGCGTACCTGCTGGCGCTCAAGGGTGTCACCGCCGCGGGCGGCATGAAGAGCCTGGTCGCGGAGCTGCTCGACCGCGTCAATCTCTCCTTAGCGGCGAAGCGGAAGGTCCGAGCCTATTCGGGAGGCATGCGCCAGCGGCTCGGCCTGGCGCAGGCGATTGCGGGGAACCCGCGCCTGATCATCGTGGACGAGCCCACGGCCGGTCTCGACCCCGAGGAGCGCTTCCGCTTCTACCGCCTGCTCGCCGAGCTAGCCTCCGACCGCATCGTCATCCTCTCGACGCACATCGTCGAGGACGTCTCGGTGCTGTGCTCGCGTTTCGCGGTGATCCGCGGCGGCCGGGTGGTCGCGCTCACTTCGCCGGCCGACGCACGCGCGCTGATCCAGGGCAAGATCTACCAGGGCACGGCGGAAAGCGGCGCGCACCTCGCCGAGCTGGCAGGTACACACCGGATCACGCAGTCGATCCTCGTCGAGGGGAAGAACCAGGTCCGCGTCTACGAGACCGCCGGGCTCCCGCCGACGGGCTTCCTGCCGGTCGAGCCCAACCTCGAGGACGCCTATTTCGTGCTCATGCGCGGCGACGGGCCGCAAGAGGTCGGGCGATGAGACTCCGGCGTCTCGGCCTTGTCTTCAAGACCGACTTCGCGCTGCATGCGAAGAGGCCGATGACGTGGATTCTCGTCCTGATCATGGGATTGTTAGTCTGGGGGCTGTCCTCGGGCAACGCGCGGATCCAGAGCGGCGACGCCTCCGTCGGGGGATCGAAGGCCTGGATCACCTCGGAGTTCGCGATTGCGATGACCGTCAGTGTGACCGTGTTCCTGGTCTATACGTTCTTCGTCGCCGTCGCCGCGGGGATGGCGGTGATCCAGGACGACGAGCGCAAGGTCGGCGAGATCCTCCATGCGACACCGCTGACCCCGCGCGAATACGTGTGGGGCAAGCTGTTCGCGGTGCTGGCCGCGTTCGCGGCGGTGCTGCTGATCCAGCAGCTGTTCTCGATGCTGTGCTACCACCTGCTCCCCAACGCGAAGGCCGACGAGCTGCGCGGGCCCTTCTCCCTGGCCGCGTACCTCGTCCCGGCGATCGCGTTCGGTCTCCCCACGGTGGTCTTCACCGCGCTGACCTCCTTCGCCGTCGGACTGCGGTGGCGCAAGCCGATCCTCGTGTTCGTGCTCCCCGTGGCCATGTTGATGGTCTGCGGCTTCTTCCTCTGGGACTGGTCGCCTTCGTGGCTCGCGCCCCACTGGAACCAGCTGCTGATGGGCGTCGACCCCGCGGGGTTCCGCTGGCTCAACGAGACGCACCTGAAGATCGACCGCGGGGTCGAGTTCTACAACAAGGCGCCGATTCCCTTCGACGCCGTGTTCTGGATCAGCCGCGTTGCGCTCGTGGGGCTGGGCGCGGTCGCGTTCCTCTTGGCCGAGCGGCGCTTCGCGCGCACGATTCGTGGCGAGGTCCCGGCCGCGCAGAAGCGACGCCTCGTGTCCGCGGGAGCGGCCGCCGCGGCGGCACCTGCCGTCTTCGAGGTTGCCGTGCCGGGCCGGCCCCTGGGCGAGCTGGCCATGCGCGGCGGCGCGCCGGGCTTCTGGCGCGGTGCGGCGGACGTGGCCCGCGCGGAGCTACGCGAGCTGCGCAACGCTGCCGGCCTGTACCTGTTCGTTCCGCTGATCCTGGTCCAGACGATCGGTGCGAACTTCACCGCTCTCGGCCCCTTCGGCACCTTCGTCCTCGCCACACCCGGGACGATCGCCGTGCGCATGATGAACACGCTGTCGCTGCTCGTGGCGTTCCTGCTGCTGTTCTACACGGTCGAATCGCACCAACGGGAGAAGAACACGGGATTGGCCTCGATCGTGGACGCGACGCCGGTCGGGACCGCCGCGGTCCTGTTCGGCAAGTCGGTGGCCAACGCGCTCGTGGGGGTCGCGGTGCTCGTGGCCTGCTTTGTCGGCGCGGCGATCGTGATCCTCGTTCAGGGCAAGGTCGCGCTGTCGCTCGCGCCGTTCGCCCTGACGTGGGGCCTGCTGCTCGTTCCGACGTTCCTGGTCTGGACCTGCTTCGTGACCGCCGTCGTCTCGATCACGCGCAATCGCTACGCGACCTACGGCGTCGGGCTGCTGGCGCTGGCGGCTTCCGGCTGGGCGCAGTTCCGCGGCAAGATGAACTGGGTCTTCAACTGGGATCTGTGGAGCGCGCTGCGCTGGAGCGACATGGGGCCGTTCGAGATGGACCGCGCGGCGATCGTGCTCAACCGGCTGCTCGCGCTGTCGCTCGCCGCGTTCTTCGTCGTGCTCGCGGTGCGCTTCCAGGGACGGCGTGACGCGGACCCGGTGCGGATCATCCATCGCCTGCAGCCGCGTGCGCTGTTGCGCACGGCGCTGGGGCTGGCGCCGTTCGCGCTCGTTCCGCTGGTGCTGGGCACGGTCCTGGGGGTGATGATCTCGCGCGGCGGCGAGTCGGAGGCGGCGCGGAAGAAGGCACACGACTACTGGAAGCAGAACATCGCGACGTGGAAAGACGCCAAGCAGCCCGAGATCATGGACGCCGACGTGAAGCTCAGGCTCGATCCGCAGCGCAGCCATTTCGCGACCGAGGGGCGATTCACGCTGTCGAACCCGCATGCCGTTCCGCTCGCGCGCTTCGCGCTCACGGGCGGTTTCCACTGGACCCAGCCGAAATGGACGCTCGACGGCCAGGCGTACGAGCCGGAGAATCGCACGTCGCTGTTCGCGTTCACGCCCGCGGCCGCGATTCCTCCGGGCGGCACGGTGACGGTCGGCTTCTCCTACGAGGGCAAGTTCCCCAACGGCATCAGCAAGAACGGCGGCGGAGCGGGGGAGTTCATCTTGCCGTCGGGCGTCGTGCTGACGGCGCTCGGTCCGTCCTTCGTTCCGGAGGTGGGCTACGACGAGGAGATCGGGATCGAGGAGGACAAGAACCGCTACGAGTCGCGGGTCTACCCGGACGACTTCTACGTCGGTCGCACGGAGCCTGGGTTCGGCAGCGGCTCGGCGTTCACTGCGCGCATCGAGGTATCGGGTCCGGCGGAATACCGCTACAACTCGGTCGGTGTGCTCGAGTCCGACACGGTCGCGGACGGCGTGCGCACGGCGGTCTGGAAGACCGATCGCAAGGTGCGGATCTTCAATGTCGTCGCCGGGAAGTGGGCCGAGGCCAAGGGCGAGGGGACCGCAATCTACTACCACCCGGAGCACACGTACAACCTCTCCGAGCTGCTGGCCGGGCTGAACGGCGCGCGCAAGTACTACTCGGAGTGGTTCCGCGAGTACCCCTGGGACGAGCTGAAGCTCTCCGAGTTCCCCGCACTCGCCACCTACGCCCAGGGCTTTCCCACCGACATCACGTTCTCCGAGGCGATCGGATTCCTGACGCAGCAGGAGGAGACGGGAAACGCGCCCTTCACCATCGCCGCGCACGAAGCGGCGCACCAGTGGTGGGGCAACCTGCTACTCCCGGGCAAGGGGCCCGGCGGGGACCTGCTGTCCGAGGGGATGTCGCACTTCTCGACGATCCTCTTGACCGATCAGGTGCAGGGGCTCGCTGCGCGGATCGAGCTGTGCAAGCGCTTCGAGGAGAACTATGGCGACGCCCGGCAGGTGGACTCGGAGAGGCCGATGGTGAAGATCGACGGCAGCAGACCCGGCGACACCACGGTGACCTACGACAAGATGGGCTGGGTCGTATGGATGCTGCTCCAGGAGATGGGCCGCGAGAACCTGCTGCGCGGACTGCATGATTTCCAGTCGGCCTACGGCGAGAACCCCGACCATCCGGTGCTACAGGACCTCACCGCGTTCCTGCGCCCGTATGCGCCCGACGGCGCCGCGTACGACGCCTTCGTCCAGCAGTGGTTCCACGAGGTCGTGGTGCCCGAATACGGGCTCACGGATGCGAGGAAGGCGGCGATGGGCGACGGCTGGGACGTGACGGTCAACGTGACGAACAAGGGGGCCGGCACAATGCCGGTCGAGATCGCCGCAGTCAAGGGCGAGCGCTTCGGCGAGAAGGGCGTGGCCCAGCCCGACTACCAGGACGCTCGCCTGGCCGTCACGCTGCGTCAGGGCGAGTCCAAGGACGTCGCGATCCGCTGCGACTTCGAGCCCGAGCGCGTGGTGGTCGATCCCGACGCGCTCGTGCTGCAGCTGCGGAGAAAGAACGCCGTGGCCAAGCTCTGATACGAGGCCTCAGCGCATTCCGGTCTGGTCCCCGCGCTGAGGTCCGTGGGGGCGCCAGTAGGACGCGGATGCGCTGCGAGTCAGATGAGCACCTCGATCTCTCGAGCCCAATCACACCGTCGCGATCTCGCTGACGTAGGGGCGCCACAGCGGGGTGGTCGAATTCGACCACCCCGTCGTGGACACGAGGTCGGTCCCGTGTCGCAGCGCCACGTCCCAGAAGCTGGCGTGCCCCGGCATCACGACGATCATCCGGGTGCGGGCGTCAACGAGCGGGAGGAGCATGGTCTGGCGCTGCGCTTCCGTCACCGCGCGACCCGTGGCCCCCCAACCGCGTAGCGCGATGCGCGCTTGCCACAGCGTCGTCAGGATACCGGCGGTCAGGGTGGCGGCAAGGAAACACGTGGCGGCCACGGCCTCTCAGTGCCGGCGCAGGAACTTCGAGGCTCGATAGACGGTCGACGGGGCATGGGCCAGTACCGCCTCGTTGGCCGCGTACCGCCGCAGGTCGGCCGCGAGCTCGGACGCCGTGGCGTAGCGCCGTCCCGGCTCCTTATCCAGCGCTTTGAGCACGATCCACTCGAGCTCGCCCGCGACCAAACGCCTGAGCGACTGCGGGTCCGTCCGCCGACGGAGGGCCACGTCCTTGACCGATTCGCCGAGGCTCTGAACGCGTGTCGCGGGGCTGGGCGGATCCACCTCGCGGATGATCCGCAGCACTTCGAGGCCCGCGGCCGCCCGCAGCTCGCGGGGATCGAACGGCAGCGCGCCGACGAGCAGCTCATAAAGCACGACGCCGAGCGAGTAGATGTCGGCCAGCGTGTCGACGGCCGATGCCGTCGCCCCGGCCTGCTCGGGGCTCATGTACTCGGGTGTCCCGAGCACGATCCCGTGCTGCGTGTGCATCGTCCGCTCGGTCAGCTTCTGGTGCATGGCCTTGGCCACGCCGAAGTCGATCACCTTCACCGTCGCTCGTTCGTTCTCTTTGAAGACGAGCAGGTTCGACGGCTTGACGTCGCGATGGATGATCCCCTTCCGGTGCGCGTGCTCGAGCGCGTCGCAGGTCTGGAGGACGAGCTCCAGCCGCTCGCTCATCGGAAGCCGTTCCCGGTCGCAGTACGCCGTGATCGGCTCGCCCGGCACGAACTCCATGACGAAGTACGGTCGACCGTCTTCCGATACCCCGGCGTCGAACACCTTGGCCACGTTCGGATGACTCATCAGGGCGAGGGCCTGGCGCTCGGACTCGAAACGCTGCAGCACCTGGTCGCCGTCCATCCCGGGCTTGATCAGCTTGAGCGCCACCCGGCGGCGGATCGGACGCTCCTGCTCGGCCAGGTAGACGATTCCCCTCCCGCCCTGGCCCACGATCTCGAGTAACCGGTACGGTCCCACGCGCTCCGGCATCTCGGGGCGCGCTCCGGGGCTGTCGTCCGTCTCGAACGCCAGCCTCAGGAGACAGGCGAGGCAATCGACGCTTCCCACGACAGGCTCGCCACACGTGGGACAAGCCCCAGGGGACGCCGTGTGACTCAAGGCGTCATCCGTGCGAGTTCCTCTTCTCGGGTGGCGCTACGGAGTTCCACAGCGGATGTTACGCGACCCGCGCGATCAGCGGAGGTTCTGGAGCAGCACCGCGTCCGAGGTCGCGGCACCGCTGGTGTAGGCGATCTGCTTCCCGTCCGGGGCCAGATCGAACTCGAACAGCGACTCGTAGGGCGAATGAACGAGCACCCGCGGAGGGCCGCCCTCGATCGGCTGGAACAGGAGGTCGGCGTCGCCGCTTCCGATGTAGACGATCCCGTCGCTCTCGGGGGAGAAGCGAATCGGGCCGTTGTCAGAAAAGACGTCGAGGACCCGTACGGGTGGGCCACCCGCAGCGAGGCGGATCACGACCCGTGGCTCGATCCGTGACCGGTCGACCACCTCGTGAGCCAACCAGCGACCATCCGGGGAGAAGGCGGCGCGGAAGCTGGCGTCCTCCATCAACGGCACCGGCGCCCCGCCCTCGATCGGCACCTTCCACAGCGTAGGTACGTCGTAGATCGAACGACGGAACACCACCCACCTGCCGTCGGGCGTGCATTGGGGGGACGAGGCCTCGATGCTCGAGAGCTGAACGGCGTTGCTGCCGTCCGCGTCGATGCGCCAGATGCGCGGGTCCCCGTTCCGGTTCGACAGAAACACGATGTGGCGACCATCGGGAGTAACGTCGGGCTCCCAGTTCGACCGGCTGTTTGCCGTCAGCTGTCTCGGCGCTCCGCCGGCCGCACGCAGAGCCCAGAGGTTGCGCTCGGGGTTGGTCGCGAGCGCATACACGAGAGTGCCATCGGGTCCCCACGCCAGGTCGCCGTACTCACCGACTCCCGTGACGACCGGCCGAGCCCGACCTGGATCGTCCCGCGGCGCGATCCAGATTCGTGCCGGACGCCCGACCCGGATCGCGATGATCGTCCGACCGTCGGCGGTGACCTGCGGGTAGCGGTAGGCGTTCAGGTCGCGCGTCATTCGCGTCATCACGCCATCCGGGTAGGACACGTGCCACAACTGACCGAAATCGACCGGGTCGTCGCTCACGGTCACGACCAGACCGCCTCTGTCCGGGAGCCAAACCGGCCCCCGGATCTGGGACCGCAGCTTGGTCACGATCGGCACGGTTGAATCATCGTCGAGCGATCGAACGGCGAGTCCCCAGTACGCACCCTCCGCGTCGCGATCGGAGAATGCATACACGATCGCCCGACTGTCGGGCGACCACGCGGCTTCGAGCAACTGCAGCGACTCGTTGCCGACGGCCAGCGCGCGCTCGACGGTGCCATCCATGGTGGTGAGCAAGATTGCCCCGACGCGTGGAGTGCCTTGCCAGCGCCGGATCAGCAACCGCCGTCCGTCCGGTGCGGGCCGGACCATCGCGATTCCCGTTATCCGCGTCCGCGGCGTGCCTCCGTTCAGAGAAACCTCATACAAGACTCCGCCGACGGGCTGTAGCCGCAACTCCGTGATGTAGAAGAACGACTCGCCATCGGCCGAGAATGACAGAGACCAGTACTCGCCGTCGATCGGCGCCACGAGCTGCCGTGCGGCACCCGTGGGCAGCGGCTGGATCCACACGCTGTTTCCCACGGGCTCCGAGCGGACGTACGCCGCGTGACGCCCGTTGGGCGAGATCGCACCGGCGATCACGTTGCCGGTCGACGTGAGCCGCGTGAGCTGCATCCGCCCGAACGACCCGGAAGGCGGCTTTGGGTCCGATCGGAGCACGACGAGCGCCGCTCCGGCACCGGCGGCGAGGGCCAGGACGATCCCCGCCATGGCGAACGCCGCACCGCGGTTCCGCCGCACGAGCTTCCACACGCGATACCAGGCCGTCTGCGGCCGGGCCAGAACCGGCCGGTCGGCCAGGAAGCGTCGCAGGTCCGCCGCCAGCTCGGTAGCCGAGGCGTAGCGTCGACCCGGGTCCTTCTCCAGCGCCTTGAGCGTGATCCAGGCGAGCTCCCCCGAAACGAGTCGCGTCAAGGTCGGCAGATCGGTTGCACGCCGCCGGGCCATCTCCGCGGCGGTCGGGCCGAGACCCACCAACCGTGCGGACGGTCGCGGAGGATCCACCTCGCGGATCTTCCGCAGCATCTCGACGTCCGACGTCACGCGCAGCTCCTGTGGGTCGAACGGCAGTGCTCCGACGAGCAGTTCGTACAGAACGACCCCGAGCGAGTACACGTCTGCGCGCGCGTCGACCTCGGTCGAGGTCGCCCCGGCCTGCTCCGGGCTCATGTACTCCGGTGTCCCGAGCACGAGCCCTTGCCGTGTGTGGAGCGTCCGATCGGTCAGCTTCTGATGTAACGCCTTGGCCACGCCGAAGTCGATGACCTTGACCGTGGCTCGATCTCCCTCGCGGCACACGAGCACGTTCGACGGCTTGACGTCGCGGTGGATGATCCCCGTCCGATGCGCGTGCTCGAGCGCGTCACACGTCTGGAGGAACAGGTTCACGCGTTCGCGCACCGGCAGCTGCTCCCGGTCGCTGTAGCTCGTGATCGACTCGCCGTCCACGTGCTCGAGCACGAAGTACGGTCGACCGTCTTCCGATACCCCGGCGTCGAACACCCGGGCCACGTTGGGGTGAGACAGGATCGCGAGGGCCTGGCGCTCGGACTCGAAGCGCTGCAGCACCTGGTCGCTGTCCATCCCGGGTCTGATCAGCTTGAGCGCCACCCGGCGGCGAATCGGCCGCTCCTGGTCCGCCAGATAGACGATACCCATTCCGCCCTGGCCCAGGACGTCGAGGATGCGATACGGGCCGACGTGGTCGGGTGCCGCCACCCTGGGCGGCTCCGGAGTGTCGAACCCGAGCTCGATCAGGCAGCCCGGGCAGCTCCCGTCGGGTGCCGCGCGCGCTCCGCACGCAGCACACCGGCCGATCGTGATCGCGCTCACGCCCGGACGATGCGCTGGAGATGGCGCAGCTCGTCCTCGATGTCCGCGGGGGACTCGACCGTCTGCGCAACCTCCTCGCGCAGCAGCTCTCCGAACTGCCGGCGCATCCGGTGGACGCCGACGCGAACCGCGGACTCGCCGATGCCGAGCGTGCGCGAGACGTCGGCATACGCACCGGTCGGACCCTTGGCCAGGAACGGTCGCAGGGCGGCGAACCGCTCGGGGCCGACCGAGTCGCACATCACTTGCTCGAGGCGTTCGAGCGCACGGGAGATCACGGTCGAGGCCCAGCGCCGGTCGAACAGGCGCTCGGGCGATTCGTCGTGCGATGGCTCCCGCACGAGCCACACTTCGTCGTCGCACGCGTCGAGCGACAGGAGAGCGGTGCCGCCGCCGCGCTTGAGCGCGGTCTCGCGATCGTGCTCGTCGGCCAGATAGTTCTTCAGCGAGCTGAGGAGGAACGTGCGGAACTTGCCGCGCTCGGCACGCGCGCGGCCGACCCCTCCGTGCTCGAGGAGCTTGAGGAAGAAGCCCTGCGTCAGGTCCTCGGCCTGCCGACCGTCCCAGCCGCGCCGGCGCAGATAGGCGTAGATCGGCGGCCAGTAGGTACGGCACAGCGCGTCGAGCGCGTCACGCGCGCCGGGGTTCCCGCTGTCGCTCGCCGCGAGGACGAGCGACCAGCGCGTCGTCTCGAAACGACGATCGCCGGAGTGGGCCACGTCTCCCCCGTCCCGAGCTCGCCGGCCCGCGGGCGAGCGAATGGGGTGAGGTTAACACACGGAGCGAGCGTCGCCCCAGCGCGTGCCGTGGTCGCTCCGATCATGACGTGACCGCCCCATCCTGAACCTACGCAAATGTCGCGATCGACGGTGACACGGTCGTCCTGGGAGCCTTTAGCGACGACGTCGGCGCCAGCGCGAACCAGGGCTCGACCTACGTGTTCGTCGAGTCGTCGGGGGGCTGGGTCACGATGACCGAGACGGTCAAGCTCACCGCTTCGGACGGCGCGGCCAACGACGACTTCGGGGCCAGCGTGGCGATCGAAGGCGACACGGTCGTGTCCGGCGCGTTCGGAGATCGCATTGGCACCAACTCGTTGCAAGGCTCGGCCTACGTGTACGTGGTGTGCGACGACGGAGACCCCTGCACGACCGACATGATCGATTCGGGGACCGGCGCGTGCCAGCACGTCGCGTACACGGGTGCGTGCGACCACGGGAACCCATGTACTTCGAACGACACGTGCGCCACGCGAGCTTGCGCCGGCGAGGGTCCGCCTGTGTGCGTGTGCGACGACGAGAATCCGTGCACGGACGACACGTTCGACTCAGGGCTCGGAAGGTGCGTCTTCGCGCCGAACACGCTCGCCTGCGACGATGGGAACGCCTGCACCAGGATCGATACGTGCCGCGGCGGGACGTGCAACGGGGCGGATCCGGTGGTCTGCTTCGCGGCCGACCAGTGCCACGACGTTGACGTATGCAACCCGCTGACCGGGTTCTGTTCCGATCCGCCAAGCCCCGACGGTGCCATGTGCAGCGACGGGAGCGCCTGTACCCAGGTCGACACCTGCCAAGCGGGTTCGTGCACCGGCAGTGACTACTTCTGGTCCGGCGTGCTGCAGCCGATCAACGGCGACGGCAGCTCGATCTTCAAGCTCGGGAGCACGATTCCGGTCAAGTTCCGGCTCACCGGCGCGTGCGTCGGACTGCTGGGTTTCGAGGCTCGGCTCTACGTGGCCAAGCTCACCGACAGCGTCGTCGGCACCGAGGTCGAGGCGATCTCGACGTCGAGCGCCGACACGGGGAACTTGTTCCGGCCCGCGGGGGACGACCAGTACGTGTTCAACCTGTCGACCGACGGGCTGTCGAAGGGCACGTGGATCCTGCGGATCGATCTCGGAGACGGCGTGCCGAACCGCACGGTGACCGTCTCGTTGAAGTAGACGATGTGGGGTCGGGCTTGCGAGCCCGACCCCAGTTGGAGCTACGGACAGGCCCGCGACGACCCGGCGATTCCCGCATCGCGACTCGCGGGCTGCTGCGCCATCGCCTCGTCGTAGGTGCCGCTCGCCGGGCAGACCAGGTCGACGGGCCGCAAGACCACGAACTCGCATTCCTCGCCGACGAGCGGCGGGCCGTAGGGAACGATGAGCGCGAGCCCGCTCATGTCGTCGGCGACACACGCCTCCTCGCCGATCGGAATGGCGTCCAGCGCTGCCGTGAAGTCGCCGTCGGTCGCGCGGAGCATGTCGAGGCTGCCGCGCACGACGTCGTACCACTCGGCGTCGCCTGCGGTCCAGGACCAGATCACCTCGTCGGTCGGCGATTTTGCCGCCCGGATCGCGCCCGTGTAGAGCGGCGCCGGACACGCCCGCGGCGCCACGACCTCCGCCGACGGTGCGCTCGCCCCGCCGGCGTCCGGCCCTCCCGTGTACCCTGCCGTCACCACGTAGTAGTAGCTCGTGTCGGGATTCAGCCCGGTATCGGTCCACGCTAGGGACGTCGTGCAGGCGACCGCCTCGTACGGTCCGCCGCTGAAGAGCGAGCGTCCCACGCTGTAGCTCGATGCGCCCACCGAGGCCAGCCAGCCGATCTGGGCCTCCGTGTCCGTGCGGCTCGCCGCGACGCCCTGGGGTGCGCCGAGGTTCACGAGGAGCGAGGTCGCCGCCGCGTGGACGAGCGGGGTCGATGTTCCTTTGACCGTCAGGGACAGCGCGTACGGTTTCACGCTCGTGGTCGTGTTCATGGTAAGAACCGACGTGCCCGACCCGCTGATCGATGAGGGACTGAAGCCGCCGACCGTCACGCCGCTGGGAAGGCTACCCTCGGTCCCGACCGTCAGGCTCACCGATCCGCTGAAGCCGGCGCGGGCGGTGACGGTGACGTCGAACGTCGCCGACTGCCCCGGCTCGATCAACCGGGATTGCGGGTCGACCGAGATCTCGAAGTCCGCCGTGGCCGGCAGCACCTTGATCTTCCGTGTGGGTGGGCTGGGGTCGGAGTTGTTGTTGGAGTCGATGAGCGTCAGCGAGGCCATGTACTCGCCGGCGGCGGAGTACGTCACGGAGCCCGGGTGGTGCGCGGTCGAGGAGGCCGGCGTGCCGCCCGGGAAGACCCACGCGTACTTGGTTGCCACGCTCGACGTGTCGAACGCCACGGACTGCCCGGCGGTGATCGTCACATCGGACGCCGGGGAACTGATCGCACCGTCCGGCGGGGCGGCGGCGAACGAGCTCAGCTCGACGAACGCGGCCACCGACGGAACGCCGGACGTGTCGAGCAGGAACAGCATGTAGTATCCGGGCGGGGCGACGTTGCCGCTCGGCGGAGCGGTGAGCGACAGCGTCCCCCCTGAGCCGCAAGCGGGCTGGGGCGACGGGCCGCACAGGCCGACGACGCGCTGCTCCATGTCGAACGCGTGGGTCGTCGAGCCGGGTCGCACGAGGACGGCCGAGGCGATCGAATTCGTCGCGCTGTAGGTCACCGTGAACGTCGCGCCGTAGTTGATGAAGGACGGCGTGACGTCGACGATCGCCGGGCGATCCGTCGGGTGGTCCTGCGAGTCGAACAGATACGGCGGCCTGTAGATCTCGATCGCGCCGAGGTACTTGCCGCGGTCACCGGGATTGCTGCCCATGCTGGCCACGGTCGCATCGGGGAGCAGCACGGCGGTCGAGTGGTAGAGCCGGGAGTAGGACGCGGTTCCGCCCGAAGCCATCGTGCCGGTGGTCGAGTCGTACAGGTCGGCGGTCTTTCCCGGTGTGTCGGGCGCCTCGTCGTTCACAGACCCCCCGGAGGCCAGCACCTTCCCATCGGGGAGCAGGATCGCGTTCATCTGGACCCGCGCGGTCGACATGTTCGGGCCCGGGGTCCAGGTCGGGGTCGCCGCGGACAGATCGATGATCTCGGTGGTGTTGAGGCCCGGGCCGCCGAGGCACAGCACCCGGGGCGCATAGCTCGGCGGCAGGAGCGGCAGGAGCGCGCAGCCGCCGTACGAGCGGTTGACCGTGGTGTTGGGGCCGAGGGTCCAGCTCTTGGCCACAGGATCGAAGAAGTAGCCGGCGGGGTTCCGGCCGCCCGAGCCTTGCCCGGTGTAGAACACCTTGCCGTTGGGCAGCAGGAACAGACGAGGAAAGAGCGGCGGAGAGAACCCGTTGTCGATCGGAGCGCCCCAGCCCGTGCCGCTCGCCAGATCGTAGATCTCGACCGTCGTGTTGGTCGACCCGCTCGAGTTGAGCCCCGAGATCGCCATGAGCCGGCCGTCGCCGAGCGTCGTGGCCGAGGCATACCAGCGACCGCTCGCCATGCTGTGCGACTGGGCAAACTGTCCCGTCACGGGATCGAAGATCGACGCCCGTCGATCGCCGGTGAACGAGTAGTCCGCCGACCCGCCCACGATCAACGTCCGCCCGTGGGGCAGCTGCGCCGTCCCGGCGCAGAACACGTCGTAGTACAGCTGCCTGACGACGATGCTGCTGCCGTCGACGCCGTTCGGATCCCACAGCGCGTTGCGGTAGGCCGCGGCGCCCGAGGAGTGGTTGGCGGCGTCGTTCTCCGATCCGGCGACGATCAGTACCTGGCCGTTGTGCAGAACGGTGGCCGAGATCGGGTTGATCGGCATCTGATACGGGAGCGTGGTCCAGGTTCCGGTGAGGTGCGGCACGTTGTCGGGGCACTGGGCGTGCGCCGCCGTGCCGCACGCGAGGAAGAGGATCGTTGCGGCGATCCACCCGCCGGTTCCGTAGCTTCGTCGCATCGCCGGTCTCCCCGCGCTAGAACAGCTCGAGAAACGACGCCAGGTCGTCCTTCTCCTGCTGGGTCATCTGGAACTGGAGCACGTTGTTGTAGTGCTGGATCACGTCCGGCAGCGTGGCCGCCGAGTTGTCGTGAAAGTAGGGTGCGGTGTGCTTGACCCCGCGCAGCGCCGGCGTGTCGAAGGCGTTGAGATCGCGCAGGTCGCCGGTGATCGCCGCGCGCCCCGGATCGGGCGTGACGGTCACGGTCACGCTGCCGTCCGGCTTGTGGAACGCGAGGCGCAGCAGCGGCAGGTTGAGCGCGTTGATGTCGCTGACCAGCACGTTGGTGAACTGCGGCGTCGTGGGCGCGGGCGGCGTGTGCCCCAGCTCGCCGCCGTGACAGCGCAGGCAGCGCAGCTCGAACGAGACCCGCCCGCGCTCGGCCGCCGGACTCT
>Ga0180085_1000195_pt1 | contig 20847 bp, 22 predicted proteins | sample EasRiv730_16_10D_FD_123013 | JGI IMG/M metagenome (GOLD analysis project Ga0180085, IMG submission 123013) | Soil microbial communities from meander-bound floodplain in the East River, Colorado, USA - East River metaG ERMLT730_16_10D | ecosystem: Environmental > Terrestrial > Soil > Floodplain ... | reverse complement strand
GCCGGGCGCGCCGACCCCGCCCCCCCGGGCCCCCCCGCCCCGCGGGCGCCGCTCCGCCGCGCCGCGGCCGCCCCCCGCGCCGCCCCGACACGGCGACCCGGGCCCCGAGCGCGGCGAAGCGCAGGGCCATCGCACGCCCGAGGCCCGTGCCGCCCCCCGTGATCCAAGCATGCCGGCCCCGCAGCAGGTCGGCTGCGACCCAGGGTTTCATCATGCCGCTCATTCTGCGCGAAACCGAGCGCCGCCGGCAATCCTCACGGACGTTGCCGGGACGACGACGCGCGTGCGAGACTCGTGCGCATGAGCGGACCGCGGCCGATCGCCCTCGTTGCCATGGGCGGCCACGCCTTCATGCAGGCGGACGAGACGGGCACGATCGAGGAGCACGAGCGCAACGCCGAGCACATCGCCGGGATCCTGATGACGCTGGTCGAGCGCGGCTACAACCTGATCGTGACCCACGGCAACGGGCCGCAGGTCGGCAACCTGCTGATCCAGCAGGAGCAGTCGCGCTCCGAGCTGCCGATGATGCCGCTCGATGTGCTCGTGGCGATGACCGAGGGCAGCCTGGGCTACATCCTGCAGCAGGCGCTGCTCAACCAGCTGCGTCGGCGCGAGATGAAGACCTACGTCGTCACGGTCGTGACCCAGGTCGTGGTCGACGCGCACGATCCGGCGTTTCAGGCCTTCAACAAGCCGATCGGACCGGTGCTGTCGCGCAAGGAGGCCGAGCGGCGGCGCGACGAGTGGGGCTGGCAGATCGCCGAGGTTCCCGCACTCAAGGGCTATCGGCGCTTCGTCCCCTCGCCGCGGCCGCTGCGCGTGATCCAGCGCCACATGATCCGGGAGGCCGCACAGGCCGGGCACATCGTCGTGGCCTGCGGCGGCGGCGGGATCCCGATCCACGTCCGCGACGACGGCAAGTACGTCGGCATCGAGGCGGTCGTCGACAAAGACCTGACGTCGAGCGTGCTGGCGCGGGACGTGCAAGCCGAGCTGCTGATCATCCTCACCGCCGTGCCGCAAGTGTACGTCGACTACGGCAAGCCCGACGCTCGCGCCCTGACCGCGGTGACGCTCGAGGAGATCCGGCGCTACGTCGCGGAGGGCCAGTTCCCCGCGGGCAGCATGGGACCCAAGATCGAGGCCGCGATCGGCTTTCTCGAGCAGGGCGGGCGGCGCACGCTGATCACCGACCCCGACAGCCTGCCCGCGGCCATGGAAGGCCAGGCCGGCACGCACATCATCGGCCGGTTGTAGGGAGGAGACGATTCCGACCGTTCAAGGCCACCTGCTCGGGCTGAAGCCGGCCGAGCGCCAGCAGCTCGAGCGCCTGTTCCGGCGCCGCGTCCCCCCGCACCTCGTGCTGAGCCACGATCTGGCGCGCGAGCTCGCCGAGATCAGCCACGGGCTGAATCGGCGCGTGGGCCTGCTGATCGACCGCGCGGGCCGCATCGACGCCGTCGCCGTGGGCGAAGCGCACCGGCTCGAGGTGCCGCGCAAGCCGAGCGCGCCCTCAGGCCGCCTGCGCTTCTGCACGCTGCGCTTCGTCGCGACCAAGCTCGTCGACGAGGAGCTGACGCGCAACGATCTCGCGCCGCTCGCGCTGCACCGGCTCGACGCGCTCGCGCTCGTCGCGGTCGAGCCCGACGGCGGCCCCGGACCGGTGCGTGTCGCGCACCTGCTGCCCGCATCCGAGCCCGCGTCCGGGAAGACCGAGCCGGCCCGCGAGCCCGCGGCCGTGCACGTCCCACGCGGGCTCGTCCGCCCCAAGCCGCGCGGGCTCGCCGGACGACGAGCGCGCAACGGCGCGCACGACGTATCGACCGACGGCGAGCGCTACCGTCTGCTCCCGCCGCGCCCGGCGGCGCGCGTCGACGAGGACTTCCTCGCGCTGATCGGCGCGCTCGAAGAGGAGTTCGACCGCCACCTGCCGCGCACGAAGCGTGCCGCCGAGGGTGGGCGCGCGATCCTGGTCCACGTCACGACGAGCAGCCGCGCCCAGGCCGAGGCCTCGATGAGCGAGCTCGAGGAGCTCGCCGCATCGGCCAACCTGCGCGTCGTCGAGCGTGTGGTGCAGCGCCGTCAACGCTTCGACGCGCGCACGCTGCTCGGAGCGGGGAGACTGCAAGACCTCGTCGTCGATGCGCTGCGCCTGCAGGCCGAGTTCATCGTCGTGGACCAGAACCTCTCGCCGGCCCAGGCCCGCGCGCTGGCCGAGGCCGCCGAGCTGAAGGTGCTCGACCGGACCCAGCTGATTCTCGATATCTTCGCCGCGCGAGCGCGCACGCACGAAGGTCGGATCCAGGTCGAGCTGGCCCAGCTCAACTACCTGCTGCCGCGGCTGATGAGCCGCGGCGACTCGGGCCTCTCGCGCCTCGAGGGCGGGATCGGCGGCCGCGGACCGGGCGAGCAGAAGCTCGAGATCGACCGCCGGCGCGTGCGCACGCGGATCCAGGCGCTGCAGAAGCTGCTGCAGGGCGAGCGGACACGGCGCCAGCAGCGCCGCTCGCGCCGGCGCGAGCGCGACGTGCCGGTCGTGTCGATCGTGGGCTACACCAACGCCGGCAAGAGCACGCTGCTCAACGTGCTGACGAAGAGCGACGTGTTCGTCGAGGACAAGATGTTCGCCACGCTCGACCCCTCGTCGCGCCGGCTGCGCCTGCCGCGCGAGCGTGAGGTCGTGATCAACGACACCGTGGGGTTCATCCGCGACCTGCCCAAGGACCTGATCGCGGCGTTCCGCGCCACGCTCGAGGAGATCGAGGATTCGGACCTGCTCGTGCACCTCGTCGACGCTTCGCACGCGCAGCGCGGCGCGCAGATCGCGGCGGTGGACAAGATCCTGGCCGACCTCGGCTTCGAGGCCATCCCGCGGATCCTGGCGCTGAACAAGGCCGATCTGCTGCCGCAGGACGCGCGGACCGAGACGGCCTGCGAGCATCCGGGCGCGCTGTTTCTGTCGGCTGCGCGCCGCGAAGGGCTGGCCGAGCTGCTCGAGGCGATCGACGACGCGCTCGCGGCCCGGCACGCCAAGCCCAAAGGGCAACCAGCGCCGCAAGCCCCGCGCTTGCCGCGCTCGGGAGTCGAGGTGTAGGCGAGTCTCGCCGAGCGTTCGGCCCCGCGCGTGCAGCGTTTCTTGCAGCGTATGAAGGCGCAACGAGACGGATCAGACGACAACTTCCGTCTTCCGAGGAGGTCGCCGCGACACCCCGTCGTTCGCCACCGCGCTACACTGTTGGCCGCAACCGATGCGGCAGTTCGGCCGCATTAGCGTTAGGTGTCCGGACAGGTAGACCGATGAACCGCGTTGTCGCGAGCATGAGCATCGGACTGCTGCTGACCGGCGTTTCAGCGTCGGAAGCAGCGTGTGAAACGCGTTGGTCGCTCGGCGGCATCTACCTAGGAATGTCTGGAAGCGAACTTCGGAAGAACTTAGGTTGCTGGAAAAGGACGAGAGTCTGCGATGAGCTTCGCGAGATCTCTCCGAGAAGCGCCGAGCGCAAGAAGAGAACGGATCAAGAGGTCCAAGGAGACGGTAGGATCACCCGTTTCCATCTTGGCGACTCGCGATTGGCTGGAGCGAACGACCTTCGCGAGTTCAGTCTGGGTCAGCTTCCGCCGCAGGCGTCGCTGCCTGAGCCCCTCAGCGAGTCGTAGTCGCATCTCGACGTATGCCTCTTCGTCCGGCGACAGGTCGAGGAACTCTCGGGTTGTTCCTACCTTCCAGCCCTTGGCTTCGAGTCGCTTCTTCTTCTGTTCACGCATCGTCGTACTCCCGGAATCGTCGCCTGCACGTCTCGATCACCGACCGAGGGGTTGCCGACGTCTTCTTGACGAAGACCTCGCCGATCACAATCGCGTCTGGGTCCACCCGGTACACGATTCTCCACGTGACGGCCGAATCCACGATGCGGAGCTCGTGACAACGGGCTCCGACAACCGGCATGGGCCTGGACTGCGGCATGGTGAGACGATGTCCCTGTTGCAGACGTCTGAGCAAGAATCCAGCCTCCAAGCGCGCCTCCCTCGAGAACGGCGGGGTCTTCACCTCGCTGTGGAGCCAGACGAGAGGTTTGTCGCTGAGGCTCATCCGGAGACAATGTATGTCGGTTCTGACATACGGTCAAGCTGTCGGCCAGCACCTTAACAGCGCGCTTGCCCCGTCGGACCTTCCTGTCACGCCCGTAGCGAGCCAAGCAATGGGGCGCGCCAGGGGATCCGTCCCGAGTTCTGTGGAAAAAAGGAAATGGCGTAACCTCCTGTTGAGCAAACAGGGCCTCACAGCGAGGACGGAGGGTTGCGCCGTGAGAGAAGGTACCACGACCCTGGACGAAGCGGTTCGGTTCCGACCAGATGGTGTGGCCTGAGGCAATCGAGCGCTCGATCTTTGCCATCGACGAGGCGGCGTTCTTGAGCGAGGATCAGAAACGGGATATCTTCTACAACAACGCGGCTCGTTTCCTGCGGCTCAGTCAGGAGGAGATCGCGAAGCACCATGAGCAATGGGAGACTGCGGCAGAGGGAGCGTCGGGATGGCACCTCAGATGAGGTCGTGCCCTGGATGTGGGCTCGAGTTGCCTATAAGCGAGCGGAGCTACGATCGGAAGTTCCACGCGTCTGCCGAATGCTGGTCGCTGTTCGAGGAAGTGCTCGCCGCTGAGTTCCAAGACCCTGTTCTCTTCGGGCAGGTCCACCAGCTAACGGTGGACGCCTACGCCGTTCAGCATGCTGGCGGCCGGCATCCGGACAAGTCCGTGTGCATCCATTTCGTCGGGCTCTACCTCGTGCTGGAGCGGAGCGTCAAGCCGGTGGAGGTGCCACCGCTACTGCGACGCCTCGCACGCCGTGCAAGTTGGCCGCACCTGGCTCCTCCGGAGGAAGCCGGACTCCTCACCGTGTATGACGTGGCGCTTGCAGACTCACCCACGACGCATGCATTGCGGGTCCGGGAGTGGGCCGAAGGCGTCTGGCAGGCGTGGGCTCCGCATCAGCACATTGCACGTGAGCTTGCCGAGAATCTCGGTCGTGGTGAGCAATGCGCTCATGGGTGAAGGCAGGGATCGGGGCCGGCACGGCATTCTCTGCGGTCGGGATCGCATTTGTAGCGGTGAGTCTCTTCACCGACATCTCGAGGACCACGTGGGTCTTCCTTGACAACGCGAAAGGTGCGCTCGGCTTTGGCTTCTGCGGTCTCGCTGGGTTTCTGATCGGGCGACGCACAAACCGGGCGGACTTCAGCGCGGCCGCGGGCGCGCTCGGCGGGCTGATTGCGGGCGTCACGGTGCCGGTTGCGATGTACGTGCTGGCCTACGAATTCGTCGATGTGGTTCGACAGTATCCGTTCGAGTACTACGACTATCTGGGCAGTGGTGCTTCAAGCGTCCAGGAGTTTCTCCTGTCGCCCAGCGGTCATGCGACGGTGCGCGGTACGAGTCTTGGGCTGGTTCCGATCGTCGGGGCGTGGGCGGTTACGCTCGGTGCGGCCATGGGGTATCTCGGCGGACGCATTGGCGGGCGCTGGCGGGGCACGGCTTCGGCGACCGCGCGGCCCAACAGGCCGCTGCCGTTCTACGTGAACGGCCTCGTGTGAGCTTCGGCCAGGGACAATGCGGGAGGCCGCCTGGCCTCATGTTCATCGGGGGCTTTGTAATCGCGGGCGCGCTCGAAGGGGCTGTTCCGCTACCTCCTGTTTCTGGCAAGCCACTCCGCGTCGTCGAGCTCACCTTCGGGTGGCTCCTTCTCGCACTCGGCGCGTCTCTGTACGTCACCGCCATCGCAGCCCTGCGGCGTGCGCACACGGCCGTCCTGCCAGGAGATTCGGCGACGCAGCTCGTCACGAGTGGCCCCTACCGCTTCTCGCGGAATCCGGCCTATCTGGGGCTAGCCATCGTGTGGTGCGCTGTCGCCGCGCTATTGAATTGGGGCTGGCCCATCCTTCTTCTTCCAGCGGTTGTGATCGGCCAACAGCTGTTCGTGATCCGGACCGAGGAACGGCACTTGGCCGAGATGTTCGGGGAAGCGTACAGCGCCTACTGCCGACGGGTGCGCCGCTGGCTTTGACAGACATGTGACCGTGGCAAAGGACCCGCGATGGCTCTGACCGCAACAACACGCTGGAAGGAAGAGCTCATCATAACCGATGAAGAGGGGCGTTCGTTCACGTTCCAGTGCGGATGGGGCGTCGATCCATTGGTGGCGTACGTTCCCGGGGGTGACCAGTGGGAGCGCTGCGTTCCCGTCTGGCTTCGCGATCGTCGTGGCGAGGTAGTCGAGGCGATGAAGACAGTGAATCATCGGGCACTGGACATGAACTCCTCCCTCGACGGCGAACGTGGAAGGCGCCGACACACGCGCATCCTCGTTACTCACTACGGCGGGCCCGATGCACTTCAGGTAGTTGAAGAAGAGTGCCCCGAGCCAAGGGACGGGGAAGTGCGGGTGAGAGTGCTGGCCGCAGGCGTCTCCCTGCCCGACGTCATGGCGCGCGAGGGCGTTCATCCTGAAACACCCCCGGTGCCCTTCACGCCGGGGTGGGATCTGGTGGGCGTGGTGGATCGGCTCGGCGAGGGAATCTCCGGAATCGAACCAGGCCAGGTAGTTGCCGCGCTACCGATCCACGGTGCCTACGCGGAGTTCGTCTGCCTGCCGCAGCGTGAACTCGTTCCGGTGCCATCCGGGGTGGACGCCGCGGAGGCCGTCAGCCTCGTGCTGAACTACGTCACGGCGTACCAGATGCTGCATCGCTCCGCCGAGGTTAGACGGGGCCAGCGCGTGTTGATTCACGGTGCGGCAGGCGGCGTCGGCACGGCCCTCTTGCAGCTGGGTCGCCTCGCCGGGCTGGAGATGTACGGTACCTGTTCATCGCGAAGCGCGCCGGCCGTTTCCGACCTGGGGGGTATCCCAATTGATTACCGGCATCAGGACTTTGTGAAAGAGATTCACCGCCTCACGCGCGACGGTGTGGACGCAGTCTTCGACCCCATCGGCGGTGGCCACCTCTGGCAATCCCGCAGGGCTCTTCGTCGTGGCGGGAGGGTGGTGGGCTATGGCCTTCGTTCCTCGCTACGCGAGGGAGGATTGGCTTCAGGTCGTCCAGGTCGTCGTCAGCGCTTTCGTGGAACCGTCATCTTCGGGTTGTACATCGCCGGGGGCTGGCTTCTCCCGGGCCGGAAACGGGTGATCCCCTACAGCATCCAGACGCTCAAACGGCTGAAACCGGAATTGTTCCGACAGGACTTGATCGCCTTGCTCGACCTCCTTCAACAGAAGCAGATCAAGCCGCTCATCGCGCAGCGCTTTCCTCTTGCCGAGGCAAGGCGCGCGCAGGAGTTGCTCGCGAAGGGAGGCGTCACGGGGAAGATCGTGCTCGTGCTGCCATCGCCCGAGTCAGGAGCGGCGTAACAACAACATGCCGCGGAAGGCGCACCGCGCCCACTCGGAGAACAGGATGCGCAACAGTCCCTATCTCGTCGAAATCCGTCTGCATCCAATCAAGTCACTTGATGGGGTGACCGTGCCCGAGTCTCGCATCGGACCCGCAGGCGGTCTGGAACTCGATCGTGTGTGGGCGCTCTACGCGACGGATGGTCAGTGCATCACCGGAAAGAGAACGGCCGAGGTGCATCCGATTCGCGCCGCATTTGCGCCGGACGTCAGCTCCGTCACACTGTCGGCCACCGGTAAGCGCCACAATGTCCAGCCGCAGACATTCGCGTTTCCTGGCGACTTCGCATCGGCGGCGGAATGGTTCAGCGAATACTTCGAACGGCGAGTCGTCGTGCGATACGCCGCGGAGGGGTTTCCAGACGATACGATTCGCAACGGCCCGATGGTTGTCTCCACGGCGACGCTGCGAACCGTCTCCGATTGGTTTCCCGAAATCGGGGTGGATGGATTGCGCCGGCGCTTTCGCACTCCCTTGGAAATCGGCGGTGCCTGCGCGTTCTGGGAAGACCGGCTCTTCGGCGTGCATGAGAGCGATGCCGTGCGGTTCACCATCGGCGACGTGACGCTCGAAGGCACCAATCCGTGTCCCCGCTGCGTTGTTACCGCGCGAGACCCACTCAACGGAGTCGAGTGGGTCGGTTTCCAGAAGCGCTTCAGCGATCTTCGCCGTGCCCACTATCCGCATTGGGCATGTGCACCAGACCGAATAAGGCACTTCTACCATCTCGGGATCAACACGCGCGTCGCACCGACTGAATTTGGGAAGGTGCTACGGGTGGGTGAGCTGATCGACTGCGAGCCTACCAGCGGATAATCCTGACGCGCCCAACATGGCGCTAGCTGGACTCTATCCGAGGACCTGGAATGAGCGGCGGGCGGCCGGCAACCGGCAATACGGTATGCTGACGGCTTGACTGTGAGACTCACCCAGGAGGTCCACATGTTCACATCCACTCTGAGGACCGGTGCAATCGTGCTGGCTCTGGGCGCTACCCTGTTCGCCCCCGTCTCCGTGGCGGCAGAGCAGCCGCAGTCCGTGCTTCAGCTGTTCAACCGCATCCCGAAAACCCCCGCCACGGTCCAGGAAGCGGATCAGATGGTCAACGGCAACCAGCAGATCCCGGCTGTCGTGACACTGAAGGCCGACCTCGAAGCGCATGCATCCGCGGTTGAAGAGATCTTCGGCGTCGCCGACGCCAAGATCCAGGCCCGCATCGGCGGGGGATCGACGCCCGCGGCCGTCGCGGGCATCGACATGGCCCGCATGCAGACCGACAAGGCCTACGCGAAAGAGATGGAAGCCAAGATGAAGACCATGTCACCCCAGGAACTCATGGCGATGTCGGCGGCCATGGCGCAGGGCATGGGCACGCGCGGCTCGGTGGCGGTCTACGACCCGCCCGAGGTGAAAGCTGCGGCGGAGGCGGGTCAAGCCCTCATGGACCCCGAGCAGCAGGCAGCGCAAACGGCGACCTACCAACGACGCTGGGCCGAGGTCGAGAAAAAGGTGGCGGCCGTGAACGAGGAGTTCGCTGCGAAGTTCCCCAAGATGCGATTGAGCTGTGACGGCGAAGGCGGTGGCAGGCCCGAGTGCCAGGCCGAGCGGGCGCGCTATGCCGCCGAGATGATGCCGCTGCTGGTCGCGCGCGACGCCGAGATCCTGCGCGTGGAAGCGGCCGCGCTCGAGGACGAGCGCACGGCCCTGGCCGCGCAGGTGCGCACGGCCGACCAGCACCTGTTGGCCGCGCAGTACGGTGCCGCGTCGCAAGAGCTGGGAAACCCCGCAAACATCCTCTTCCTCGACCAGCACATGGTGAATGAGATCCAGGTGTTGGCGACCAAGCTCGAGGACGTCGTCAAGCGCGCGGCACTCGTGACCCACTGCGGACCGAGGTTCTTGGGGAGCTCCAGCAGTTGCTATGGGGGGCAGTGAGTCGTGGCACTATTGGAGATCGGCGCTTGGCCGGCGACTGCTGGTGAAAGCGTGCATGCGATTCGGGAAGTCGTCGCTCGCCTCAAGGCCGTCTGACATGCCGCGGACGACACGGAGATGACCGTGGAAGCCAACCAGGGCACGTTGCTGAATCCGTGGTTCAGCATGTGGGCTCGACCTCGGCGCACGATGCGCCAGATCCTGGATTCTGATCCGGAGCGCCTAGTCCTCGTTCTGGCCGCGATCGCCGGCGTGTCGCGAGCATTGGACCGCGCGAGCCTCAAGTCGCTGGGGGATCGCCTGCCGTTGTTCGGAGTGCTGATCGCCGCGATCGTCGGAGGGGCGCTGTCCGGCGTCCTCCTGCTCTATCTGTACGGGTTGTGTCTCCGCTGGACGGGCCGCTGGTTCGGCGCAAGTGGCTCAGCCTCCGCGGTTCGCGCCGCGATTGCCTGGCCGAACGTCATTACCGCCTGGGCCCTGTTGCTGTGGATTCCGGAGGTTCTGCTCTTCGGCAACGAGCTCTTTACGACGGAAACACCGATCCTCGACGCGAACCCTGCGATGCTTCTCCTACTCCTCGGCTTCTTTCTTCTCGAGCTCGTCCTTGCGATATGGTTTGTCGTGGTGTTCCTGAAGTGTGTTGGAGAGGCCCAGGGATTCTCGGCGTGGAAGGCGCTGGGAAACGCGGTGGTCGGGGGTCTTGTCATGATCGCGCCCTTCGTGGTCCTGGGAGTCGTCATCGCGCTCGTTGCCTTCTAGGCCGGTGTTGATGCATCTGCAGGAAATGGTTCAGGGAGTGGTCGACGCCTATCTCGAGGCTGTCGACGACGAAGCTCCCGGCCTCGTCGAGGGCCTGTACCTGACGGGCTCGACCGCGCTGGGCGAATTCCGCCCATCGACGAGCGACATCGACTTTCTCGCCGTGACGTCCGATCCTCCCGACGCGGCCGCTGTCGAGGCACTCGGCCGAGCGCACACCCGCTTGCGGAAGCGTCGTGCACGGCCGTACCTCGACGGCCGGTACGTGACGTGGGACGACCTGGCGCGAGACCCACGGCAAGTCGCCCCTGGTCCGTACTCGTATGCCGGTCGGTTCCATGCGCGTGGTCGAGGTGACTGCGACCCGGTCACCTGGCACACGATGGCCAGCCATGGGCTGCGATGTCGTGGGCCGCTACCTGAGGACCTCGCCATTTGGACCGATTCCGCGGCGCTGGCCACGTGGACGCTCGACAACTTCAACGGCTACTGGCGACCGCTCTTGCGCCGCGCCCGTCGCTTCCCCGACCCTTGGTGCTTCACCGCGTTCACCTCGTACGGCGCGGTGTGGTTGGTATTGGGCGTGTGCCGGCTGCACTACACGTTGGCCACAGGGAAGATCGGCTCGAAGGAAGAGGCGGGCCGCTACGGCATGCAAGCGTTTCCGGAGCGGTGGCACCTCGCGCTGAATGAAGTGCTGCGCATCCGCCGGGCCGATCGCGCCCGCCCCGATGTGCCGAGCGCGCTGTCCGAGATCATCGACGACCTGCGAATCCGAAAAGCAGCGGACGGCGGCTCGCTGTACCGGACTCCCGCTGCCAGGCGTCGCGACGTTCTGGCGTTCGCCGATATGGTCCTTGCCGATGCCACGGGCCGCGGCTGACGCCTGGGGGGGCGAATGGGGGACGTTCGGGCAACCGCATCGTTGGTGATTCAGGCGCCGCCGAAGCTCGTGTACGGGATTCTCGCAGACTATCGTCAAGGTCATCCGTCGATCCTCCCGCGGCGGGCGTTCCTGTCGCTGGACGTGGAAGAAGGCGGCGTCGGCGCGGGGACCGTCATTCGTGTCCGGATGAAGGTGTTCGGCGTCACGCGACAGATGCGTGCGAGGGTTTCCGAGCCGATGTCTGGTCGGCTACTCGTCGAGACCGACGTGGACACCGGGCTCACGACGACGTTCGATGTGTATCCCGAAGGCAAGGGCACACGTGTGACGATTCTGACGCAATGGGTGACGCGGGGGCTCAGGGGATGGGCCGAAGGTCTCCTGGCGCCCCGGTTCTTGGAGCGGCTGTATGAAGAGGAGCTTCAGAACTTGGCGCGGTTGGCGGAGAGCCGAGTCAGTGGCGCACGTCCCGCCTGACATGGCCACGCAACGCGCCGGCTATTCGGGCACTCCACTGGCCAAGAAGCTCGGGATCACCGAGGGCAGTCGTGTCGCCGCCCAGCACGCGCCTGTCGACTACGCCCGACTCCTCGAGTCCATTCCGTCGGGAGTCGTGTTCGAGAAGAAGGTCTCCAAGCTCACGAAGATCGTACATGTCTTCAGTGACCGGAAGGCGAGCTTGAAGGCGGACTTGGGTGCCCTGCGCCAGTCCATCGCGAGCGATGCTGCGATCTGGGTCTCTTGGCCCAAGAAATCGTCCAAGGTGCCAACCGATATCACCGAAGACACGATCCGGGAGCTGGCCCTGCCCCTCGGCTTCGTCGACGTGAAGGTCTGCGCCGTGAGCGAAGTCTGGTCGGGACTGAAGCTGGTCATCCGCAAGGAGCTCCGCTGAGGCCGCGACAGGTTCTGGCTCCCGAGCGAATCGGGGTGTAGGCTTTCGGCACTTGAAGCGAACAGCCGAGCTGCGCGGTCTGTCCGAAGACCATCATCACGGTCTCGCGCTCGCGCAACGGGCGAAGCGGGCCGCGGCGGGCCCGGCCGGTCATTCCACCGAAGAGGCGTGGGCCGACATCGAGCGGCAGTTCGAGGCCGAGCTCGAGCCGCATTTCGGCATCGAGGAGTCGCTCCTCGCGCCGGCCCTGCAGGGGCAAGGCGAGTCGGAGCTCGTAAGCAGGCTCTACGAGGAGCACGCGGCCCTTCGCGAGTGCGTCGGCCCGAGCCGCGGACGCTCTCCCGCGGATCTGCTGCGCTTCGGCGAGCTGCTCGAGAGGCACATTCGGTTCGAGGAGCGCGAGCTGTTCGTGGTCGCCGAGCAACGCCTCGGCGCGGACGCTCTGCGCGCCGTAGCGCAGGCCTGCCACGCGAGACGCGTGCCGAGGAGATGAGATGAGCCAGCACACCGCGGTCGTCCGATGGGAGCGCGACGGCGCCGCGTTCACCGACAACCGCTACAGCCGAGGCCACTCCTGGAGCTTCGATGGCGGGATCGAGGTGCGCGCCTCCGCGTCCCCGCAAGTCGTCCCGGCGCCGCTCTCCGTCGTCGAGGCCGTCGATCCCGAGGAGGCGTTCGTCGCGGCGCTGGCCAGCTGCCACATGCTGTGGTTCCTCTCCATCGCGGCCAAGCAGGGCTTCGTGGTCGAGAGCTATCGCGACGAGGCGAGCGGGCTGATGGGCAAGAACTCCGCTGGCCGGACGGCCATGATGCAGGTCACGTTGCGGCCGAGGGTGGTGTTCGCCGGCGACAAGTCCCCTTCCGCCGTCCAGCACGACGTGATGCACCACGAGGCACACGAGAAGTGCTTCATTGCCAACTCGGTCAAGACCGAGATACGGTGCGAGCCGATTGCCGAATCGAAGAGGTAGAGCCCTCGCTGCAGGAGACCAGACAAGGCGATGGCGGGTTGCTGTTCGGGCTGGCCGTTGCGGTCGCGGTGTTGAGCGTCGCCGTACTCTCGGCACGGCGCAGCGAGGTAGCCTCGCTCGTCCGTCGGCTCCGCTGATTCGACCTCCCGCCGCGAAGGGAGGATCGTGACGCGCGGGTTGGGCCGCTTGCCGCGCTCCCAAATCGAGGTGTACCCTCTCGACATGTCCTCGCCCCGAGGCATCGTGTGGCCTCAGTGGACCCATGAATGCGTGTGGCGCTCATCCTGGCCGTAGGAGTGACGGGCGCCACAGTACTGGGAGGCCCCTTCCTGTTGGAGGCGGTCCAGTTCCAGGCCTTGCCGGCAGGCGTCACCGTCGATCGTATCGTGATTCGCAAGGGAGAGCGCTCGCTGACCGTCTTCCAGAACGGCGTCGGGCTCAAGACTTACAAGGTGGCGCTCGGTCGCGTACCCGAAGGACCGAAGCGATTTGAGGGTGACGGCAGAACGCCGGAAGGCCGCTACATCATCGACTCCCGCAAGTCAGACAGCGCATTCCACCTGGCGCTTCACCTGTCCTATCCGAACGCGGCCGACCGTGCCTTCGCTGAGGGCCAAGGGAGGGAGGCGGGCGGGAGGATCATGATCCACGGAGTGCGGAACGGACTCGGTTTCCTTGGGCCGTTACATCGTCTCGTCGACTGGACCAACGGGTGCGTTGCGGTTACGAACCGAGAGATCGATGAACTGTGGCGCGTTGTGCGTGACGGCACCCCACTTGAGTTGGAGCCGTGAGCGATGGATGATCGGCGCGGGGATCGGGACGCGCCGAGACGAATCTGGTTCCGTAATCTGGTGACCGGATTGGTGATCGTGCTCGGGTTGTTGACGATCATCTCGGTCGCCGTTGGGAGATTGGCGAGCGCGGGTGTCGACGTCGCGTTGACGGTCGGGTTGCTTCTGGTTGCCGTTGGACTGGTCATCCTGCTGATCGATGTCTTCGGTGTGGCAGGTTCTGGCGGCAACCAACTGTTCCTGACCGGATTGAGCTTGGCCCTGGGTGGCATGATCTACGCTTGGACCGGCGTCCTGTGGTTCGCGGTCGTCGCCCTGTTGCCACCCTTCGTCTTCCGCGCAGGGAACCGTTGAACAACCGGGGAATTGGCCCAGTATGGTCTAGTTGCGCTTCGCTCGAATCGGCGTACAATCCTGATCCGAGCTAGACCAGGGACGGGCCATGCGGGCGACCATCTTCGGCAATCTGGCGATCGACCCCCGAGCCGCGGAGCCGGTTTACCGGCAGATCGCGGACGGGATCCGCGACGCTCTGACCGCTGGCCGGATCGCCGCTGGGCAGCGTCTCCCGCCGACGCGTGATCTGGCCAAGGCGCTCGGCGTCAACCGGAACACGGTCGTCGCGGCCTACGACCTGCTCATCGAGACAGGGGAAGCGACGGGCCATGCCGGGCGCGGGACGTTCCTGGCCGGGCCGCGACCGACGGCCGCGCCTCCGGGCGATCGTGATCCGTGGTACGGCGCGTTCTCGCGCGCGGTCGAGGGGCCGAGCGTGGGGAGCCTGCTCGCAGTCTACAGCGTGGCCACGGCGCACGAGGGCATCTCGCTCGCCGGGAGCTATCCCGCGGGCGACCTGATGCCGGTCGAGCCGTTCCGCCGCGCGGTCGAGACGGTGTTGCGCGAGCGCGCGGTCGAGGTGCTGTCCTACGGTCCGACGGCCGGCTACGGCCCGTTGCGCGAGACGATCGCCGCCGGAATGCGCCGCCGCGGATCGGTCTGCGACGCCGCGACCGTGCTGGTCACGAACGGCTCGCAGCAGGCGCTCGAGCTGGCGCTGCGCACGCTGCTCGATCCCGGCGACGCCGTGGCCGTCGAGGACCCGACCTACACCGGCGCGATCAGCGTGCTCTCGGCGCTCGGCGCGCGCTTGGTCGGCGTGCCCATGGACGAGGAGGGCCTGCGGCCGGATCTGCTGGCGCAGGCGCTCGAGCGCCACCGGCCGCGCGTGCTCTACGTGCAGCCGACGTTCCACAACCCGACGACGCGTGTCATGGGCGAGGCGCGGCGACGCGAGATCTTGGCGCTCGCCGAGCGCCACGGCGCGCTCGTGGTCGAGGACGACTGGGCCGGCGATCTGCGCCTCGACGGCACGGATCTTCCCACGCTGCACGCGCTCGACCGGGGCCGGCGCGTGCTGCACGTGAGCACGTACTCGAAGAAGCTGCTCCCCGGGCTGCGCATCGGCTGGATCACCGCGCCCGCGCCCGTGTTCGAGCGGCTCGTGGCGCTCAAGCAGATCGAGGACTGCGGCACGAGCCCACTGGTCCAGGCCGCGCTCCACGCGTTCATCGCCGCGGGTGCCGAGAGCGAGCACCTGACGCGGATCCTGCCGGCCTACCGTGCGCGTCGCGACGCGATGGACGAGGCGCTGCGCGAGAGCTTTCCCGCGACCGCGCGCTGGACCCGGCCGACCGGCGGCCTCTTCACCTGGGTCACGCTGCCGGGCGGGATCGACGGCGACGAGCTGTTCGCGGCGGCGCGCAACCGCGGCGTGCTCGTGGGGCGGGGCAGCCTGTTCCACGTCAACGGCGGCGGCCGCGACACGCTGCGGCTGACCTTCTCCTCGGCGACCGAAGAGCAGATCCGCGCCGGGGTCGCCGTGCTCGGCGAGCTGTTGCGCGAGCGTGCGCCCGATCGTCGCCCCGAGTCGCGCGAGCGCGCGCTCGAGGCCGTGCCGATTCTTTGAACGAGGGAGGTGCGACATGTCCGACACGCACACCGGGACTCTGAAGCTCAAGACCGGTCTCGCCGAGATGCTCAAGGGCGGCGTGATCATGGACGTCACGACCGCCGAACAGGCGCGCCTGGCCCAGGACGCGGGCGCGACGGCGGTGATGGCGCTCGAGCGCGTGCCGGCGGACATCCGCCGGGACGGCGGCGTCGCACGCATGGCCGACCCGGAGAAGATCGCCGAGATCATGCAGGTGGTGTCGATCCCGGTCATGGCCAAATGTCGCATCGGTCACTTCGCCGAGGCGCAGCTGCTCGAGGCGCTGGGCGTCGACTACATCGACGAGAGCGAGGTGCTCACGCCGGCCGACGAGGAGCATCACGTGGACAAGCACGCGTTCCGCGTGCCGTTCGTGTGCGGCTGCCGCGACCTCGGCGAGGCCTTGCGGCGCATCGGCGAGGGCGCGGCGATGCTGCGCACCAAGGGCGAGGCGGGCACGGGCAACATCGTCGAGGCCGTGCGCCACATGCGCGCGGTCCAGGGTGGGATCCGGCGCCTGACCATCCTCGGCCCCGAGGAGCTGATGGCCGAATCGAAGCGTCTCGGCGCGCCGTACGAGATCGTGCGCCTGGTGGCCCAGGCCGGGAAGCTGCCCGTGCCGAACTTCGCCGCGGGCGGGATCGCGACCCCGGCCGACGCGGCGCTGATGATGCAGCTCGGCGCGGAAGCGGTATTCGTCGGCTCGGGGATCTTCAAGGCCGCCGATCCGCAGCGCCGCGCCCGGGCGATCGTCCGCGCCGTGACGCACTACCGGGACGCGGCCGTCGTGCTCGAGGTGTCGCGCGGGCTGGGCAAGGCGATGGACGGGATCGAGACCGCGACGATTCCCGAAGCGGAGCTGTTGCAGAAGCGAGGCTGGTGATGGCACGCGTCGGGGTGCTCGCGCTGCAGGGCGATTTCGCGGCCCACGTCGCCGCGCTGGCCGACGTCGGCGCGCGCGCGATCGAGGTGCGCCGCACGGCCGAGCTCGACATGCTCGACGGCCTCGTCGTTCCGGGTGGGGAGAGCACGACGCTGCTGAACCTGCTGGATGACGAGCCGTGGTTCGACGCGCTGTGCCGATTCGCGGCGCAGGGCGGGACGCTGCTCGGCACGTGCGCCGGGGCGATCCTGCTCGCGCGGGAGGTCGTCGGCCCGACGCAGCCCAGCCTGGGCCTGCTCGACGTGACGATCCGGCGCAACGCCTTCGGCCGGCAGGTCGACTCGTTCGAGACCCAGATCGGGCTCGCGGGCGACGTGCTGCCGCTGCCCGCCGTGTTCATCCGCGCACCGCGGATCGTCCGCGTTGGCGCGGGGGTCGAAGTGCTGGCACGCCTCGACGGCGAGCCCGTGCTGGTGCGTCAGGGGCGCGTGCTCGCCGCGACGTTCCACCCGGAGCTGACCGCCGATCGGCGGCTCCAGTCCAGCTTCCTTGCGCTCGCCGCGTCTCGGGGACAGGGACGCGAGGTACCGGGGTCCGAAACGGCCGAGGCCGAGCTGGTCGAGGCACGGAGAGCGACATGCTGATCTACGTCGACGGCAAGCTGGTTCCGCGCGCGGAAGCGAAGATCTCGGTATTCGACCACGGGCTCCTGTACGGCGACGGCGTGTTCGAGGGGATCCGGGTCTACGACGGCAACATCTTCCGCCTGCGCGAGCACATCGACCGGCTCTACGAATCGGCGAAGACGATCTGGCTCGACGTTCCGCTGAGCGTCGACGAGCTGGAGCGGGCGACGATCGAGACGGTCGCGGCGAACGGCATGCGCGACGCGTACATCCGCCTGGTGATCACCCGCGGGGTGGGCGACCTGGGGATCGACCCCAGCACGTGCAAGCGCTCGACCGTGTTCATCATCGTGACCACGATCGCGCTCTACCCCAAGAAGTACTACGACGAGGGGATCCCGCTGATCACCGCCAGCACGCGGCGCATCCCGATGGAGTGCCTCGACCCGCGGATCAAGTCGCTGAACTACCTGAACAACATCCTGGCCAAGCTGGAGGCCAAGCGCGCCGGTGTGCCCGAGGCGATCATGCTCAATCAGTGGGGGCGCGTCGCCGAGTGCACGGCGGAGAACATCTTCATCCTCAAGAACGGCGACCTGCTGACGCCGCGACTGACCGAAGGGGCGCTCCCCGGCGTGACGCGCGGCGCGGTGCTGGGCCTGGCGCGCGAGCGCGGGCTGAACTGCAAGGAGACCGTGCTCGGCATGTACGACCTGTACAACGCGAACGAGTGCTTCCTGACCGGCACCGGCGCCGAGATCGTCCCGGTGGTGCAGATCGACGGCCGGCAGATCGGCACCGGAAAGCCCGGAGCGATGACGCGCGAGCTGACCGAGCGGTTCCGCGAGATCCGCGTGCGCGAGGGATCGCGGGTCGAGTATCCGGCAGCGGCGGTGCAGGCCGGCGGCTGACGCGCCGGGCGCCGTTACGGGCGCCCGGCCATCGAGTCCATCGTCACGGGCAGGCTGGCGGCGCGATCAGTTGCGGATCTCGAGGGGCGGCCTGGCCTGGTCCGCCCGACTCGTAGCTTCCCGGGCCGGCGCAGTTCCCGCCGCGGACCAGGAACCAGAAGCCCTGTTCCGGGTCGGGGTCGATCGCGAAGGGCACGGACGTCGCCCCCGCCGCGTCGAGCGTGCACTCCTGGACCGCTGCGGCGAAGTCACCGCTCGTGGCGAGCAGGGTCATCAGGTCCCCGCGCACGACGTCGAACGTCGTTGCGCCGGCGAGCGGGGTCCACGACAACGACGTGGTGCCGACCGTGAGCTCGATCGGTCCCACGGGCTCGACGGCATCCTCGTCGGCGGTGCCGTTGCAGTCGTCATCGATGCCGTCGCAGGTGGGGTCAGACCCCGCCGGTGTGCCGGCGGTGCAGGAGTCGATCACAGCACCGGCGCTGCACGAGGTCGCGCCGACCGCGGAGCAGGCGCCGACTCCGCAGCTGGTCGGTGTCGGCTGGTAGTCCTCGTCGGTCGTGCCGTTGCAGTCGTCGTCGACACCGTCGCAGGTGGGGTCAGACCCCGCCGGTGTGCCGGCGGTGCAGGAGTCGAGGACCGCGCCGCCGCTGCACGAGGTGGCGCCGACTGCGGAGCAGGCGCCGACTCCGCAGCTGGTCGGTGTCGCCAGGTAGTCCTCGTCGGCGGTGCCATTGCAGTCGTCGTCGACACCGTCGCAGGTGGGGTCAGACCCCGCCGGTGTGCCGGCGGTGCAGGAGTCGATCACAGCACCGGCGCTGCACGAGGTGGCGCCAAGCGCGGAGCAGGCGCCGACTCCGCAGCTGGTCGGTGTCGACAGGTAGTCCTCGTCGGCCGAGCCGTTGCAGTCGTCGTCGACACCGTCACAGGTGGGGTCAGACCCCGCCGGTGTGCCGGCGGTGCAGGAGTCGAGGACCGTGCTGGCGCTGCACGAGGTCGCGCCGACCGCGGAGCAGGCGCCGACTCCGCAGCTGGTCGGTGTCGCCAGGTAGTCCTCGTCGGCGGTGCCGCTGCAGTCGTCGTCGACACCGTCACAGGTGGGGTCAGACCCCGCGCATGGAGCTGGCTGGACCGTCACGCGCACTGTGCCCTCGTTCGAGACGTTGCTCGACGTGTCCTCAACGGTGTACCCGAAGGAGTCGATCGCCGTGGCCGAGCCGTTGTGCCAGTAGCGCGCGACGCCCGTCCCCGGATCGATCGACGTGATACTGCCGTTCTGGGGCTGGGTGACGACGGTGACCGTCGACGGGTCCATGTCACCGCCGCCGATATCGTTGGCCAGCACGTCGATGTCCACGTATGTGCCGTGGTCGACGGCGGCAAAATCGTCGTTCGTCACCGGAGACTCGCCGCACGCGGGACGGAAGTACACCCGATCGCTTGCGGACAGGCCCGCCGTGTCGGCGACCTCCAGCACGACCTCCCAGAAGTACTCGTTGCCGTCGCAGCCGACGCTCGAGATGCTGACCGTGGGGTTGCAGCCCGCGACCGCGGGATCGCTGTGCGTGTGGTCGTTGTGGTGCAGGATCGTCGTCGACGTGCAGGCCAGCTCCGCCGCCGAGTGCTCGGCGTCCGAGATGGCAGCGGATATTGCGTACTGGATGTCGCCGGTATCGGTCTCGTAGTAGGTCACGTCGGCCAAGTTCGTGATGTCCACGACGGGGGGCGTGTTGTTGACCGAGACGGTCAGCGTGACGTCGGACACGACGTTCAGGTCGTCGATCACCGTGAGCGTGACGTCGAACCGGGTCGGTGCGCCGCCGGGAACGACGAACGTGTGCAGCAGGTTCGGCGAGGTGTCGATGGGCGAGCCGTCCCCGAATCGCCACTCGAAGTCGAGCGGCTGGTCCTCGGGATCCGAGGATTGGTCACCCGTGAACTGGACGGTCAACGGACTCGAGCCAAAGGTGACGTTGGCCGAGGCCACCGCCTGCGGCGGGAGGTTCCCCTGCGTCTGATGGTAGATCCGCCGCACGCGGTCGCCCCACTTGACGTAGTACAGGTCGCCGGTGAACGGGCTCATCGTCAGGAACACGACCGGACCGGCGGCAGGGTTGGCGGGAGAGCCCTCCGGCGCGGGAACCGGAAAGAACTGGCGCACCTGGGTCGGCCGGTCCTGTGCGTCGAACACGATGTTGTGGATCCACTGCTTGCCGTAGTCGGACTGGAAGTAGGTGTTGTGATACATGGCCGGAAAGCTGGTTCCCGTGTACCAGGTGCCGCCGGCCACCGCGTTCGCGCCGAACTGCGGCCCGGTGTACGTGATCCCGGAGCCGGCCGCGCCCACGTTGGTCGTCGTCGCGTTGCCCGACGCGTTGTACGTCCCGGTGCGCATCGGGCCCGTCGCAGCGTGGTTCCAGTCGATCACCGGGCGAACGTGCTCGAACTTCGGGATGTTGGCCGGGATCTGCTGAGCCGCGTTGCACGGGTTGGGGAACGAGACCGTGTTCAACGTGTCCTGCTTGATCAGCTCGCGGAAGTAGAAATACTGCCGCGTGCAGGTCGTGCCGTTGTACAGCGGGTTCGGCGCGTCGAGGTTGTTGATGTTGGCGGTCGAGTACGTGCCGTGGGTTGTCAGCCCCTCGAACACCGGCCAGCCGAAGTTCTGTCCCGGGCCGGTCACGGTGTTCAGGTCCTCCCACGTTCCCCAGCCGACGTCGCCGACGTAGAGCACGCCGGGGTTCGCGTCG
>Ga0180085_1000194_pt1 | contig 20866 bp, 18 predicted proteins | sample EasRiv730_16_10D_FD_123013 | JGI IMG/M metagenome (GOLD analysis project Ga0180085, IMG submission 123013) | Soil microbial communities from meander-bound floodplain in the East River, Colorado, USA - East River metaG ERMLT730_16_10D | ecosystem: Environmental > Terrestrial > Soil > Floodplain ... | reverse complement strand
CGTGACGCCGTGTTGCGCCGTGAGGTGCTGCTGTCCGAGGGCGACTTGTTCAATCGCACGGCGCTCGATCTGTCCAAGGCCAAGATCAACCAGTTGGGCTACTACCAGGTCGCGACGGAGCCCACGGTCGAGCCCGTGGAGGGCGAGGCGCGCGTGCGCGTGCGCTTTGCCGGCGAGGAGCAGGGACGGAACGAGATCCAGATCGGCGGGGGCTACAGCGGGGTGGACGGCGCGTTCTTCAACGGCGTCTACTCGACGCGCAATTTCTTGGGCCGCGGGCAGATCGTGTCGGTCGCGATGCAGGTCGGCGGCCGCTCCAACCGCTTCCAGATCTCCTTCCAGGAGCCGTGGTTCCTCAACCGTCCCTACCGCTTCGGCGCGAGCATCTTCCGGCAGGACGTGGAATACGGCTCGACGCTCAACAGCACGAGCTCGGGGGCCGGCCTGGTGCTGGGCAAGCGACTGAAGCGCTTCGGCAGCCTGGACCTGTCGTATCGGTTTCAGGACGTGACCTCCGAGTCCGTGCTGGTCGGCGGCACGACGCCGACGACGATCGTCACGACGACCCAGGTCTCGAGCCTGACCCCGGTCTATACCTTCACCACGATCAACAACCCGTACCGCCCGACGCGCGGCCGGTCGTGGACGACGAGTCTGCAGATCGCGGGCGGGCCGTTGGGTGGCGACACCTCGTTCCTCAAGCCCGTGCTGATGTTCACCGGATACCGTCGGGCGTTCGGCCGGTCGTTGTTCGCGCTGCACGCGCAGGCAGGGTGGGTCCGCGAGTGGCAGGGCGGAAGCCCGCTGACGGGATCGAACATCGAAGGCGTTCCGCGGTTCGAGCGGTTCTGGCTCGGCGGCGAAACGCTCGGACCGCGTGTATTCGAGACGCGCAGCATCACCCCGCTGCGCTACGTCGAGCTGCAGGACGGCGTGATCGTCAACGTACTGGGGGATCCACGGTTCGTCGCCGTCGACGACCTGGTGACGAGCGGCGGGATCCCGGCGCTGGTCGAGATCGGTGGCGACCGGATGTTCCTCGCGCAGCTCGAGCACGTGCTGCCCTTGAACGAGCAAGTCGAGATTGCGGGGTTCCTGGACGCGGGGGACGCGCTCGCCGAGGATCAGTCGCTCAACTTCGACACACTGCGGGTGTCGGCCGGAATCGAGTTGCGGTTCCACCTGCCGATCTTCCCCGTTCCGCTGCGGCTGATCTACGGCTTCCCGATCCGGGAGCTCGAATCCGACCGGACGAGCAATTTCACGTTTTCCATCGGGCGGAGCTTCTAGCGCGGCCCGGACAAGGAGAGGCGAGGATGGGCAGTGCGAACGTGCTGGGGACCGCCGTGCTGATGGCGGCCGTGATGGCCTCAGGTGCCGGAGAGGCGAGAGCGCAGAGCGTTCCGAAGATCGGCGTGTTCGATTCCCAGCGGATCTCCGAGGAGACCGCCGAGGGGAAGCGGATCCAGGCCCAGCTCAAGGAGGTTCGGGCCCAACGCGAGCGCGAGATCGAGGAGGAGACGAAGCGGATCCAGGAGCTCCAGCAGCAGCTCGAGCAGAAGGGCTTGTCGCTGTCCGAAGAGAAGCGCACCACGCTCGAGATCGACGTGCGGCGTCGGATGCTCGAGCTCGAAAGCCGCAAGGACATCGCGTCCCGGGGGTTCCAGCTCGAAGTCGCGGCCGCCGAGGCCCGATTCAACGAGAAGCTGCGCGGGGCGATCAGCGAGTTCGCCAAGCAGGAGCAGTTCACCGTGATTCTGGAGGGGGCGAGCGTGGCCTGGGCCTCGGCCTCGATCGACGTGACGACCGCGCTGATCGATACGTTCAACCGGATGTTCCCACCGCCTCCAGCCCCGTCGCCCTGAGGTCAAGGGCGCCGGATCGGTGTGCTGAGGCATAATCCGCCGTCCGGGACCGCGGGGCCCGGGGAGGACAGCGTGAGCGGACCGCTGCGGCTCGACGAGATCGCGGCTCGAATCGGGGGGGGCGTCCACGGCGACGGCGCGCTCGTGATCCGCGGCGTGGCGACGCTCGATCAGGCGGGTCCCGAGGAGTTGAGCTTCTTCACGAATCCACGCTACCGGAAGGCCGCGGAGGCGAGCCGGGCCGGGGCGATCCTGGCGCGATCCGGTGCGGATCTGGCCGGTCGAACATGGCTCGAGTCGGCCGATCCCCACCTTGCGCTGGCACGAATTCTCGACCTGTTCCACCCGCGAGCCGTGTGGGTGCCCGGGGTGTCCGAGCGCGCGTCCGTCGCTGCGGGCGCACGCCTGGGGCAGGACGTGACCGTCGGACCGTTCGCGGTGATCGAGGACGCGGTCGAGATCGGCGAGCGTGCGGTCGTGGCCGCCGGCGCGTTCATCGGTGCCGGGTGCCGGATCGGTGCCGGGACGGTGATCTTGCCGCGCGCGGTGCTCTACCCCGGAACGCTGGTCGGGTGCCGGTGCCTGATCCACGCCGGCGTGGTGCTGGGCGCGGACGGCTTCGGGTTCGCGACCGCCGGCGGGCGCCAGCACAAGGTCCCCCAGGTCGGCCGCGTGGTGATCGAGGATGACGTCGAGATCGGAGCCAACACGACGGTCGATCGCGCCATGCTCGGCGAGACCGTCGTCGGGGAAGGCACCAAGATCGACGATCTGGTGATGGTGGCGCACGGGGTGCGCCTCGGGAGAGCATGTCTGATCGCTGCGCAGTGCGGGATCGCCGGCAGCACGAGGCTCGGCGATCATGTGACGCTCGCCGGGCAAGTTGGCATCACCGGCCATCTCGAGATCGCTCCCGGGACCGTCGTTGCGTCGAAGGCTGCGGTCTACGCGGACGTCGAGAAGGGTGGGCTGATCGCCGGGATCCCGGCCACGGCGCACATGCGCTGGAAGCGCTCGCAGGCCCTGGTCGCGCGACTTCCGGAGATCTGGGCCGAGCTGCGGGAGCTGCGGCGCAGGGTGTCGGACCTCGAGGCCGAACGGACGCAGTGAGCCGAGGGTGCGCGCGATGGACATCCAGTTCATTCTGAGCAGCCTGCCGCACCGCTATCCATTCCTGCTCGTGGATCGGGTGCTCGAGATCGAGCCGCGACGTCGCATCGTCGCGCTCAAGAACGTCACGTTCAACGAGCCGTTCTTCGCCGGCCACTTTCCCGGTACGCCGATCATGCCCGGCGTGTTGATCCTCGAAGCACTGGCGCAGGCCGGCGCGGTCCTGCTGCTCCAGGACGTTCCGGAGCGGGACGGCAAACTGGTGTACTTCACCGGAGTCGACGGCGCGCGCTTTCGGCGGACGGTCGTCCCGGGCGATCAGCTCCGGCTGACGGTCGAGGTCATCCAACTGCGCGCACGGGCCACCCGGATGCGGGGGAGCGCCAGCGTCGACGGTCAGCTGGCCGCGGAGGGCGAGCTGATGTGTGCCCTCGTCGAGAGAAGCCCATGACCGCGACGATCGATCCGCGGGCCGCCGTGGCCCCGGACGCCGAGCTGGGCGAGGACGTGCATGTCGGGCCGTTCTGCACGGTCGGCCCCGGGGTGTCCATCGGCGCCCGCACGCGGCTCGAGTCTCACGTGGTGATCGACGGACCGGCGACGATCGGTGCGGACAACGTGATATCGCCGACGGCCGTGCTGGGAGGGGCGCCCCAGGACGTCAAGTACCGGGGCGCGCCGACCCGCCTCGAGGTCGGCGACCGCAACCGGATCCGTGAAGGCGTCACGTTCCATCGCGGAACGGAGCACGGCGGCGGCGTCACGCGAATCGGGGACGACAACTTCTTCATGGTGCACGCCCACGTGGGCCACGATTGCCAGGTCGGGAGTCGGACCACGTTCGTCAACGGCGCCACGCTCGCCGGGCACGTGGAGGTCGGGGACGGCGCGACGATCGGGGCGTTCAGCGGCGTGCACCAGTTCTGCCGGGTCGCGCGCTTCGCCTTCATCGGCGGCTACTCCGTCGTGACCAAGGACGCGCTTCCGTGGGTGCTGACCGTCGGGAACCGCGCTCGCGCCTTCGGGCTCAACGTCGTCGGCCTGCGGCGGCTGGGCTACCCTGCGGCGACGAATGACGGGATCCGGCGCTGCTACCGGCTGTTGTTCCAGTCGAAGCTGACGCTCGAGGACGGCCTGGCGACAGCCGAGGCCGAGCTGGGGGAGATGCCCGAGGTGCGGTATTTCCTGGACTTCGTGCGATCGAGCCGCCGGGGTGTCTGCCGGTGAGCGGGTCGGGCAGCGCGCCGCGGCAGACCGGCACCCGCCTGCGTGTCGGCGTCGTCGGAGTCGGTCACCTCGGACGGCACCATGCCCGGCTCTACGCGTCCTTCCCGGACGTCGAGCTGGTCGCGGTCGTGGACCGCGACGACGCTCGCGCTCGCTCGGTCGCCAGCGAGTACGGGTGCGACGCGCTGGGCATCGTCGGGGGCCTCGTCGGCCGAATCGATGCGGCGAGCGTGGCGGTGCCGACGGCATTCCACCGGGCGGTGGCCGTGGAGTTGCTCGAGGCCGGAATCGACGTCCTGATCGAGAAGCCACTGGCGCGGGAACTCTCGGAGGCCGACGCGATCCTGCAAGCCGCGGAGCGGAACGAGCGGCTGGTGATGGTCGGGCACACCGAACGCTACAATCCAGCGGTTCGCGCGCTGCTCCGAGCGGTCGATGCGCCACGGTTCTTCGAGATTCACCGGCTCGCGGCGTTCTCCGCGCGCAGCACGGATATCGACGTCGTGCTCGATCTGATGATCCACGACCTCGACCTGTTGCTCGAGCTCGATGGCAGCGAGGTCGTATCGATCGACGCGGTGGGCGTGGCCGCGTTGACGGACAAGGTCGACATCGCCAACGCCCGGATCCGCTTCGCTTCGGGGTGCGTGGCCAACCTGACCGCGAGCCGGATCTCCGCGGAGCCCCTGCGACGGATCCGCCTGTTCCAATCGCGAACGTACCTGTCGTGCGACACGGGCGCGCGCCGGGTCGAGCGCTATCGACTCGTGATCGGCGCGGGCGGGGCACCGTCGATCGAGCACGATGATCTGCCGGTCGAGCCCGGCGAGCCATTGGCGCTCGAGCTCGCCGCGTTCGCCCAGGCCGTGCGGACCCGCGAGCGACCGTGGATTGACGGGAGCAAGGCCCGCCGGGCCCTCGAGCTGGCTCACCGAGTGCGCGACGCCTGCGCCAGCCGACCGTGACGCTCCACCTGCGCCACGACCCGATCGCTCGATTCCTAGAGTCCCGGATCGCCGAGGGGTGGATGCCGGCGGCGTCTTGGTGGGTCGAAGCCCGCGGACGGGTGATCAGTCGCGGGGCTGCCGGCCTGGCGGCCCGCGAGCCCATGCCCGTGGCCGCCAGCGAGGAGACGCCGTTCGACGGCGCCTCGTTGACGAAGCCGCTGGTGACCGGCCTGCTGCTCGGGATCCTCGACGAAGAGGGCGTGCTCGAGGGCTCGGCCGGAGTCGATCGTTGGGTCGAGGAACTGCGCGGCTCGCCGCTCGCGCCGGTGAGCCTGCTTGAGCTGGCGCGCCACGAAGCGGGTCTGCCCGCGTGGCTGCCGCTGTACCTGCGCTCGGAGGACCGGGAGGGCTACCTACAGCAGATCGCCGGCGCAACGCGGGTCGAGCAGCGGGGACGCTGCGAGTACTCGGACCTCGGGTACATCGCGCTCGGCGTGGCGCTCGAGCGCGCGGGCGGCGCGACGCTGGATCAGTTGTTCGCGACTCGGATCGCCAGGCCGCTGGGTCTCGAACGCAGCGGGTTCGCGGTCGCTCCGCGGCGTTTCCCCCAAGCCGCGGCGACCGAGCGAGGCAACGCATACGAGCGGGGGTTGACCGGTCCCCCCGGGGGCACGTACCCCTGGCGCGAGCAGATCCTCCAGGGCGAGGTGCATGACGGAAACGCGTCGGGCCTGGGCGGAGTGGCCGGGCACGCGGGCTTGTTCACGACTGCGGAAGAGGCGGCGGCGATCGCACGCGAGATCCTCGCGCCTGGGCAGCTGCCACTCGGCGAACGGGGTCGCTCGCGCTTGCTCGTGGCGCCGCGAGCCGGCGCCCGTACGGCGGGTCTCGCGCCGGCCGAGCAATCGCAGGCGTCCCGAGGCGTCCTTCCGCGCGGCAGCCCAGGGCACACGGGCTTCACCGGAACTTCGTTGTGGCTCGATGTGGCGCGGGACGGGATCTACGTGCTGCTGACGAACCGGGTCCATCCGACCGTCTCGTCGCGCAACTTCCAGTGGTTGCGCCGAGCCTTCCATCGCCTCGCCTCGGCGGATTCGCGCTGAAGGCGTGTTCGGGCCGCCGATCCTAGAATGATCGATCACGACCGAGCGGGCATGCAGGACGTGCTGGAACCACAGTCGACCTCGAGTGGCCCGCGATTCGGGCTCACCGCAGCAGTCGGCGCGTCGCTGCTCGCGCACCTGCTGTTGGTGGTGCTGGGATCGTGGCTCCTGGCGGTGCGCCCGCGGACGCCGGAGCCGAATCGCGAAAAGGAGGCTCTCCGGATCGCGTTCGCCCCGGAACCGAAAACCGATACGCCTCCGCTCGAGATGTCCGGACCGCCTCCCCGGCCTGCCGAGGCCTCGCGCCCTGTGCCTCCCGTGCCCCCGGTCCTGGCAGGCGCTCCCACAGCGACCGACCGCCGCACGGAACCGAGCGCGGAGCGACCCGTGGCGCAACCCGCCCCGGAACGATCGGGCGGCTCCGCTTCGGACGAGGGTCGCGCGGACGCGGTCCCGCGTACGTCCAAGCCGGAGGACCGCGGGCGCCCTGCGCTCGATCTCCATCGCGCGCTGCGGGAGTTCGGCGAGACGCTCGACCGATCGGGCCCCGCGGCTCGTCGAGGAACCGGGACGAGCACGTTCGTACCCGATGCAGGGCAGTTCCCCACGACGGGCTACGGCATGGGGAATCTGTCGTTCGAGACGCGGGATTTCGACTGGAGCGACTACGGGCGACAGATCTACATCGCGATCTGGCGCGCCTGGCACAACCGGCTGTACCAGACGGTCGACGACTTCGAGAAGTGGGCCTACGCCAACGGCTGGTTCCTGAACCACGAAAACCGGATCCGCTTCGTCATCGAAAGCTCGGGCCGCGTCAGCGGGATCGTCGTCGAGAACGGGTCCGGCTGCGATCCGCTCGACGTCTCGGCAACCCAGGCGCTGGCCGAGGTCATCCTGCCTCCCTTGCCCGAGGGCTTCCCGAAGCAGCGGGAGGTCGTGCGTGCGCGGTTCTTGGCCGAGGGCTCGATCCAGGAGATGCGCCCCGGCCTGACCCGTCTGAAGCAGTACGGGCTGTTCTGAGGTGCGCCCCGCCGCCGGTTCTCCGGTCGGCGATCCGCGGCTTTGCTATAGTTCGGTCGAATGCCGTCGTCATTTCGCCAGTTCGCGCTTGCCCCCGAGATCCTTGCCGCGCTCGACGACGCCGGGTACGAGCGCCCCACACCGATCCAAGAGCGCGCCCTACCGCCCCTCCTGGCCGGACGCGACCTGATCGGCGTGGCCGAGACCGGTACCGGGAAGACCCTCGCGTTCCTGCTCCCGATCCTGCAACAGATCGATCATGGCACGCTCGATCCGCGCGCGCTCGTGATCTGTCCGACGCGCGAGCTGGCCCAACAGGTGGCAGCCGAGGCCGAGCGGTTCGGGACGCGGCGCGGTGTGCGGATGAGCCTCGTGTACGGTGGTACCTCGAGCGGCGAGCAGAAGCGGAAGCTCGCCGCCGGGTGTGATCTGCTGATCGGAACCCCGGGGCGGCTCCTCGATCTCGTGCAATCGACGTGGGTCTCCCTGCGCCGCGTGCGATACCTGGTTCTCGACGAGGCCGACCGGATGCTCGACATGGGCTTCATCAACGACGTCGACGCGATCCTGAGGCGCACGCCGGCGAGCCGACAGACGATGCTGTTCTCGGCGACCGTTCCGGATGCGGTGCGTCAGCTGGCCGACCGCTACCTGCACGATCCGGAGGTGATCCGGATGCATGCCGGAACCCGGGTCGCACGAAGCGTCGAGCACCGGTTCCTCGAGGTCAACGAGTCCGGGAAGGTCCACCTGCTGCTCGACGTTCTGGCCCGCGAGCGACCGGGCAAGACGCTCGTATTCACGGCAACGCGGGAGGGCACGTCCGAGCTCGCGTCGGCGCTGCGCCGGGGGCGCCACCACGTCGTGTCGCTGTCCAGCCTGCTCTCGCAGGCAAACCGTGAGCGCGCGCTCGAGGCATTCCGGTCGGGGGCCTGTCCGATCCTCGTGGCCACGGACGTCGCCGGCCGAGGACTCGACATCACCGACATCGACCTCGTCGTGAATTTCGATGTCCCGCTCCAACCCGAGGACTATGTGCATCGCATAGGACGGACCGGCCGCGCGGCCCGGGCGGGCAAGGCCATCACGCTCGTGTCGGAGGCGGACGAGCGGCGGGCCGCGCTCATCGAACGCTTGCTGGGTGAGACGATCATTCGCGAGCGACCGGCGGGGGCTCTCCCGCGCACAGTCGCAGCGCCGAGCTCGCGCCGGCGCCGTCCACGCGGGCGGGGGGCCCGTGGGCCCGCGACGTCACGGCACGGACGCGGCTAGCGGCCGAACGTGGCGGCCGATGACGCGCCGAGGCCGTGACGTCGCACGCCCCGAGCGCGGGCGACTCCGGATCATCGCGGGGACCTTGAAGGGTCGTCGGATCGCTGCGCCGACCGTGGGAGCGGTTCGCCCGACGGGCGAGAAAGTGCGCGAGGCCCTGTTCGACATCTTGGGCGGAAGGGTCGAAGGAGCACGGGTCCTCGACGCGTTCGCGGGAAGCGGCGCGCTCGGCTGTGAGGCGCTCAGCCGCGGCGCGCGAGAGGTCGTGTTCGTGGAGTCCGATCCGCGCGTGGCGCACGTCCTGCGGGCGAACCTGGACTCGCTCGGGGTACAGGATCGGAGCGGCGTCCTGGTCGTCGACGCGACGAGCGAATCCCCTGCGATCGAGAGCCTGAGTCCGTTCGACCTGGTTCTTGCCGATCCGCCGTACGGCACCGACATGGCGGCGCGGTTTCTCGATCGGGCCTCGGCGAGTCGACTCGTGCGACCTCGCACGTGGCTCGTTCTGGAGGTCGCGGCGCGAGACGCCCCGCTGGGATCCCAGCCAGGGATCGAGTGGATTCGCTCCGCCACGTACGGCGATTCCCGCCTCGAATTCTTCGAGGCCAGTTGAACCTTGAAATCCTGCTTGTCGGGATTATATTTGGCCGCGGCGTGCCGCTGACGGCGAAAAGTTCGAATACTTCTCTTTCGACGCCGACGGTAGGAGTGGGGATGCGAGGCTCGACGAAAACTCGGAATTCCTTGACTTCCATAAAACCCTCCGAGAAGATGAGCCGAGGTTCTTTCGCGCACACGCTGAGGAGATCTGGATGAGAAAGTCGGTCACGACGGGGTCGGCGGCCGTCGTGGGCTTGCTGGTCCTGGCCCTCGTAGGGGTGAACGGACCCAAGGCCCAGGACACGGCGACACGGCCACCGAAGAACCTCAAGAAGGTCGGGGATCACTGGACGCCGTGGGATCCTCCCGCAGCGGGCCCGGATGCCTACATCATCCAGAAAGGGGACACGCTCTGGGACTTGGCCCAGAAGTGGCTGGGTGATCCTTTCCTGTGGCCGCAGGTTTGGGACCAGAACCGGTACATCCAGGACAGCCACTGGATCTACCCCGGCGATCCGCTCGTTGTTCCCGGCAAGCCGGTCGTGATCACGGAGTCGGGTCCGCCTCCGGGCGAGGAAGCGCCGACCGAAGAAGGCGCCGGAGAAGGCGAGATTGCCGAGCCGGCGGCCGCCACCCCCGCGACACCGTCGATGATGCTCCTGGCCGATGCTTCGGACCTGTACTGCTCGGGCTACATCGACCCGGACCACCAGGCCACTGCGCTTCGCGTGGCAGGCAGCGAGGTTGTCGAACGGGAGCACCCGGCGCAGGGGGACGTGATCTACCTCAACCAGGGACGTAACCAGGGGGTTGCTCCGGGTGCGGAGTTCACGGTCGTCCGACCTGTGGGGCAGGTCGTCCATCCGGCGACGGAGCAGGATTTGGGCACGTACCTAAGGCGACTCGGCAAGGTTCGAGTGATGCTGACGCAGGAGGACACCTCGACGGCCGTCATCGAGTTCGCGTGCGAGGACATCCAGTTCCAGGATCAGCTTCTACCCTGGCACACGATTCCAGCTCCGCGGCGCTCCTCCATGCCCCCGTTCGACCAATACGACGTGACGCCGTCGGGCGGTCCGACCGGCGCCGTCGTGTCGCTGGGCTTCGAGCAGATGAACGCCGGCACCGGGCACGTCATCCACACCACTCGCCAGCCCGAGGTCGGTGTGGATGACGTGCCCGGTGCCGGCGTTCTGCTGGTCTACCGTGAGCGGCCGAACCTCCCGCGCACGCACATCGGGCAGGCGGTCGTGCTCACGGTCGAGTCGACATCGTCGACCGTGAAGCTAGCCAAATCGGTGCGGGAGACGCTGCTCGGCGACCGCGTGGAGCTGGTTCGCTAGGGTCCGAGATCCGAGGCACGGTCCAAGTGGAGGCGGGCGATCGCGGCCCGCCTCTCTGCTTTTTGGCGGATCGAACGCGCGCGCGTTGAAACGCGAAACGCCGTCAGCTCCGATGACCACCGCCGGGCCCGCTGCGCGGCGGGCGGCCGCCGCCTGGACGGCCCCCCGGGCGCGGCCCGCGTCCGCGATCTCGCGCAGCGCCAGCGTCGCCCGGACCCGAGACTCCGACCGGCTCGATCGGGTCTGCCGGCAAGAGCCCCTGCTCCTGGAGCGCGACGCGACGCGAGAGGCGAACACGCCCTTGTGCGTCGATGTCCACGACCTTGACGACGGTCTCGTCGCCCTCGTTCAACTCCTCGCGCACGTCGGCCAGCCTGCGGTTCGTGATCTCCGAGATGTGCAGGAGCCCCTCGACGCCCGGGAGGATCTCGACGAACGCCCCGAAGTTCACGACTCGAATGACCTTCCCGACGTAGGTCTTTCCCAGCTCGGCCTCGGCGGTCAGCTCGCGGATGATCTCGAGCGCCTGCTGGGCGGCGGCCTCGTCGGTCGAGGCGACGTCGATGCGTCCGTCGTCGTGGATGTCGATCTTGCACCCGGTACGCTCGGTGATCGAGCGGATGACCTTGCCTCCGGGGCCGATGACCTCGCGGATCTTGTCCTTGTCGATCGTGATCGTCAGGATCCGCGGCGCGTAGCGCGAGAGCAGTCCACGTGGCGCGTCGAGCGCTTGGTTCATCTTGTCCAGGATCTCGAGTCGGCCGCGCCGTGCCTGCTCGAGCGCGGTGCGGAAGATCTCCCGGCTGATCCCGGCGATCTTGATGTCCATCTGCAGTCCGGTGATGCCGCGCGCGGTACCGGCGACCTTGAAGTCCATGTCGCCGTGGTGGTCCTCGGCGCCGGCGATGTCGGAGAGCACGACCGAGCGATCACCGGCCTTGACCAGGCCCATCGCGATCCCTGCGACCGCGGCGCCAGTCGGGACGCCGGCGTCCATCAGCGCCAGGGACGCGCCGCAGATCGTGGCCATCGACGAGGATCCGTTGGACTCGAGAATGTCGGATACGACGCGCAGGGTGTAGGGCCACTCTGCTTCGCCCGGCACGAGCGGCAACAACGATCGCTCGGCCAGCGCGCCGTGGCCGATCTCGCGTCGACCGGGGCCGCGCAGGAAGCGTGCCTCGCCGACGGAAAACGGCGGGAAGTTGTAGTGCATCATGAATCGCCGCGTCGATTCCCCCTCGACGAAGTCGAGGCGCTGGGCGTCGCCAGAGGTCCCGAGCGTGACGGTCACCAACGCCTGCGTCTCGCCGCGGGTGAACAACGCGGACCCATGGGTCCGCGGGAGCACCCCCACTTCACAGCTGATCGCGCGGATCTCGTCGAATCGCCGGCCATCCAGCCGGATGCCGCGCTGCAGAATCTCCTCGTGGAGGATCTCGTCCTGCAGGTCGTGCCAGAAGCGACCGGCGAACGCACGCTCGTCCTTGGCCTCCTCGGGGAACGAGGCCAGGAGCTCGGCGCGGAGTATGTCGACTGCCGCGTAATTCTTCAGCTTGCCCGGGATCCGCATCGTCTCGGCGAGCCTGGACTTCCACTGTGCGCTGATTCGTTCGGCCAGGCCGTCGGGTGTCGTTCGCTCGGGAACCGGTCGGGTCGATCGTCCGACGCTTGCGGCCAGCTCTCGCTGGGCCGCGACCAGTAGGCGAACAGCGTCGTGGCCGCGGAACAAGGCCTCGAGCATCGATTCCTCGTCGACCTCCTTGGCTCCGGCCTCGACCATCACGATCGCATCGTCCGATCCGGCCACGACCAGATTGAGCCGGGAAGTCTCGAGTTGCTGGAACGTCGGGTTGATGAGGTACTCGCCGTCCGGTGTCAGGCCGACTCGAACCGCGCCGATCGGACCTGGAAAGGGAATGTCCGAGAGGGCCAGCGCGCACGATGCTCCCGTGATTGCGAGCACATCCGAGTCGTTGGCCTGGTCGGACGACAGCAACATCCCGATGATCTGTGTCTCGAAATTCCAGCCGTCCGGGAACAGCGGGCGAAGCGGGCGGTCGATCATCCGCGAGGTGAGAACCTCCTTCTCGTTCGGTCGCCCCTCGCGGCGGAAGAAGCCTCCGGGGATCTTCCCCGCAGCGTACGTACCCTCCCGATAGTCGACCGTGAGCGGCAAGAACGAGACGCCCTCCCGCGGCGAACGGGCTGCCACCGCGGTTACGAGCACAACGGTGTCGCCGTGGCGGACGAGTACTGCTCCGTCGGCCTGCTTGGCCATTCTGCCGGTCTCGAAGGTGACCGTGCGGCCACCGATCTCCACTTGCTTGGTCAGGATCAATGTCGTGCCCTCGTGAGGGTGGGCGCCGAACCGGAGTTCGGCGGCGGGTCCAAGCGCGAGATCTACTTGCGGAGGCCGAGCCGGCCGATGATCTGCTGGTATCGCTCGACGTCCTTTTGACGCAAGTAGTCCAATAGCCGGCGGCGCTTGCCGACCATTTTCAGCAAGCCCTGTCGGGAGTGATGGTCCTTGGCGTGAGCCTTGAAATGATCGGTGAGGTGCTCGATGCGTCGGGTCAGCAACGCGATCTGAACCTCGGGAGACCCGGTGTCGGACGGATGGGTACGGTAGGTCGCAATCAGGTCCGTCTTGCCGTCGCGGAACAGTGTCAAACCCGATCCTCCTCCAGAGCCGCCGTTCGATCGACGCACGGCCCAGATCAGAGATTCTTCGGACGAGCGGCGGAGATTCAGCCGGGGAGCCTAGCACACGACCACGGCCCGGGCAACGAGGCTCAACCCGGGCCGAGCACGATCACCGGGCGCAACTGACCGTCGCCCAGCGTTCCGATCCCGATCCGTCGTCCCCCGAGGACCGAGATGCTCCGCACCCCCGGGGGGCTTCCATCGTCCGCCGCCTCGACCGCCAGTCCGTTGACGAAGCGCCGAGCGTCCTCGGAACGCTCGATTCGGTAGTCCAGCGGCCACAGTGGGATACGGTCGATGGGGACGATCGACGCCCCGAGAGCCGCGGCGGCTTGCGGGTCCGTCGTTGCGGGAGGGGAGATGGCATCCTCGACTCGGAACGGTCCGATGGCGGTTCTCCGGAGCGCTGTGACAACGGCGCCGCAGCCGAGTCGTGCACCGAGGTCGCGCACGAGAGCCCGGACGTAGGTGCCGGTCGAGACCACGGCTTCGAAGTCGTAGAGATCGGAGGTGTGCGATCCGGACACACGGAATCGGGACACCACGACGGCGCGCGCCGGGCCCTCGACTCTCGCTGCGCTTCGGTTGAGTCGATACAGACGCTGGCCATCGACGTGTCGCGCGGAGATCGCGGGCGGAACCTGCAGGTGTTCGCCTTCGAGACTCGAGGCGGCACTCACGACGAGCGACGGCAGGGGCAACGGGCCGTCGAAGCCCTCCCGCGGCGGAGCCGACGCATCGTCGGTGAGCGAAGTAACGCCGAGCCGCAGCGTTCCGACGTAGCTCTTGGGCCCGTCCGGGAGGAACCGGGCAAGACGGGTAGCGCGGCCAATCACCACCGGCAACAGGCCACTCGCGGGCGGGTCGAGCGTGCCTGCGTGCCCGACTCTCCGGATGTGCAGCACGCGACGAACGTGCTGGACGATGTCGTGACTCGTCGGCCCGATCGGCTTGTCGAGAAGCAGCAGGCCTTCCCAGTCCTTCAATCAGGACTCTCGGCGGGTCCACCCGCCCCTTCGTCCGACTCGCCCCCGTCATTCGCGAGGAGGCGCTCGACGCGGAACCCGGTCGTGGCCGAGCGGTCGATCGAGAACCGCAGCTCCGGCGTGTAGCGCAGCGTCCCTTCCTGGGCCAGCGCGTGGCGGAGGAACGGTCGGGCTCGGTCGAGAGCCTCGAGCGCGCGGGCCTCGTCTCCCAGCACCGACACGTAGACCCGCGCGTGACGCAGGTCCGCCGACAACTCGACGTCCGTCAGGGTCACGAACCCGATGTCGGGATCACGGAGCTCCTCGCGAATCAGGCGCGCCAGATCGTCGCGGATCTGCTCGGCGACGCGCTGCGGCCGTCGCCGGGTCACTCCCAACCCTCGGTCCAGCCCCGCGGCCCACCGTCCGCCGCGTCGAGGTACTCGGCGGAGGCGTCGACCACGTGGCCGGGGATCTGCGTCTCCACGTCCCGTCGCAGCGACTGGAACAGCTGCTCGAGCGGTTCACGTCGGTCGGCGATCGAGACCACCGCGAGGCTGGCACGCTGCCACAGGTCGCCGTGCTCGTTCGGCTCGGATACCGCCACGTTGTAGCGGGAGCGGAAACGCGCCTTCAGGCTCTGGACGACTTGCCGCTTGCTCTTGAGCGAACGCATTCCCGGGAGGTGGAATTCGATCGTGTAGAGACCGATCACCAAGGCGACGCCTCGCTGTTCGCTGTCGTTGGCCGCAAGGCGTGACCAACGAGGACCGCGGTCGGCGCTTGCTACAGGCTCTCCGCCAGGACCTTCTCCAGGACGAAGCTCTCGATCACGTCGCTTTCCTTGAGATCGTTGTAGCCCTCGATCCCGATGCCACACTCGTAGCCTTGCTTGACCTCCGAGACGTCATCTTTGAAGCGCCTGAGGGAGCCGATCTTGCCGGTGAAAACGACGACGTTGTCGCGCAGCAGCCGAACCTCGGAGCTCCGCGCGATCTTCCCGTCGATCACGTAGCAGCCCGCGACGACGCCCAGTCGGGGCACGCGGAACAGCTGACGCACCTCCGCCTGGCCCAGGACCTTCTCGCGGAACGTTGGCTCGAGCAGACCCAGCATCGCTTTCTTCATGTCGTCGACGAGGTCGTAGATGACCGTGTACAGGCGGAGCTCGACGTGCTCCTCTTTGGCCAGCTCGGCGGCGGTGCGGTCGGGCCGGACGTTGAAGCCCACGACGATCGCGTCGGACGCTGCCGCAAGCAGGACGTCGGCCTGCGTGATCGCGCCGATCGAAGAGCGCAGGATGCTGATGCGGACCTTGTCCGAGGGCAGGTCGGCGAGCGTCTTCTGCAACGCCTCCAGCGACCCCTGCACGTCGCCCTTCAACAGGATCGGAAGCTCCTTGACCTCGCCCGTTGCGATCTCTTGGGCCAAGCTCTCCAGGGTACGACGGGCCGTCACGCGCTGGCGCTCCGCGCGCTGCTTCTCCTGTCGGAACGCGGCGATCTGTCGTGCCTTGGCCTCGTCGGCCACGGCCTGGAAGGAATCGCCGGCGCCGGGCTCGGTTGCGAATCCCATGACCTCGACCGGCGTGGCAGGGCCGGCGCGGTCCACGCGATGCCCCTTGTCGTCGGTCATCGCGCGAACCTTGCCGTAGGCCGATCCGGCGATGAACGGGTCGCCGATCCCCAGCGTTCCCTCGAGAACGAGCACCGTGACCAGCACACCGCGCGCTCGGTCGAGCCGGGCTTCGAGAACAACGCCGGCAGCCGGGCGATCGGGCGCAGCCTTGAGATCCTTCAGGTCGGCGACGAGCAGGATCATCTCCAGTAACTCGTCGAGCCCCACGCGCTTCTTGGCCGAGACCTCGCAGGAGACGATGTCTCCGCCGTACGTCTCGACGAGCAATCCGCGCTCCGAGAGTTGTTGCTTCACGCGGTCGACGTTCGCACCCGGCTTGTCGATCTTGTTGATCGCCACGACGATCGGCACGTCGGCAGCCCGCGCGTGGTCGATCGCCTCGAGCGTCTGCGGCTTCACGCCGTCGTCCGCGGCAACGACCAGGACCACGATGTCCGTAGCCTTTGCACCTCGAGCCCGCATCATCGTGAACGCCTCGTGGCCGGGCGTGTCGAGGAAGGTGATCTTGCGGCCTCGAGCGTCGACCTGGTAGGCACCGATGTGCTGGGTGATTCCACCGGCCTCGGACTCGACGACCTTGGTCACGCGAATGGCGTCCAGCAGCGACGTCTTGCCGTGATCGACGTGGCCCATGACCGTCACGACCGGCGGTCTGGGCCGCAAGTCTGCGGCGGCGACCGCGGGAGTGCCTGCCGCGGGCTCGAGCGCAGCCGGTGCCGCCACGCGCTGCGCCTCTTCCTCGAACGTGAGGATTCGCGCCTGCGAGCCGAAGTCCTTGGCGACGTCGATTGCGAGCGTGGGGTCGAGCGGTTGGTTGATCGTCGCCAGGACTCCGCGCGAGATCAGCTTCGCGATCACGTCCTTCGAGCGTCGGTTGAGCTTCTCGGCCAGCTCCTTGACCGTCACTCCTTCGGACAGCGTGACCTCGGCCGGTACCGGCGGCAGGTCCTTCGGTATGGACCTTGAAGGAAGCGGCACAGCCTCGCGTTCCCGCTTCTCCTTCTTGGTCGGCTTCTTCGGCCCGGGCAGAACGCGGTCGGTCGGCGCGGGAGTCGCGGGAGAGAGCGGGGCCGCCGGGGAGCGGCCGGGCGGAATGGGCGCGTACGTGGGGCCCGGCTTCGGTCGGCCGAGCATCGTGCCCGGCGCGGGAATCCGGCGGGCCGGGAACACGCGCGGCTTCCGCGCCGCGGGCCCGGTCAGTGCCCCCCCAGTTGCAGAAACGGCCGCCGGCGGCTCCGTCGGACTCGTCGGCCGCAACGGTCGCGGTCGGCGTGGTAAGCCGAGCATTGAAGTCAGGGAGGGCGGGGGCGTTGCGGGCGCAGCCGGCTTGGCGACCGCTGGTGGCGCGGGTGCCTGTGCCGGGGCTGAAAACGGCACCGCAGGGACGATCGGGGCGGAGTCGGTCGAAGGTCCCGGCTCTTCCTCGACCTGGATCGCGGGAGCCGCGGGCGCCTCCGGCTCGGGGGCCGCGGCTGCCCGCTCGGGCTGACTCGCCGCGATTGGCTCGGGGTGTTGCTCGGCGAGTCGCTTCCGTTCGGCGTCGATCGCGGAGTTCACCCGTCGCCGGATGACGTCTGCCACGTCTTCGCTCAGCGTGCTGAGGTCCGACTTGACCTCCTGGCCCATGCGGTCGAGCAACTCCAGGATCAGAGCGCTCTGAACCCGAAGCTCCTTCGCCAGCTGATAAACCCTGACCTTGTCCATGCCGACTCCGGGACAGGCCCCCGAAGGGCCCACCACCGTCATTCTCCTCGCCCGCTCTCGGTCTCCGCCTGCGTGTCCGGCACCGTGACGTCCGTGCCTGGATCGTCGGTCGTGCCTGCTTCGGCTTCCAGGGCGGCGGCGCTCGCCCGCTCGGCGGCGCGCTGCGCTTCGAGCGCTTGTTCCGCCGCGTCGTGAATCGCGATCGCCGTATCTTCGTCGACGCCGTCGATTCCCGTCAGGTCGTCCATCGACGCGAGCGAGACTTCCTCCACGGTACGGAATCCGGCGTCCAGGAGCAGCCGAGAAACGTCGGGCGGGATCGCCGGGAGGCTCCCGAGCTCGCGACTCGCGGCCTCCATCCGGGCCATCTCCGCCTCGACCTCCGCCTTCTTCTCCGCTTCGCTCTTGATGTCCAGGTTCCATCCGACGAGCTTGCCGGCGAGCCGGACGTTCTGGCCTCGCTTGCCGATTGCCAGTGAAAGCTGGTCCTCGGCGACGATGACCTCCATCTCGCGCGTCTCGTAGTCACGGATGGCGACCCGGTGAATCGAGGCTGGATTCAGCGCGTGCCGGACGTATTGAGACGGATCGTCGTCGTACTGGACGATGTCGATCTTCTCGCCCCGCAACTCCCGAATCACGGCCTGGACGCGGGAGCCCTTCATGCCCACGCACGCCCCCACCGCATCCACATCCCGGTCCTTGGACCGCACCGCCACCTTCGATCGCTCCCCGGCGTCACGTGCCACGGCGACGATGGCGACGGTACCGTCATAGATCTCGGGCACCTCCATCTCGAACAGCTTCTTGACCAATAGCTCGCTCGCGCGCGAGAGGAGGAGCTGCGGACCCTTGCCTTGGCGCTCGACGTTGATCAGCACCGCGCGAATCCGGTCCCCGGGGTTGTAGTGTTCCGCGCGTGACTGCTCGCGTCGCGGAATCACGGCCTCGGTGCGACCCGCATCGACGATCATGTCGCCGCGATCAAAGCGCTTGACCTGTCCCGTCAGCAGATCCCCGATACGATCGGCGTACTCGTGCCAGATCAGCTCCCGTTCCGCTTCCTTGACCTTCTGGTAGATGACTTGCTTGGCCGCTTGTGCCGCGATGCGTGTCAACGGAGCCGCCGCCGTTTCCTGTGGCGTTTCGATGACCATACCGAGTTCCGCGTCGGTTCGAATCCGAAGCGCCTCTTCGAGGGTCATTTCGGTCTGTGGGTCCATCAGCTCTTCTTCGTCGACGACCGTGTGCTTGGCGAAGACCAAGAATTCACCGGTGGCGCGATCGAACCGTGCACCGAAGTCCTGCTTGCTGCGGTAGTATTTCCTGGTCGCGGCGGCGTAGGCTTCCTCGATCGCCTGGATGATGACGTCAGGGTCGAGGCCCTTCTCGCGCCCGATCTGCTCGATCGTGTGAAACAACTCGCTGCTCATCGCGACCCACCTGCGCCGTTAATCGCCGAGACTATAGCATGCTGATACATCGAGTTGGCCGCGTCAGAACGCGACCTCCTGGCGAGCGATGACGATGCAATCCAGCGGAATGCGCACTTCGCCAGCCTGGTCATCGTCGACGCGGAGCGCATCACCGCAGAAGTCGCACAACAGGCCGTGGAACTCCCGGTGCCCGTCAACGGGCAAGCTCGTCGTCACGACGATTCGGCGACCGACGTTGCGTCGTGCGTCGTCGGCCGACCGGATCGGGCGATCGAGACCGGGAGAGGAGACGTCGAGCACGTACTCGGTTGGCAGGATGCCGGCTTCGTCGATGGCTTGGCCGAGAGCCAAGCTGACCGCCTGGCAATCCGCAAGCGTGACGGACCGCGGACCCGCCCGATCGATGTCGACTCGAACGCGCCGACTCCGTGACGAGCCCGCCACGTGGAGTTCCACCAGTTCGACCGCGGATTGCCGGGCGGCTTCTGCCGCGAGCGAGCGGAGTTGCTCGACCAGCGACTCGTGACGATGGTCCTGAGTGGTCTCGGCGGCTCCCACGCGGCGTCTCTCAGCTCCAAAACAAAAAAAGGTGGGCTGCCGCCCACCCCGGGTTGCTGAACAGCGCAACTACCGTAGCACGAGCGTCTTGCGGCCTACAAGAACTGGCTGGCGACCGTTCCCGAATCACCAGAATGGCCTCAGTAGTTATAATAATGACATTTTTTGCGGGTCTTGTTCGGCTTCGCCCTGCGTGCTAGCATCCTGCCGCTCGCGACCACACAGCGAACCGGCGGATGGTCTTGCATTCCCCGGTGAAGTTGCTAGGATGCGAGCGCCGCACGGGCGGGGGTTTTCGGAACCCTGAAGTCGACCTGGAGTGTTGTGGGGTGCATTGCCCACAGGGGTCGTCGTCGCTCTGCGATGTTCTTTGAAAACTAGGCAGAAACGTGCCAGCCTTGCGAGAATCATCGCATGGTTAGAACAGGTCCGCCGATCCAGCGATTGGCGGGCCGAGTCGCTCGTCCGTCCGGACGAGCGGCCTTTCCAGTCCGTGAACCGGTGGTCAACCCACCGGATTCCACAGTCAACTGGAGAGTTTGATCCTGGCTCAGAACGAACGCTGGCGGCGTGCCTAACACATGCAAGTCGAACGAGAAAGTGGGCTTCGGCCCGCGAGTAAAGTGGCAGACGGGTGAGTAACGCGTGGGTAACCTGCCCTCAGGTGAGGAATAACCCTTCGAAAGGAGGGCTAATACCGCATAACATCTCGAGCCCTTCGGGGCTTGAGATCAAAGCTAGCCTCTGCTTGCAAGCTAGCGCCGGTGGAGGGGCCCGCGTCCCATTAGCTAGTTGGTGAGGTAACGGCTCACCAAGGCAACGATGGGTAGCCGGCCTGAGAGGGTGACCGGCCACACTGGAACTGAGACACGGTCCAGACTCCTACGGGAGGCAGCAGTGAGGAATTTTGCGCAATGGGCGAAAGCCTGACGCAGCGACGCCGCGTGGAGGACGAAGGTCTTCGGATCGTAAACTCCTGTCAAGTGGGACGAAATCCGGTCGGATGAATAAGCCGGCCGGTTGACGGTACCGCTGAAGGAAGCCCCGGCTAACTCCGTGCCAGCAGCCGCGGTAATACGGAGGGGGCCAGCGTTGTTCGGAATTATTGGGCGTAAAGGGCGCGTAGGTGGCCGTGCAAGTCGGAGGTGAAAGCCCTCGGCTCAACCGAGGAACTGCCTCCGATACTGCATGGCTTGAGTCCCGGAGAGGGTGGTGGAATTCCCAGTGTAGCGGTGAAATGCGTAGATATTGGGAGGAACACCGGTGGCGAAGGCGGCCACCTGGACGGGTACTGACGCTGAGGCGCGAAAGCGTGGGGAGCAAACAGGATTAGATACCCTGGTAGTCCACGCTGTAAACGATGGGCACT
>Ga0180085_1000193_pt1 | contig 20884 bp, 13 predicted proteins | sample EasRiv730_16_10D_FD_123013 | JGI IMG/M metagenome (GOLD analysis project Ga0180085, IMG submission 123013) | Soil microbial communities from meander-bound floodplain in the East River, Colorado, USA - East River metaG ERMLT730_16_10D | ecosystem: Environmental > Terrestrial > Soil > Floodplain ... | reverse complement strand
GCTGCCTCACGGTGGGGAGCTTCTCACCAGATCGAAGTCTCCCTAGTTGGATTGCATCAACGAACGCGTTAGCGATCAGCTCGTAGCGAGGGCCCGTCTTCTCAAGAGCAGCCAGCCCCTCTCGGGTGATGGGGTATTCCATGCGCGTAACTTAACAGAGTACGCTTGAACAGGTCAAGTCTTCAGATCAATCATGATGATTTAAGTGCTAATAAGATGACATTCTAGTCAATAAGGGACAATTTGATTCTCAGTCCTTGACCGCTCTACTATTTATGTAAATTATTAATAATAAATTATTTAAATAATATTATTCAAATCACAGCACTTTTTTCTTGACATATTGTATCAGTACAAATACTGTTCATTTCAAATCATATTGTCTTGTCGTATCACAATTCGATTCCTCGAGAAGCGTAGGCCTCATTTTGGACGAGGGTAGAGCAAAAAAGGAGGAGTGAGATGATAGGCATGCGGATTTGGGTTGGTGTGACCTTGTTAGTGTTGTCCACCGTGATTACGTCGTCTGCCCAATTAAATCGCGGCGCCATTACCGGGACGATTTCTGACCAATCCGGTGGGGTCATTGTCGGAGTACGAGTATCAGTAAAGAACTCTGCAACGGGAGCTGTTTATCACACGGAGTCCAACGAAGCGGGACAGTACTCGGCCCGGAATCTCCCGAGTGGGTCCTATGAGATATCGTTCAAGGTCACAGGCTTCCGGGAATTGGTACGGACCGGCGTAGGGCTGGGCACAACAGAGGTTCTTCGAGTGGACGCCACCTTGGAGGTAGGCTCGGACTCAGAATTCATTACAGTAAATGCTGAGGTCCCTCGCCTGCAAAGCGAAACATCAGAGGTCGCTACAAGTTTGTCTGGCAAGGATCTCTTGTCTCTGCCTTTGAGTTTCTCGGGCGGTGGGCGCAAGGCTGAGAATTTTGCCTACAAGATTGCACAGGGCGTAGCTGGCGATGGATGGACGAGTTACATCAACGGTGGCATCGCTTTTTCGAAAGAATCCCTGATTGATGGAGCCTCTGCGACAACATGGGACTCGGGCGACATTACGGCTTCCAGTCCATCGGTAGAGGCGCTGCACGAGGTTAAGGTTCAGACTACCGGCATCTCGGCAGAGTTTGGACGGACTCAGTCTGGTGTCTTCAACCTGACAATGAAATCTGGAGGCAACAAGTTCCACGGGAGCGCCTTTGGAGCGTTGCGAAACGAAGCACTGAACGCAAACTCTTTCGCAAATAATTTTCGAGGTGTGAAGCGACCCCTCGACCGCAAGCAGGATTTTGCAGGGAGTCTAGGTGGTCCGATTGTTTCTAACAAGACTTTCTTCTATGTCGCCTATGAACGATACCGTGAGCGAAATTACGGGTTTGGTGCTCCCGATCGAACAGCTCCAATACCCGAATTTTACGACGGTGATTTCAGCCGCCTTCTAGGCGCCAGCACAGGGTTCACTGATGCGTTGGGACGGGATGTGCTGAGGGGTGCGATCTACGATCCGGCTACATTCCGACAGCTCCCCAACGGCCAGTGGGTCGGAGATCCATTTGAGGGGAACAGGATACCTGTGGCACGTTTCAGCAGTGTCGCACGGCGTCTGAATGAGATTGCTAAGAAATCTTACCTTCCGACAGTGCGCGACGCGTCAGGAAGATTTGCTCTGGTGAATAATGCCAGGTACCCCGTGTCTCAAGCAATGGAGTGGGACAACCACCAGTTTTCGGTCAAGGGTGATCATATTCTGAATGAGTCGCACAAACTGTCCGGATCGTACACCCATGTTGCTCAAGTCCGCGGGCTGCTAGCCATAGGAGGTCTTTGGGATGCAACCGACAAATTGGGTGGGCCTCTATCGTGGGCCTGGGGTCAGCCGGTAAAAACCAATCTCGTTCGCTTGGCTCACGATTGGACAGTATCATCGACCATGCTGAACCACTTCACTCTCTTCTTTAACCGGCAGCGTGGCGTCACGAGCAACGTTCATCAAAACACGGACGGCGCGAAAGAACTGGGTATACAGAACCTCTCAACGATAGGGTTTCCCATGATCAACTGGGGGAGCGGACCGTTTGTGGGTCTTGCTCCAGTCGGAGAGGCCACGAAAGGAGGTAGTGCTGACAATTCATGGGGAGTGGTCGAGACCTTTAGCTTTTCGAAGGCGCGCCACTTCATGAAAGCAGGGTTTGATATGCGGCGCAATCACTACAACGTCTTTTCGACGCAGAACGGCGCCTTTAACTTCAATGCTCGAGGCACGGCGATTCCCAACCAGGCATTCTCCGGCAATCTAACGGGCTACTCATTCGCAAGCTACCTTCTGGGCATCGTCGACAGCGCAAGCTTGGCTGACCCAATCAGCCTGGGGGGAAGACGCTTTGCCTATGCGGCTTTCATGCACGACGACTTCAAGGTTGGTCCAAACCTCACCTTGCAGCTTGGAGTTCGCTGGGATTTTACCCCACCGCCGTTTGAAGCTGCGGACCGGTACTCCAGTTGGAATCCTGGGAAGACCGACCCTGCCAGCGGCTTGAGGGGAGCTTATGATTTTGCTGGAAACTGTCAGATTTGTACCGGAGAACGATACTTTGGAGTCCGCGACTATAAGGGGTTTGCTCCACGTGTGGGTTTTGCCTATCAGTTCAGGCAGAAGTGGTCGGTTCGCGGAGCTTACGGAATATTCTACGAAGGTGACGTGTTCAATGGCTTTGCCGCTACCCCTCTTGGGAAGTCAACGAGTCTACAATGGGGTGGAACTTGGCAGCTCGCTCCCGCCGCCGTCGACCCCTGGAAAGGAATTTTCAATTGGGACAGTGGCTTCCCAGTCGATCGATTTGTTCCGCCCGTATTTGATGTGTCCTGGGGCAACCGGAATGGCCCGGGTATGATTCATCCAGAGTATGGCAAGGCTCCATACTCTCAGCAATGGAACCTGAATCTTCAACGTCAGCTTCTCGGCAATCTCATTCTCGACATTGGATACCTGGGTAACAAAGGCACGCGGTTGAGGAACGGTGGACTCATGCGGTTGAATCAGCTTCCTCCAGCCTTGCTAACGCAGTACGGTCGTAACCTAACCAACCCAGTGCGAAGCGAAGCGGAAGCCGCCGCCAACGGAATCAGATATCCATTCCCTGGGTTCACCGGGACCGTCGCTAGCGCTTTGAGGCCCTATCCGCAAGTGCAGGGAAATCAAACCGTGGGCGTTTACGGCGCTCCGCTGGGATTCTCGACCTATCATTCCCTACAAGTGACCGTCAACAAACAGTTCAGTAACTCTCTTACCGCCTATGGAAATTATGTTTGGTCGAAAAGCATCGCCAATACTGAATCGGCTCTGGGGAATCCGGGGCCGCGCGACTACTACAACCTCAGTTTGGAAAAAGCTGTGTCGGCACAAGACATCCCCCACATGCTGAAGGCATATGTCGACTATCGTCTTCCGTTCGGCAAGGACAGAGCGTTGGCCAGTAACGCAAGTTCGTGGGTCAACGCAATCATTGGAGGCTGGTCTGTCTCGACCATACTCAATTATTTTAGTGGAAGGCCTCTCGTGTTCAGCGCGTCTTCGCCGTTACCTGGCGGTTGGAACGGAGCGGCGTTACGTCCGAACATCGGCGAAGGAGCATTAGTAAACTCAGGTTTCGTCAAGGACAGTTTCAACTTGGCGGCCGTGTCCTCGCCCAGCAATGCTTATCTGCGCAAGACAGTGTTTGCCGACCCTGCACCCCTAACCCTCGGAGCCGCGGCGCCGCGTTACGCACAAGCTCGTGGATTCGGCACAATCAACGAAGACCTCGGCTTGCAGAAAAGCCATTCCTTGAGCGAGAGGTTCAAACTTCAGCTACGAGTTGAATTCCTGAACGTGTTTAACAGGCATCAGCTCGGTGGCATCGTAACGAATGTAGCAGATCCCCTATTCGGACAAGTGACCACGGTTACCGGCAACCGTGAGGTCCAGATCGGAGCGAGGCTAGACTTTTGAAAGGATCACTAACAAGGACTCCCAACATGTATGTGCTGGTAGCCGTCATCCTAACGGTTCTCGTACAAACAGGATTGGCGGCTACGTCTGCCCTTCAACGAGGAAAAAGTACAACCCCTGTTCGCGTCCTGATTGTCACTGGCGGACACAACTTTGAAGAGGATGCGTTCTTTGCGATGTTCGACGCCATGAAGTCGGTGACCTGGACTCACGCCAGATTTGGGTCCGGAGCGGAAGAAAAACTAAACCCAGAAGCAGGGCGGGCCTTTGATGCTGTTGTTTTCTATGACATGTACCAGAAGAAGGAACGTCATCGGGCGGGGTGGCTTGCGATGCTAGCTGAAGGGAAGGGTACCGTGTTTCTTCACCATGCCTTGGGATCCTACATCGATTGGGAAGAATACAACCAGATAGTGGGAGGGAAAGCTGTATTCCATAAGAGGATGGACGGAGACGTAGAGCTTCCCAGGACTCGCTTCAAGCCTAATATTTCTCATGTCGTACACATCGCGGATAAGAGCCACCCAATCACCAAGGGGCTCCGAGACTTCAGCATCACGGACGAGGTTTACAGCAACTATTATGTGAACTCTGACGTGCATGTCTTGCTGACCTCGTCTCACCCCGATAGCGGAGCCTGGCTGGGGTGGACCCACCAATATAAGAAGTCCCGGGTTGTCTGCTTAACACCGGGTCACGACCATCTGACTTATGAAAACCCGCAGTACCGTAAGATCCTGGAGAGAGCAATCCTATGGGCAAGCTCCAAATCAATGAAGAACTGACCGCGCTCTATTGGGATTATCGTTCTCGTGAAATCCAAATTACGAAAGAAGAGAGCTCTTTATGGAATTGCGGGACTGGACTGATAGCAGCATGCTCAACCGAATTGAGAATCGGCCATGGGCGGATGGCTTTACCGGTCATCGATACCTTGACCCACTGGACCAGGCAGGTTCTGACGCCAGATCGTTGAGGCGACTACTGCTCATGATGGGCCCACTTATTCTCTTGTTCTGTGGCATCGGCACGTTGCTGGCGCAAAGCTCCGGGCCAGAGGCGGTGCTGGAGGAAGGTCGGAAACTATTTGAGCTCAATTGCTCGTCTTGCCATGGAAGAGACGGCAAGGGAAGCAGGGGACCAACCCTTGAATCTGCAAAATGGGCAGGGCCGATAGGACTGGAGAGTCTTCAGCGGATCATAAAGGATGGAATTAGAGGCACCGAGATGCCATCGTTTTCGTTCGACGGGAGCGAAGGCCAACTTCGTGCTGTTTCAATGTATGTCAGAACACTGGTCGGAAGCTTCGACAAGATGGCAAGCATCGGCGATCGCGAGAAGGGCGAGAGTACTTTTAAGAGAGCTTGCACCAAATGTCATATGGCGAACGGGAAGGGGGGCCGCCTTGGCCCAGATCTCTCATCAATCGGCAAGGTGAGAGATCAACCAGGCCTCGTTCAGGCGATACGAGCACCTGACAAGCAAATCTCACCATACTTTACTACCGTCACCGTCGTCACAACTGACGGTAAGCGGATCAAAGGGGTTCGCAGAAGTGAGGATACATTTTTTATCCATGTAATGGGTGTCGATGAAACACCATATCTTCTTAACAAGAAGGACGTGAAGGAGATTCTGCGTGATGATCACTCGCTCATGCCAGGATACAACGAACAGGCCCTGAACTCGAAGGAGCTCCAAAACCTCGTAGCCTACCTGATGACTCTTCGTCGCGACTAAGGAAAAGAAATGCTACGTTGCTTAAGTACATCCTTCATATTACTGCTCACATTAGCGGAGCTGGTATCTTCCGATGGCCTTAGTCCAGAACGGTTACGGGAGGCACGTCGCGAACCGCAGAACTGGCTCACTTATTCAGGTCAGTATTCCGGATGGAGACACACCGAATTGAAACAGATTCGGACGGACAATGTTCGACGTCTGGCGGCCCAGTGGATCTTCCAGTTCAAAGGTATAGCCCACAAGTTTGAAGCGACTCCGTTGGTAGTCGATGGAATCATGTACTTCCCTGCGCTCGATAATCGCGTATTTGCGATTGACGCTCGCACGGGGCGACAATTCTGGGAGTATCGTCGCTCTCTGCCTGAAAAAATGCCGGTTTGCTGTGGGACGGTCAGCCGCGGAGTTGCGGCTTTGGGAGATCGCATTTTCTTGGCCACCGTGGACGGGCATGTCGTGGCGCTAGACTCAAAGACCGGCAATTTGCTGTGGGACGCTGAGGCGGGTGACGTTAAGGACGGACACAGCTTTACGTTGGCTCCGCTAGTGGTTAACGACAAAGTCGTGGTCGGTGTATCCGGAGGTGAGTTTGGGCTGCGTGGTTATATTGATGCTTACCAGGCCGACACCGGCAAGCGGGCGTGGCGTTTCTACACGATTCCTGGACCGGGGGAAGCAGGGCACGAGACGTGGGAAGGAGACTCATGGAAGCATGGTGGAGCGCCGGCTTGGTTGACCGGAACATACGACCCCGATAGCAATCTGATCTATTGGGGCACGGGAAATCCGGCGCCGGACTTTTACGGAGATGAACGAGAAGGGGATAATTTATATAGCAATTCGGTAGTAGCTCTAGAGCCAGACAACGGGAAGCTGAAGTGGCATTTCCAGTTCACCCCCCATGACGTAAATGACTACGACGCCACTCAGATTCCTGTTCTTCTGGACCTGGATTGGAAGGGTAAACCACGAAAGCTTCTTGCTACAGCAAACCGTAACGGTTTTTTCTATCTCTTAGACAGGACCAATGGGGAATTCCTGTTGGCCAAGCAACTCTTGAACACAACATGGGCTAACGGTATTGATAGGAACGGCCGCCCAATCATTAATACTGACAACATTCCAGACGAGAAAGGTAAGGTGGTTTGCCCAGGCCTTTACGGAGCAACAAACTGGATGTCTCCTTCATACAGCCCGGTAACACGGCTGTTTTACGTTGTGCTACGCCAAGAGTGTTTCATCCATGTCAGCAAACCACAACACTATGAGCCAGGCAAGAGTCTCTGGGGGGGTTCCAATCAGGAAGCGCCGGGCATGCCCCGATATGGCGCGGTACGAGCGCTCGACCCTCTTACTGGTGAAAGCAAATGGGAGTTCAAACTGCATTCGACATCTTGGGGTGGCACGCTTTCTACTGCTGGTGGGCTCCTCTTTGTCGCGAGCGAAGAGGGATACCTGATAGCTCTTGATGCTCTGACCGGGGAGGAACTGTGGCACTTTAGGACAGGTGGAGGAATATACGCGTCCCCAATGAGCTTCGCGGTTGACGGTCGCCAGTACATTGTAATTCCCTGTCAGAACGCTCTAATCGCGTTTGCTATAACCTAAGCTAAGTTTAATGAAGCTTCATCCGGCTGCGTGTTGACCTCGGTTTCAAGTAGGTTGGCGCATGAGCGAGCCTCACCCTCTTACCTCGATGACAAAAGTAATTGTGATTGCTGGAGCTCTCGACACGAAGGGTCAAGATTTCTCCTTCGTCAAAGAGTTGATTCAAGCCAGAGGTCACCAAACTCTATTCATTGACTTTGGAGTGCTTGAGCCACCCTCGGTTGAGCCAGACATTCCTCAGGACGAGGTTGCACGGGCAGGTGGCAGCACAATAGAGGAATTGCGAACCCGGAAAGACAAGACGCAAGCGATGAAAGTGATGGCCACAGGATTGGCTGCGATTGTCCGAAAGTTGAGCGACGAAGGCAAACTCGCAGGCATCCTCGGCATGGGTGGAACTGGAGGCACCGCAATTGCCACAACCGCGATGCGCGAATTACCCTTCGGGCTACCAAAGGTGATGGTGTCAACCATCGGTGGTGGCGACATTTCATCCTATGTTGGGGCTCACGATGTTGTGATTCTTCCTTCGATCGTTGATGTGGCGGGTCTTAATAGGATCAGCCGCACGATCTATGCCAGCGCGGCGGGTTGCATCTGTGGAATGGTTGAGCTGAAGAAACCACCTAGAGAACACGAGCGTCCCTTGATCGCAGCATCAATGTTTGGCAATACGACTCAGTGCATTGAACGGGCTCGAAGTATCTTGGAGGAACGAGGTTACGAAGTGCTTGTCTTTCACGCAACCGGCTCTGGAGGAAGAACGATGCAGAGTTTGGTTGAGCAAGGCTGTGTTTCCGCACTTTTCGACATCACAACGACTGAACTTGCTGACGAGGTTTGTGGTGGCGTTTTCAGTGCAGGGCTTGAACGAATTGAGATTGGGGCGAAGCGAAGGAATGCTGCTGTGTTTGCCCCTGGTTGCGTCGATATGTGCAATTTTTGGGAACGATCGAAAGTTCCGGAGAGATACCGTCATCGGCAATTGTACGAATGGAATCCTAATGTGACCCTGATGCGGACCAATTCTGAAGAGAACGAACGGATCGGCCGGTTACTGGCTGACACCGCCAACCGATGTTTGGGGCCAACAGCGGTCGTGCTTCCCTTGAAAGGTGTATCCATGCTTGACAGCCCGGGAGCGCCGTTTTGGGATCCGCAAGCAGATCAGAGCTGTTTTGAGGCAATCAGGCACAATTTGCGCCGTGATATTTCCTTGGTGGAGATCGACGCGAACATCAATGAACCAGAATTTGCGGATAAGGCGACTGAAGTCTTGCTCAAGCTCTTGGAAGGAGAGAAGGGCTTAGGTTGCGATTAGCCCTGAAACAGGAGAGGAGGGATGATGCCACTCACGCGGAAAGAATCGGTTGCTCGTCTCAGGGAAGTCATGCTTAGCGGCAAACCGATCGTTGGAGCAGGGGCCGGAACGGGCTTGAGTGCGAAGTGCGCCGAACAAGGCGGGGCTGATCTGATCATCATCTACAACTCGGGCCGCTTTCGGATGGCTGGACGCGGCTCACTAGCCGGCTTGATGCCGTATGGGGATGCTAATGCAATAGTCATGGATATGGCGAGGGAGGTCTTGACCATCGTCAAAAATACTCCAGTCCTGGCCGGAATCTGCGGAACGGACCCATTTCGCATCATGGAGCTGTTTCTCAAACAGGTCAGAGAGGCCGGTTTCTCTGGGGTACAGAATTTCCCTACAGTCGGTCTCTGCGACGGATTGTTTCGAGCGAATTTGGAAGAGACTGGAATGAGTTACGACTTGGAAGTTGAGATGATTTCAATCGCAAGCAAGCTTGGCCTCCTGACGGCGCCGTATGTTTTCAGCGAGGACGATGCTCGCAAGATGGCAAGGGCAGGGGCTGATTTGCTGGTGGCGCATGTTGGATTGACCACCAACGGATCAATAGGCGCGCGCCACGCGATGGATTTGAATCAAGCGGCAGATTTGGTACAGCGTGTGACGAATGCTGGAAGATCGATCAATCCTGACCTTATCGTGCTTTGCCACGGAGGCCCCATCGCCCAACCCGAAGACGCAGCATTTGTGCTCAATCACACCAAAGGAGTAAACGGATTCTTTGGAGCGTCATCCGTAGAACGGCTGCCAACAGAGATTGCCATATCGGCTCAGGTGAGGCAGTTCAAGGCAATCCAGATATAGGCTGCGACCAATCGGTGTTGTCGAAGACACGACTTGTGAACGTTCACTGAACAGCCTCGCACCGGGAAAGCCAAGACTTTCCGCAGTAACTCCTTCACAGAGACGTCCGAGGCGGTCGCAAAATCCTACGCAATGGACCCAGCAAACCCTGTGATATGACAGAGGCACCAGACCAGGCTCAATCATTAAAACACTGTCCCAGTCGTCGCGTTATGTTGCGGAGATTTCTGTTATGTCTCTCTAGCAGCTCTCTGCCATTTCGAACGAGCCGGGCAGCACACCACACTCAACAGCTCGCTCGGACTACCTCGACGCCCTCCACAACGCTCTCTGTTTTTACTCGTCATCAGTTTGAAACAATGGATCTGATCTGCGAAATGATTATTCCTCAGACCAGAACTGCCGGAGCCCGAGCGGCTAAAGTTAGTCAATTCATCGATCTTCTGCTGGCTGAGGGCGAACTCCAACCGCGAATGGAAATAGTTGCCGGCTTGCGCTGCCTAGATGAGCGCAGCAGAAAACTTTTCGGGCAGGATTTTGTCCGCGCTAAGCCCACTCAACAAGTCGATCTTCTCACCCGCATTAGTTCCGCTGGTTCTTTCGAAGCTGCAGTTGGTCGGCTTTTCTTTCGGCGCGTAAAGAGCCTGACAGTTTTTGGGTATCACACCTCCAGGGAAGGCCTCACCGAAGAGCTAGGTTACGCCGGTCCGTCTGGAATCGGGACGTACGAAGGTTCTGCTCCCGTAGCAAAGTAACAAACTAGCCTTTCGAAATGGAAAGCAGGAAGCCCCTCGCCCAATCGATGCTCACCTTCACCGCGGTTAGACTTTATTGAGTATGAAGACCTACGACGCAATGGTAATTGGCTCGGGGATGACTGGCGGATGGGCTGCCAAAGAGTTAACCGAAAAAGGTCTTGAAGTGCTGCTTTTAGAAGGCGGGCGCGACATTGACCCGAGTGTTGACTACTCTGAACACTTGGCTCCCTACGATGTCAAATTTCGCGGACTCGGCAACAAAAAGTTCATGGATGAAAACTATCCGATACAGAAAGAGTGTTACGCGTGCAACGAATACACCCACCATTTCTTCGTGAATGATAAGGAGCATCCTTACACCACTCCTCCGGATAGGCCTTTCCTCTATTTGCGTGGTCGCCAGGTTGGTGGCCGCTCCATTATGTGGGGGCGCCAAGTTTATCGATGGAGCGAACAGGACTTCACGGCGAATGAAAGGGAGGGCATTGCTACACCCTGGCCAGTGGGCTACAAAGATATTGAGCCTTGGTACAACTATGTCGAGGAGTTCATCGGCGTAAGCGGTGCCAGAGAAGGCCTGGAGCAAGTTCCCGACGGGCAATTTCTACCTCCGATGCAGCTGACTGCAGGAGAACAGCTGATGCGAGAGAAACTGCTGACACATTGGAGGGGAGAGCGCGTCCTAACAATTGGTCGTTGTGCGATTCTGACTCAGAATCATCGCGGTAGGGCTGCCTGTCATTACTGTGGGCCTTGTGAACGCGGGTGCATCACCCGTTCCTATTTTAGTACCCCGAATGCAACACTGCCAGCAGCGCAGGCGACTGGTAAGTTGACCTTGCGTCCCAACAGTGTCGTCCGCTGGTTATTGTATGACCCCAAAACCAACAGAGTCGCTGGGGCTGCCATCGTGGATGCAGTCACGAGGGCAGACTTGGAGTTCAGAGCCAAAGTAGTGTTTCTCTGCGCCTCGACCATCGAGTCAACGCGTGTCTTGTTGAACTCGGCCAATAGCCGATATCCGAATGGACTAGCTAATTCAAGCGGGGTGTTGGGCCACTACCTTATGGATCATGTTAATGGCGCGGGCGCTACGGGCATCTATGAGGGCCTGGAGAACGTCCGCGATATCGGCCGACGCCCCAATGGGATCTACATAGCCCGGTTTCAGAATGTTAGAACCAAGAACCCAAAATATCTGCGTGGATACGCTTTTCAGGGGGGGAGTACGCGCACAGGACTGCTGGGCGGATTTCATTTAGCGAGTCTGGGAGGACATCATCCTCCCGGCTTTGGCGTTCAGTTCAAGGAGGCTATGAAACAGTTGGGGCCGTGGCAAATGACCTTGGGAGGTGTTGGTGAATGTTTGCCATCCATCGAGAATAGGATGGAAATCAATAAGCATGTCGTGGACAAATGGGGGATTCCAGTGCCCCATATCACTGCATCGTGGCACGAGAACGAGTTGCTCATGTATAGCGATATTCGCAACTCAGCTGCTGAAATGCTTGAGGCATGCGGATGTAGGAATGTAACAGTCTGGAGGGACGCGACGCCAAAGCCTCCTGGAATAGGCATACATGAAATGGGGACAGCTCGGATGGGCAATGATCCAAAGACTTCGGTGCTGAACAGATGGAACCAGACTCATGACATCAAAAACCTCTTCATAACCGACGGTAGCTTCATGGTGTCATCGGCCTGCCAGAACCCATCTCTCACTTATATGGCCTTCACCGCCCGTGCTGCTAACTACGTCGTAGAGCAGATGAGGCGCGGTGACCTTTAGCGACATGCCTTACCACCAACTATCAAGATTCCTGAGAATTCTGTCATGGGGCCTTCGTTCCGGTTCCGTCTAACCCCTTTTCAGCTTTCAACCGTGGTCCCAGTGCTCGTCCTGATGTTCCAGGATCCTCAGGCGTCACTCCACCAGGCTCGAAAGTCAATTCAGGACGGCGCGTACGACTCGGCCCGCAAACAACTCGAAGCTCTCGTCGTTCAGGAGCCTGAAAATGTGGCTGCGTTGAAGCTCTTGGCCAAAGCTGACCTGCTCCTTGACGATATGACAACAGCCGAAGAGGTACTTGGCCGTCTTCACCGGCTGATACCTAAGGATTTTGAAACACTTTCCCTCCTGGGCCGTCTGTATCAGCAGACCAACCGGTTTGATCTTGCCGTCAGATTTCTCCAAGGAGCTCAGCGTGCCAGTCCGGAGGATATTCTAGTTCAGACCTCCCTCGGTTACGTGTATCTGGGCCTAGGGAATCTCGAGAGTGCCTCGGCCACCTTCAAAAAGGCGGTCTATCTCAGCGACCGATCCGCTCGTCCCCTGGCGCAAGCACATGCCGCCTATGGAATCTTCCTGCTGCGCCTGAATAAGGTCAAGGAAGCCGAAGCTCAGATCCAGCGGGCTCTGAAACTTGATCCACGGGACAAGACAACGATCGAGGCGAAACATGCGTTGGACGTCCGACTGCGCACCGAGAATCGGCCAAACTACTCTGGTGAGATTCTGAATAGTCCGTTCTTCGTTGATATCTCAAAGGCGTCCGGAATTGGTTTTCGTCTCGAGCACGCTCCGACATCTTCGAAACATCTGATTGAGACTATGCCCGGTGGCGTTGCCGTCCTGGACTATGATCAAGACGGATACATGGATCTCTACTTTGCCAACGGAGCCGAGAGCCCTTCCCTGAAGAAGAGCCATTCTAAGTTTTGGAATCGACTTTACCACAATGACCATCACCTCAAGTTCTCGGACATCACAGAATCAGCAGGTGTTGCAGGCGTTGGATATACGATAGGAGCGGCGGCCGGCGACTTTAACAACGATGGCTATCCAGACCTCTTCGTGGTGGGAGTTGACCAGAATATACTTTACGTAAATCAACGAGACGGGACCTTCCGAGATATGACTCTTGAAGCCGGTCTCAGTGCAAGGCCGAGGAGGTGGGGTATTCACGCAGCCTGGTTTGACTATGATCGCGACGGATGGCTGGACCTCCTAGTCATAAACTATTGCCAGTGGGATCCCCAAAAGGAACCGTACTGTGGGGATAATAGGCCTGGGTATCGGACTTATTGCCATCCGTCGAAGTACCTGCCTTTACCTAATCAGCTTTATCACAACAATAGGAATGGCACGTTTTCGGATATCTCCCTTGCGTCTGAAATCGGCCGGCACTTAGGGAAGGGTATGGGTGCAGCCGTCGCTGATTTCGACCTGGACGGTTGGCCCGACGTGTTCGTAGCCAATGATACTGAACCAAACTTTCTCTTCTGGAATCAAAAGGACGGCACGTTTAGAGAAGTGGCGAATGCAAAAGGAGTAGCTTTTAATCAATTCGGCTCGGCAGTGTCTTCGATGGGGGTGGACTTCCGTGACTTCGATAACGATGGTCGGCCAGATATCTTTGTAACTACACTTTCGAACGAGGGTTTTCTCCTCTTTCGAAATAACGAGAGTCTGTTTGATGACGTTAGTGATTCCGCCGGGATCGGGCTGAATAGCTTGCCCTTTAGTGGGTGGAGCAATCTAATCGCCGACTTTAACAATGACGGCTGGAAGGACTTGTTTTCCGCAAATGGCCATGTGCTCGACAATATCGAGCTCAAGCAAAGTCGAACATACCGGCAGCCGAATTCGCTTTTCCTCAATCTCGGCAACGGAAAGTTCCAGGAGGTTTCTGAATCCACGGGCTCAACGCTAGCGTCGCCAGCGGCTCACAGAGGTGCAGCTTCCGTAGACCTCGACAACGACGGTCGACTCGATCTCGTGGTCACGGCCCTTGGTGAGTCTCCTAAAATCCTCCAAAACCAAACTAACGAACAAAGCCACTGGCTAGAAGTTCAACTTCAAGGACAAACGTCAAATCGTCTGGGTGAAGGCGCTTTACTTCGGCTCGAAATGTTCAACGGCAGGATAATTTGGAATCATGCAAGTGCTTCGGCGGGATATGCCTCATCCAGTGACCCGCGAGTTCATTTCGGTCTAGGCAAGGACGACCGAATCCGGAACTTATCAGTTTATTGGCCCAGCGGCAAAGAGCAGGTGTTGCATACCCTGCTTGCGGACCAGATTCGGAGTGTGAAGGAACCCAGGTGAACAACTCGAGCTCTCCTCGTGTTCTTGAGCTGACCAATCTATCTTTGTCTGGATGAAAGCGATGAAATCAAGAATATCTGCTTTGTGAACGTGGCCTCCGTTTCACTGGCAGCGAAGCCATTGGCTAATCGAAAACCAATCGATTTCTGATTGTCTGGACGAAACGGCTTTCGTTCGGGTAGAAATCGGCGTCCACATTCTGAGTTCACTTTTCGGCCGAGGAGAAGTCGATCATGAAGAAATCCCAACTCGCAACTTGTCTGGCATTGGCGCTCCTGCTGGTGATCTATCTCTCCGCACGACTTCACGCTGATGTCCGGCTACCCAAAGTGCTTTCGGATCACATGGTGCTGCAACAGAACCTGCCGCTGGTTGTTTGGGGAAAGGCGGATCCGGCGGAAAGCGTCAAGGTGAGCTTTCGCCAACAAGTGGCAACGACCCAAGCTGACGCCACGGGCCATTGGCGTGTCTTGCTGGCACCCATGGCCGCGGGAGGTCCGTTTGAAATGGCAGTAAGTGGAAAGAACAGCCTAAAGCTTCAGGATATCCTAGTGGGTGACGTTTGGATTTGCTCTGGACAATCCAACATGGAATGGCCGATGTCGCGTGTAAACAACGCCGAGCAGGAAATCGCAGCCGCCAATTTTCCCAGGATTCGGCTTTTTAGCGTGAAGCACGAAGTGGCTGACACTCCGCAGGAGGATTTGACCGGCGAGTGGACGGTAACCACCCCGGAAAACATCAAGGATTTCTCTGCCGTCGGCTATTTCTTTGGTCGGGAACTGCACAAAGATTTGAATGTGCCTGTCGGATTGATCGATTCCTCGTGGGGCGGCACTCCCGCCGAGTCCTGGACCAGCGAAACAACATTGCAAAGCGATCTTTCTCTTCAGCCAATCCTCTGGCAATGGAAACGCGTCTTAGCCGACTACCCAGGAGCGAAAACCAACTTTGAGCGGGACCTCGCCACCTGGGAGAAGAATTCAGTGGAAGCCAAGGCGGCGGGAAAGCCCGAGCCGCCTCGTCCCTCGAAGCCGCGAGGACCGGGTCACTCTTGGGCACCCGCAGGACTATTCAACGCGATGCTCGCGCCTCTCACTTCTTTCGGAATCCGTGGCGCAATCTGGTATCAGGGCGAGTCCAATGCCCAGCCGTTTCGCGCCGGCGAGTACCGCCGTTTGTTCTCTGCCATGATCGAAGATTGGCGACGAGCCTGGGACCAAGGCCCCTTCCCGTTCTTCTTTGTCCAATTGGCAAATTTCAAAGAAAGGAAGGCTAGCCCCACCGACAGTGCCTGGGCCGAATTGCGAGAATCCCAAACGGCCGCGCTGGGATTGCCGAACACGGGAATGGCCGTGACTATCGATATCGGCGAAGCCGGTGACATCCACCCCCGAAACAAACAGGATGTAGGACACCGGCTGGCGTTGGCAGCCAAGGCAGTGGCTTTTGGAAACGACGTCTCCTTCTCCGGTCCGCTGTACAAAGGTATGACGTTGGAAGGCAACCAAGTGCGCGTTCACTTCGCACATGCGGGTGCGGGAATGAAGGCGAAGGATGGAGGTGCGTTGAAGGGCTTCGCAGTGGCAGGCAAAGATCGCAAATTTGTTTGGGCCAACGCTAGGATGGAGGGCAAGACGATTGTAGTTTCCAGCCCGAGCGTAAGCCAACCAGTAGCAGTTCGCTATGGCTGGGCTGACAATCCTGAGTGCAATCTCTATGGAGGCACTGATTTACCCGCCTCACCATTTCGCACCGACAACTGGCCCGGGCTCTACTTCTCAGAAGACATAGAATAGCGTGCCGAGGAACCCACGCCAGATAGGCGAAGAACTGACCGGGCTTCTCAAGAATGGAGGATTCGAAATTGAACCGGAGAAAGTTTCTAAACCAGTCCCTGATCACTTCGATCACGGCCATCAACTCTCGAAGGATATTCGGGGCCAACGATCGGATTTCCCTTGGAATAGTCGGTTGCGGCACACGCAACTTGCTTAAGGAGGTCTTGCAGTTCAGTCAGGACACGAACGTCGAAGTCACGGCAGTGTGTGATACCTGGCGCCAGCAGCGCGAGAAGGCAGTTGCGATGGTGAAGGAAGCCTCTGGAAACGAGCCTCTACAGTTCGTTCGTTACCAGGATCTGCTCGCCCAGAAAGGAGTGGACGCGGTGGTGATTGGCACTCCGGATCATCAGCATTGCCGGATGCTGACAGCTGCGACGCGGGAGGGCAAAGACGCTTATGTGGAAAAACCCCTTGCCATGGAGATGAAGGAGTTGATTGAGGCGGTGGACAGCGTCAAGAGATACCAGCGCATTGTCCAATGTGGGACACAAATCCGCAGCTATCCTAGCGCAGCGGCGGCCCGAGCTTTTGTGACTTCCGGTGGGCTAGGCAGGATTTTGAAAGTGGAACAATCCCGTAATTCCTATCGGCCCTACTGGCATCGATATGCCGAGCGCTCCCTGCAGGAATCAGACGTCGATTGGAAAGCATTCCTAATGCATCGCAAGTATCGGCGGTTTGACGCCGACCAATACGCCGGGTGGTTCGGCTATCGGGAATTTTCTCGCGGACCGCAGTCAAATCTGATGGTCCATTTCATTGATCTGGTCCATTACATCACGGGCGCAACTGTTCCCAAGCGCGCAGTAGCCATAGGAGGCACCTTCCGTTGGAAGGATGCTCGCACGGCTCCAGATTCGATTGAGACCATCCTTGAATATCCGGAATTTCTCGTTCGCTACAACACGACCTTTGGAACCAGTGCCGGCAACTATCTAAAGTTTTTCGGAACCCGCGGCGTCCTCGACGCTTCACGCTGGTCCTGGACCGAACCGTTCCAGGTGAGCAGTGAAGGATCAGGTGAGCCGGATCGCATCGACCCGGGCACTCGCTTGCCCACTGTCGAGAGCACGCCGCACATGAAGAACTGGCTGGAGTGTCTGCGCAACCGAAAGGCCCCCAATGCGCCTATTGAAGCCGGTTACGCCCATTCCGTGGCCTCGATCATGGCTGATGAAGCTTATGTTCGAGGCACCCGGATGGTTTACGACCCGGTGAAGCGGTCGATGCGTCAAGGATGACGAACAGGGGCTTTCTGCGATTGACTTCTCTCTGAGTGAAGCTAGAGCCCCAAGGCCTCGCGCCCAGCGTCCGTGAGCCGACTCGAGTTCCAGGGCGGTTCCCAGCTCTGCTCGATCACCACATTGCGCACGCCAGGGACCTTCATCAGGCGCTGCCGGATGGGCTGACTATTGCCGCCCGATCCCCACGCGAAATAGCCATAGCGCGGCCGGCCACGATCCGGCATGACCATCACTACATGAACCACATCGCCCCGCACACGCACGTCATAGATCAACCCCAGATCCACGACGCTCGCATTGGCCGTGTACAACTGTTTGTCTTTGCAGTCGCGCAGGGCTTCCCAGATACGCCGCTTATCCACCGCCGCATCGCCTGACTCGCCCGGACGCGCCAGTCTGCCGGTGCCCTGCGCCGGTCGCGAGACACTCGGAAGATCTGCGGCACTGGGTGCCAGGGGGTTCAACAAGCCGTGGCGGTACCGTTCTACAATCTCCGCACCGTGCTGCTCGGCGAACGGCAGAACCAAATAGGCACTCTTCTGTTTTAGGACTCCTCCCGCCCGTAGCGAAGCATTCTGGTACAGCGCCCGGCTCCACACCGGGCCATGCCAACGGTAGCTCAGGATAGGTGCGCCCGTGTGCTTGAGCGGGGGCATATTTTCGGCCTCGTGCTCAAGGAACAATCCGATGAAGGCATCCCGGCTCACACGGTGAAAGAAACCAACCGCCCACAAGTTCTCCTGCTGCGCCGCATTGACAGCTCCTTCGCGGAGCTTGCCGTCGGGCCCCATCCAGAGGGTGTCGGTGAAGGAGTAGCCGGAAAACACCCACTCGTCATCACGCAGGTAGGTGATATCCAGATCCTTGATCACCTCCATCCTGCCTTGTTTCACGAAGTAAGGTGTTCCCGCATAAAAACGGTACTCGACGATGATGTGAATACGGCTCGGCGAGAACACCGGGTGAATTGGCGAGTGCGGGAAACCCCAGCGCCGAACGGTCGTGCACAACGGGCCGCGAATCACCTCATAGTCAGGGCACCTCGCCCAGTTGGTGATGCGCATCTTCTGAAAGTTGTTTGCGGTGACGTAGTCGTGCGCCCAGTCGATGCCTGGGGGCTCACCGTGGCCCTCGCCACCTGCGAACAGTTCCAGGCCGTGTTCACGCTTCAACGTCAGCCGCTCAAGTTGTCCCATCTGACGCGAAAGTGAAGCGCGGAAGTAATCGTTCTCGATGTCCAGCGCATAGCCCTCACCCGAAACGCGAAGATCAGTTGGATAGGCGGTGAGCTCGGCGTCGGGGTTGCCGTAGAGGACGAGGTACGTCGTCCTTGTATGAGCGGGAGAATCGACCAGCAGAACCAGCCGGCACATCCGCTCCGCTCCACGCCGCAGTTCGCTTGATACCTGGCACGGAACCTCCCGCAATTCGCCGTTCGCAGGGTCGATGCGGGCCACACGTACCTCTCGCGCCAGCGATTCAGTTTGATCTGCACGGAAAGATGCAACGAGTTCGATCGGCTCTCCGGCGCGGGCGAGCGCGGCGGTCTCGTCAAGCACTAGCACCTTGCAGTAAAGCCATCCTCGCGCCCATTGCTGCCACGGCGGCGGCAGCTCAGCCACGCGCCCGAACACGTTTGCTCGGAGCAGGGGTACCCCGAGGCTTTCCTCTTCCTGCTGTGCGAATACAAGGGTGTTCTTGAGCGATTCGGTCAGCGCGCGTGCCAGCCGGAAATCGCGCCGCTCAGCAGCAGCCTTCAGTAGGTCGAGTTTCTGTGCGAATGTATCGGTACGGTGCCAGTATTCTGTCTCCTTCATGGGCGACTCCTCCTCCGGCCTCCAATCGGCATTGCGCTTTTCACCAATCTTCTCTCGATCGGTCTGGTCTTGATACTGGTTCCCGCCTACACTAACATTCCAGCCGCGGTCCCCAAACGATAATGATGGGGTTTGCCACGAACGAGCGGCAATTCTGGTGGGCAGTATTTAGAAATCGAGCAAATCGAAAGTGAGCAGGCTTCGGTCTCCTGCGTTTTCATCCTACCTCAAGAAAGGCGCTTGGAAAGAAATGACAGCCTCAGTCGTTAGACCCATCACACTCTTTGGCTGTTTCCTTTTTCTTAGCCTGCCTTCGCTCAGCCTCAGGGCACAATCTGCGGACGCGACCGATTTCTTTGAGACCAAGATTCGGCCTTTGCTATCAGCTCACTGTCTATCGTGCCACAGTACTCAAGTGCAAATGGCAGGATTGAATCTCTCAACAGAGGCGAGTTTTCTGAAGGGAAGCGAAAAGGGACCTGTCGTGGCAAAGGGTGATCCGGAGAACAGCAGGCTGATTCAGGCGGTGCGGTATCTGAAAGACATCAAAATGCCACCGACGGGAAAGCTCGCCGCCCAACAAATCGCCGACTTAACGGAGTGGGTGCGACTGGGCGCTCGCTGGCCGAACGCGCAGACACCAAGCGGTGCTGAGAAGGAGAAGAACGAGAAGTGGAGTGCATCGAATTCTGACTTCTGGTCATTCCAACCCGTCAAAGGTCAGTCTCCGCCTGCCGTAAGCGCGATAGCTTGGGTGAAATCTCCAATCGACAATTTCATACTGGCGAAGCTTCAGAAAGAGGGCCTGACGGCTGCGAGTCCTGCCAGCAAGCTGACCTTGTTACGGCGTGCAACATTTGATCTGACTGGATTGCCTCCGAGCGAAAGGGAGATCCAGGAATTCCTGGCGGATGATTCTCCCAAGGCTTTTGAGAAGGTCGTCGAGGGGCTGCTGGCCTCTCCCCGCTATGGAGAGCGATGGGGCCGTCATTGGCTGGACGTGGCCCGCTATGGTGACTCGACAGGGGGAGATGAAGATTTTCGCAACCCCTATGCCTGGCGTTATCGCGATTACGTTATCCAAGCCTTCAACACGGATCTGCCTTACGACCGATTCATCACGGAGCAGATTGCGGGAGATCTGGTGCCCGCCGAAAAACCCGGCGAAGTCAACACTCGTGGCATTGTGGCCACGGGCTTTCTCGCTCTCGGCCCAAAGTTGCTTTCGGAAGCGGACAAGCCAAAGGTGCTGTATGACATCATCGACGAGCAGATTGACGTCACCAGTCGAGCCCTGATGGGGCTCACGGTAGCTTGCGCCCGCTGCCACGATCACAAATTTGACCCGATCCCGACTGAGGATTACTACTCCCTGGCCTCCATCTTTGCCAGCACGAAACAGCTCAGCAAGCTCGAAGGCATTACTTCCAAGATTTACCTTGCTCCCCTGGTTCCGAAGGACATCGCAGACCGGTACGAAGAGTACCAGAAGAAGATCACTGCCAAGAATGAAGCAATCGGTGAAATCATCGAGGCAGAAGCCGATCGAAATGTCGCGCGGTTGAGCCCTCGTCTGGCAGACTACATGGTAGC
>Ga0180085_1000192_pt1 | contig 20928 bp, 16 predicted proteins | sample EasRiv730_16_10D_FD_123013 | JGI IMG/M metagenome (GOLD analysis project Ga0180085, IMG submission 123013) | Soil microbial communities from meander-bound floodplain in the East River, Colorado, USA - East River metaG ERMLT730_16_10D | ecosystem: Environmental > Terrestrial > Soil > Floodplain ... | reverse complement strand
GTAGTGCAGCGCCACGATCACGCGCGTGCGCGACGTGATCCGCTCCTCGATGCGACTCTCGTCCAGATTCAGCGTATCCTCGCGGATGTCGACGAACACGGGCTTGGCCCCACGCAGGGCGAACGCGCTGGCGGTCGAGACGAACGCGAAGGACGGCAGGATCACCTCGTCTCCCGGGGCGATGTCGAGGAGCAGCGCGCACATCTCGAGCGCGTCGGTGCAGGAGGGCGTCAGGATCACCCGCTCCGCGCCGAGCTCCGACTCGAGCAGCCGCGCGCAGCGCGCGGTGAACGGACCGTCACCGCTGGTGTGCATCCCGTGCACGGCCTGGCGCACGTACTCGAGCTCCCGTCCGGTCAGGACGGCCCGATTGAACGGAATGCGGACCGGCGGCTCGCGCATGGTGCGGATCCGTGCATGGTAACCCATCGGGGTCAGGTCCCGAGACCTGACCCCATCTTCTATAATCCGGCTCGCCATGATCGACACGCAGCGACTCACGCGCTGGTACGACTTCCAGGCCCCGTTCTACCGCTGGTGGCGGAACGACTACGGCCACCCGATCGTGCAGCGGGTGACGGAGCTACTGGCGGAGAGCGGTCCGCGCCACGCGCTGCTCGACGCGGGGTGCGGCACGGGCCTGTTCACGATCGCCCTGGCCCGCGCGTTCCCGCGGGCCAGCGTGGATGGGCTCGACGCGTCGGGTGGCATGCTGCGCATCGCGCGACGCGAGGCCGCGCGGAACGCGGTCCGTGGAGCGCGCTTCGTGCACGGCGATCTCCTGGCGCTGCCCTACCGCGACGACCAGTTCGACGGGGTGGTGGTGGCCGGGGTCTTTCCGGGACTCGTCGATCGCGCGCGCGCGCTGATCGAGCTGCGACGCGTGCTCCGCTCCGCCGGGCGCGTCGTGCTCGTGGAGTTCGACCGCAACGCGATGCGCGCGCGCACGCGCGCCTTCGTCTGGATCCTCATCGCCGGCTATCGTCTCGTCTCGTCCTGCGCGCGCCGATACCGCTTCGCGACGGGCTGGAACCTGACGCGCAGCACGGTCGACCGACCGGTGCTCGAACACGAGGCGCGCCAGGCCGGTCTGAGGATCTGCCGCGTCGAGACGGATCATGAGCACCTGTTCTTCGTGCTCGAGAAGGGATGACGGGATGTCGCGGTTCGTCCTCGGGAACCTGTTCCTGCTGGCCTCGATCGGCTGCGCCGCGCTGAGCCAGGTGGTGCTCAAGGGGGTGCTCCGCGCCTCGGAGCCGGGCGACCTGCGCACGCTCTGCACGGCCCTCCTCGGCCCGGGGCGTCGCGTCCGGACCGCTGCCGCTCTCACGCTCGTGGCCCTGGGCTTCCTGTGCTGGCTCCAGGCCCTGGCCCGCCTCGAGCTCAGCTACGCCTACCCGATCGCCTGTGCGTCGGTCCTCGTCGTGGCGTTCTTGAGTTGGATCGTGCTCGGCGAGCCGTTGCCCGCGCGCGCTTGGCTCGGAACGCTGCTCGTGCTGGCCGGCGTCGCGCTCCTGTCCCCGGTCCGCGCATGAGCGCCTCCGTCCTTGGTCCGCGTTGACAGCGCCGCGCCGCGCGAGGATAATAGCAAGCCGTGCTTGCGCCCATAACCCCTTACGGCTCCGCAAGATAGGCGGTTGGCTCGGAGTGCCGCCCACCGTGCCCGAACGCGAGCTCTCGTTCGTCATCCCGGTGTTCAACGCCGAGCGAACGATCGGTCCCGTGGTGGAGCGGATCCTCGAGCTCTATCGCGACTTGACGATCGAGATCGTCCTCGTGAACGACGGCTCGAGCGACGGGTCCGAGCGCGCGTGTCTCGCGCTCGTCGAGCGCTTCCCGGCAACGGTGGTGTTCCTGCATCTGGCGCGGAACTTCGGCGAGCACGGCGCCGTGCTCGCGGGACTCAACCACGCGCAGGGGCGCTACGTGGCGATCCTCGACGACGACGGACAGAATCCGCCCGAAGAGGTGCGCAAGCTGTACCGCGCGATCGCCGAGAGCGGCCAGGATGTGGTGTACGGCCGGTACCGCGTGAAGCGCCACGACCGTTGGCGCAACCTGGGCAGCTGGTTCCACGATCGTGTCGCCAACCTCATGCTGCACAAGCCGCCCGAGCTCTACCTCTCGAGCTTCAAGATCCTCAACCGTTTCACCGTCGACGAGATCACGCGCTACAAGGGCGCGTTCCCCTACATCGACGGGCTGATCCTGCGCGCGACGCGCAGCCTCGGGCAGATCGAGGTGAACCACCGCTCGGCCGAAGGTCCATCGACGTACACCTTGCGCAAGCTCGTGCACCTGTGGCTGAACATGTTCCTCAACTTCTCGATCACCCCGCTGCGGATTTCGGTGCTGCTCGGGATCACCACGTCGCTGGTCAGCCTGCTGCTGCTCGTGGCGATCGTCGTGGACAAGCTCTACGTGAACCCCGACGTGACGCACGGACTGCCGACGGTGCTGGTGATCGTCACGTTCTTCGCCGGCGTGCAGCTGGTGATCCTGGGCACGATCGGCGAGTACCTCGGCCGTCTGTTCCTCGACCACTCGAGTGCCCCGCAGTTCGTCGTGCGTTACGTCCGGCGCGGCGGAGACCCGACATGAGCGACTCGTGGCGCGGCAAGCGCGTCACCGTCACGGGCGGCGTCGGCTTCATCGGCAGCAACCTGGCGATCCGCCTGGTCGAGCTCGGCGCGCGCGTCCAGCTCGTCGACTCGATGCTGCCGGCCTACGGTGCCGACCTGGGGAACATCGAGCCCGTCCGGGAGCGGCTGCGCGTCAACTTCTCGGACGTGCGCGACCGCCACAGCCTGGGCTGGCTCGTGCGCGGAGAGGACGTGATCTTCAGCCTGGCCGGCCAGGTCAGCCACCTCGACAGCATGGAGGATCCCGAAACCGACCTCGAGATCAACTGCCGCAGCCAGCTCTCGCTGCTCGAGTCCTGCCGCAAGGTCAACCCGGGCGTGCGGATCGTGTTCGCCAGCACACGTCAGCTCTACGGCCGCCCGGAGTACCTGCCGGTCGACGAGCGCCATCCGCTGCGGCCGGTCGACGTGAACGGCATCAACAAGCTCGCCGCCGAGCTGTACTACACGCTCTACCACCGGGTGCACGGCCTGGCCACGGTGAGCCTGCGACTGACCAACACCTACGGACCGCGGATGGACCTGGCGAGCCGGCGCAAGGGCTTCGTCGGCGTGTTCCTGCGCCGGGCTCTGGCCGGCGAGACGATCCACGTCTACGGCACGGGCGAGCAGCGTCGCGACTTCAACTACGTCGATGACGTCGTGGATGCGCTGCTGCTCGCAGGCGAAAGCGACCGTCTCCTCGGCGAGACGTTCAACCTCGGACACCCGCGCCCGTACAGCCTGATCGAGTTCCTCGAGACGCTGCGGCGCTTCGTTCCCTTCGACTGGGAGCCGGTGCCGTTTCCGACGGACCTCGCGGCGATCGACATCGGCGACTACTACGGCGACTACGCGGCGTTCGCGCGAGCCACGGGCTGGAGCCCTCGCATCGACCTGCCCGAGGGCCTCGAGCGCACCGTGCGTTGGTTCCAGGGGGAACCGGCGCGCTTCGCGGGCGGATGATCCCGTTCTTCGACTATCGGCCCGAGATCGCCGAGATCTCGCGCGAGATCGACGCGGCGATCGCCCGTGTGCTGGCCTCGGGACGGTTGATCCTGGGCCCCGAGGTCGAAGCCTTCGAGCGCGAGTGGGCCGCCTGGGTTGGTGCGCGCGACGCCGTCGGCGTCGCCTCGGGGACCGACGCGATCACGCTCGCGCTCCGCGCGGTCGGAATCGGGACGGAAGACGAGGTGCTGACCGTGGCGAACGCCGGAGCTCCGACCGTCGCCGCGATCCGCGCGACCGGCGCGCTGCCCCGTTTCGTCGACGTCGATCCCGAGTCGTTGCTGCTCGACCCGCGCGGGCTCGAACGAGCCCGCAGCCCGCGCACCCGCTGCGTCCTGCCCGTGCATCTCTACGGACGCGCCGTGCCGATGGAGCCCATCCTGGACTTCGCCGCCCGGCACGGTCTCGCCGTGATCGAGGACTGTGCGCAGGCCCACGGGGCGCGGCCGGGCGGACGGCACGTCGGGACCCGCGGCGCCATCGGCTGCTTCTCCTTCTATCCGACGAAGAACCTGGGTGCGCTGGGGGACGGGGGGGCCTGCGTGACCGACGACCCGCACCTGTCCGCGTGCTTGAGGCGATTGCGCATGTACGGCTTCGACCGCGACCGGGTGGCTCACGTGGAGGGCGTGAACAGCCGGCTCGACGAGCTGCAGGCGGCCGTGCTACGGGTCAAGCTGTGCCACCTGGACGAGCGCCTGTCGCGACGCCGCGCGCTGGCCGCGGCCTACCTGAGCGCCCTGGACGGCGGCTCCGTGCGCTGCCCTGCCGGGTCTCCCGATCCTCAGGCGCATGCCTGGCACCTGTTCGTCGTGCGTCCACCCGACCGATCACGGGCCATCGCCGCGCTCACCAGGCAGTCGATCGGGCACGCCATCCACTACGAGCACGCGGCGCACCGCATGGAGGCCTATGCGTTCCTGGGCTACCGCGCGGGCGATCTGCCGGTGACCGAGGACGCCTGCGCCTCGGTGCTGTCGCTTCCGCTCTACCCCGGCCTCGACGATCGCGCGGTGGCCGCGGTCGCCTCCGCGCTCCGCGACGCGGCATGACGGGACACTCGACGAACAGCGAACCCCTCGACGAGAGCGACCTGCGGCGTGCCGCGATCCTCACCGCGCTCGGGCTCGCCGTTCGCGCCGCCTACCTGGTCCAGCTCGACGTTCCGCAGTACGACCCCTGGCGCCACCTGGCGCTGGTGCGGAGCCTCCGCGCGGGCCTCGGCTTCACGCTCTTCGACGGGCAGCCGTACCTCTGGTACAGCCCGATCTGGTACGTGATCTGCGCTGCCTTTCCGGCCTGGGTCAGGATGGAGTGGCTCGCCGGCCTGTGCTCCGTCCTCGCCGTCCCCGCGCTCTACGTCGTCGGCCGCCGTCTGGCCGGCCGAAGCGCGGCCGCGGTCGCGGCCGGACTCCTCGCAGTCTGCGGGCCCGCCGTGGCCTTCACGTGCCATTACGGACCGGAAGCCCTGGCGCTCGCGCTGACGCTTGCGAGCGTGGCCCTGGTCGCGGTCCAGCCCGGAGTCCTGACCGCGCTCGGAGCCGGGCTCGCGCTCGGCGTTGCGATCGTCCTGCGCACGAACTTCGCGCTCAACCTGTTCTTGGCCGCGCCGTGGCTCGGCAGCCCGGGCCGCGCGGTTGCGTTCCTGAGCGGCGTTGCGGTTCCGCTCGGTGCGACCTGGTGGCGCAACCACCGCATCCTCGAGGCCTACTCCTGGGTCTTCACCTGGGACGGCCTGGCGACCCGTAGCGCCGACTTCGACTGGCTCTCCACCCTGGTGGTCCAGATGCACCCAGCGGTCCAGGAGGGGCTCAGACGCCTGCACGAGACCGTCGTCCCCGTCCCGGAGTGGCTCATGCTGGGGGGCCGGACGAACTGGCCGGCGATCGCCTTCCTCGGCACGGGCCTGGCCTGCGTCCTGCTGGCACGCCGAGGCAGCCTGGCCTGCGCCGCGCTGCTCCCGGTTGGGTACTTCCTGCTGCTCGATCGAAGCCTGTCCGCGAACTTCTTCCGGATCTACCTGGGCATCTTTCCGGCCCTCTTCCTTGCGGTGGGCATTGTCGCCGCCGCGGTTGCGGCGCACCCCAAGCGCCGCGGTCTCGCCGTGTTCCTCGGACTCCTGCCGGTTGTGGGCGGCGCAGCCCTCCTCGTGCCGCCGCCGATGGGAACGCTGGAGGCCCTCACTCCCGATTCGAGCCTGTTGACCGATTCACGCTACTTCGTCCCGAGCGGCCGGTTCCATCCCGAGTGCCTGATCTGGAAGTTCCCCGACCGGCAGTTCCTCGGTCTGCCCATCGATCCGGCCGACCTATCGGAGTTCTTCGCCGCCTATCCGGACTACGACGCGGTGCTGCTCCACGACTTCACGGTCCAGCCGGAGGTGGAGCAGGCGCTGCTGAGCGATCGGGCGTGGCGCATCGCGCGCACCACGATGACGCCGGCTGGTCGAGTCTATCGCGTTCTCGAGCGGGTCGCGGACTAGCGAGAAAAAGGGCCGCGGTCACCCGCGGCCCTTCGTCGAATGTTCTGGCGTGATCAGCGCGTGCGCGAGCGCGAATCGCGGCCGCGGTCGGGACGCGGATCGGACGGACGGTTCCCCGGTCCGTCGGGATTCGCCAAGGTCGCCCCGCAGCTCACGAGCGTCGAATTCTCGGAAACGTGGGCGGTCGTGAACGGGGTCGCGCCCTCGCCCACGAGCACGATCGAGAGATACAGGTCCTGGTTGAGCGCCGGGTCGCAGTCGGCGCGGACGTTCGCTGTGCCGTTGAACGGCGTGACCGGCTGTGCGCTCCCGGCTCCATCCGTCAGCTCGGTCCACCCCGTATCGCGCTCCGTCGGCGCTGCCGCGCCGCGGGCTACGATCTGCCCGTAGACCTTGAACCCGGCGAGGCACGTCCCACAACCATCGAGCGGGTACGTCCCGCCGGACAGCGGCAGGTGCGTCACCTGCAACGTCACGTCAGCCGTCGCCACGTTGCGAACCGAGTTGGTGATGCGAGGCGCGGGGATCGGGACGAGTCGGAGCGAATGCACGGGATCGAGCTGCGTGTTGAACTGGGCGTCGGCCGCCCCACTCATCGTCAGGAAGTAGCCCTTGCCGCTCCACTCGTCGCTCAGCATGACGCAAGTGCAGTCGCCTTCCGTCAGGACCCCGCAGCCATCGACGTCGCCAGCGCTCCAGGTAATCGGGCCGCCCGGAGAGCCGTTCACCGTACCCGTCTTCTGACTGGCGAACGCCGCATAGTGGTACAAGCCGCCCGGATCGAAAAAGGCGCTCACCTGCTTGATCCAGAAGGCGGTCGCCGCGAAGCCGCCGCCGAAACCTCCGCTGTCGGCGCCGGCCCCGACGACCGGGTTCCCCTGGCCGAGGCCCCAGAACACACCGCGCATGCTCGAGCTGACCGGAGGACCCGAGACCGAATCGTAGCAACCGCCCGTGCCACACGCTTCGGTCCCGCCGGCACCGGCCCAGTCCGGGTTCGACACGAGGAAGCTCGACGTCGCATTGACGAACTGCGACCCGGGACAGGCCGCATCGACGGAGCTTGGGGCCAGCCACGCGAGCAGCCCGACCGCCGCCGTGGTGATCATGATCGTTGCGCTGTTCTTCTGCACGAAACTCCCTCCTGATCCAGAGAAGCCGCTACGCCGTGTCGCGAACGGCGGCATTCTACCTCACTTGATCGGCGGCAGCAGTAGAGAGTTCAGCACGAGCGACGAGAGGAATGCCACAAAAAACGAACGGGGCCGCAGGGGCGGCCCCGTTCGACGAGTCGAGAAGTAGCGTGTCTTAGCGACGGTCGCGACCACGATCGGGACGCGGATCGTCCCCCTTGCCACGGCCCGGCGTCGCCAGATTCGAGCCGCAGGGCACGCGGCCCGAGGCCCCGGACAGGAAGGTGGACTTGAACGGATTCGCGCCGCTCCCCTCTCCGACCAGCTGAAGCGCGAGAAACAGATCCTGGTCGCTCGCCGCGTTGCAATCGGCTCGCACCGAGACCTGTCCAGTGAACGGGGTGTTGACCTGCGGCGTAGTGCAGGGGGGAGTAGCACATGCTTGGGGCAGCTCGACGAACTGGCCCGCGGTCGGCGTTGCGCCACGAGGAACGACGGCGCCCCACACGCGGAAGCCCGCGAGACAGGGAGCACAGCCGCCCCCCGCGTACACGCCCTCGGCCGGGGTGTCCGGGATGCCAGCGGCCCCCACGGCCACCGTCACATCGCCCGTCGCGATGTCGCGCACGGATTGTGTGATCAGGGGCTTCGGCATCGGCGCTAGATGGATATTCCCACCAAAATTCATCGAGGTGTTGAACTGGGAGTCCGCCGCGCCGCTCAGCAAGGCGAAATAGCCCTGGCCGTTCCAGGTATCGGTCAAAGCCACGCACGAGCAGAGGCCGGGCGCGCTGGGTCCGCAACCATCAACGATAGCAGCGCTCCACGTCAACGCACCTCCCGGGCTGGTATCGTCCGGCGGGGGGTTCGTGTTCGGCTGGCTGATGAACGCCGCGTAGTGATAGAGGGCACCATAGAAGGACCTGCTTACCTTATGGAGCCAAAAGTCGGTCGCGAGGAAGCCACCGGTGAACGTGCCGCTGTCGTTGCCCGCACCGACGACGGGACCAAAGTCGGCTCCCCCGATGCCCCAGAACACACCCCGCATCGACTGGCTCACGGGTGGGCCACCGTTGGCGTCGTAGCAACCGCCCTGGCCCTCCTGGTCGCACCAATTCGGGTTCGAGATCACCGCCTGGCCCGCGGCTGGTGTCCCCGCGGCGTCAATGAACGCCGACCCGGGACACGCCGCGTTCACTACCGGGGCCCCGACCGCCGAGACCACGATGCCGACCACCGCCGCGATTGCAATCCTGCTCAGAGTCGTCTTCATTTCGTACACTCCTCCTGCGTCCGTATTAACGATCAATAATGCGCGGGAACCCAACCGTTTACGCTCGAGGTGACCTGGATGAGATACGCTTCGCCCGGCAACAGAGACCACGCCGAAGCCGTCCCGCTGGGCAGGTAGGAGTCCGGACCGTCGGAGTTCTGGAGATACCGAGCGATCTGCACGACCGTGGAAGAACCGGCGAACGCGTTGATGTCTTCGACCAGCCGACCCACGTTCGAGGCCGTCGAATGGTAGGGATAGGCCCACCACTGCGATCCCGATCGCGACGTCGCGCCGCCATCCGGACCGAGCAAGTTGGTCGCCAAGCCCGGGTTGTGCGAGCCGACGATGATGTAGTTGATCGTGGCCGGTGTCGCCACGTTGTCCGAGAGCTGCACCAGGTACCCTTCACCCGGGACGAGGGCGAAGGGAACACCGACGCCTGCGGGAAGATACGAATCCGGTCCGTCCGTGGTCCGCAGGTATCGCGCAATCTGCGTGAGGATCGTCGCCGGGGAGCTTGGCGTCGAGATGTCCACGGCGAGGTCGCCCGCGTTGAGCAGGTTTGTCTGCTGGTTGTACGGGAGAGCGATCCACTGGGAACCCGACCGCGACGCCCCCGTCGGGGTAGCGGTCAACCGCTTCTCCAGCCCGTGGTTGAGCTTGAAGCCCATGTTCGACGCGAAGAGGCCCCCCGCGACCAACACGGCCACGATCGTGACCGCGCTGACGATCAATGCCCGCTGTCTCATGCTATCTCCTCCGCGATCAGTGCCACGGCCGGCCGAATCCGGGAGCCCTCACCCCTTCGACCCAGGTCATCCTGCCGGCAGGTCGCCCGACGCGCGCCCGTAAATGTACCGGCAGGAATCCCTTCGTCAAGGTCGTTTTTGGCCCCTTCCGTTCTCTCGGACCCGTCCGCCGCCATGGCGTTTGTTTGAATACCTAAACATCAAGCGTTCTTGTAGCCGCCGTCAGTCGATTTGGTAAAAGACGATCGTCTCGCCCGAGTCCAGGGCGTCACGGAACGATCCGTCGGTGGTCACGATCGTGGTTGCATCCGCGCCTCGGTCAGGGACCGAGCGCTTGGACACGCGGTGCGTGGTCGTCCCATTGGCGATCAGGAACACGACGTCACCGGCGAGTTTCCTGGCCTCGATCCGGGTCGGTGCGGCCGCCCGCTCGCCTCCCGGGGGGACCGCGACGATCCCCAGCAGCACGGTCAGCGCAAGAACCGGCGCGACGCCGGCCCAGGCCCAGCGCCAGGTCGGCGAAAAGAGGGGCACCAGCGGAGGCGTCGGCTCACGACCCTGGAGCGTCCGGAGCGCGCCCAGCAGGATGCGCTCCCGCGATGCGGCCGACAACTCATCGGTCGGTCGTCCATCGGCCCGCCACGCCTCGACGGCGGCGTCCAGCCTTGCCATTCCGACGAAAGTGGAGCGTAAGTTTTGCGACTTCATGAACTGCTCCTCGCTAACTACTACCGACCCGCAGCGACGAACGATCAACGGTGGCCGCTTTTTCCTCTTCTTTGGTACCCGGCTCGGCCAGGACTCGCTTCAGACGCCGTCGGGCCAAGCCCAGGTGGCGCCGCACGGTGATCCGGGTGATCCCAAGCGCGCGAGCCACGTCCAGGGTCGAGAGGGTCTCGATCTCGCACAGCACGAACACCGCGCGCTCGCGCTCGCTCAACTGGCCGAGCGCGTGCTCCAGGCGCCGCCGCAGCACGCCGAGCTCCGAGCGCTCGTCGGGCTGCGGCGCCGGATCGACGGCGGAGTCGGCCTCGCCCGACCAGGCGGCTTCGTCGAGTCGGCGCTGCCCGCGCTCCCGTCGCCAGTCGTGCGCCACGTTGACCGTGATCCGGTACAGCCAGCCGGGGAAGGAGCGGCCGGGGCGGTAGCTCTCGAGGTAGCGAAAGGCGCGCAGGAAGGTGTCCTGGGCCAGGTCCTCACGCTCGCTCGCGGGAACGCCGAGCAGGCGCAGCACGCGCAGGACCGACGATTCGTGACGTGTGAGGAGCCTGCCGAACGCTCGCACATCGCCGGCTCGCGCCGCTGCGACCAAGTCGTCGTCGGTGGGGCCGGTCGCGCCCGCGGCCATGCCTCCCTCCCCGGGCGCCGTCGGCGGGTCGCCACGATCAGTACGGACTCGCGTTGCCCCGGATGTCGACGGCGAGGACCGAATAGTACTCTCTCGGAGCGGTCGGCGTCAGTTCGAGCGAGGCGTTCGTCGTCGTGGTCAGCAGCGGAACCAGTCCGTCGCGCACGGCTTCGCGCGAGAAGGGCGCGCTCGCAGCGTAGATCGCGTAATGCGAGAGCTGCACCGGCACGCCGGTCACGCCGAGCAGCACCGGGTCCCACTCGAGCCGGATCACACCGAGGACGGCGCCCTTGCTCAGCACGAGATCGGTTCGCGCCGGCGGCTCCGAGCCGAAGGCGCCGGGGTTCGCGTCCGTGTCGACCGCGCGCACCCGGTAGTGCAGGTCTCCCGGAAGCCCGAGCGCTCCCGGGTCGAGGAACGAGGTGCACGGGCTCGCGCACGAGCCGATCTGGACCAGCGTGGTCCAGCTCGGGGACGGACCCCGGAAGATCTGGTAGGTCGCGACGGTCTCCGCCTTGCCATAGAAGTCAGTCGTCACCGGATCCCACTCGAGGCGGACGTCGCTTCCGCTCTTCGACAGACGCAGGTCCTCGATCAGCGCGGGCGCCCGCAGGCCCAGGCCGAAGATCGGATAGTCGCTGACCTCGAGCGAGAACGCCGAGCCTCGGCCCGAGGTATTCGTCGCCGTGACCGCCACGTAATAGGTCTGCCCCTCGACGAGACCGCCGATCGAGGCCCGCGTCACCTTGCCCGTGTTCTGCGTTCCGGTGTAGACGCCGCTCGTCGTGCCGTAGTGCACGGTGTAGAACGCGAGGTCGCTCTCGGAGTTCGGGGCCCAGGCGATCTCGAGCTGCGTGCCGATCCCCGGATCCTCGACGCCGACGCCGAGCGGTGCCGCCGGCGGATCGGGGTTGAGCGGCGTCGCGTGAACGCAGTCGGGCCCGCTCGTCGCGCAGTCCGAGTTGAAGTTCGACCACGCGCTCTCGAACCCCGCGGCGTCGCGAGCCACGACGTAGTAGTAGTACGGCGTGGTGTTGACGAGCCCGGTGTCGTCAAAGGACGTCGCGCTCAACGCCGTCGCCACACGCGTGTAGCTCGGTGGCGAGAGGATCTTCGCTCGGTAGACGTCGTAGGTCACGCTCGCCGTTGCGCTCGCGGTCCAGCTCAGCTCGACGCGGGCGTTTCCCGCCGTGGCGCTCAGGTCGGCGGGTGCGCGGATGTCGTGCAGCGCCAGACGGGTCGCCGGATCGCCGAGCAGCACGTAGTTCTGGCAGTCCTCGATCGAGCCTTGGCTGCACAGCTGGACCAGCGTGTCGAGCGCGACCACGCCGACCTGCCGCTCCTTGCGCGGACCGAACATCGCGTTCCAGATCACCTGGGTCGTCGCGTCGCCGATGAAGTTGAACGACAGGCCGGACGGCGCGAACATACCGACCGCTCCCCCGCCCATTCGGCGTAGCCAGTTCTCGCCCATCGTGTTGTCGCTGATGTCGTGGAACCCGCCGGTCAGACAGTTGTGCACGAACAGGAACGCCAGCCGGCCGCCGTTCGTCAGCTCCTGGGTGTCCTGGAACGTATCCTGGGGCGGATTGATTCGCTCGTCGAAGAACGCGTCGTCGGACCACACGACCGTGTTGCCATGGCCAATGTACTGGATCACCGAGGTCCCCTGCTGCGCGGGGTAGAGAGGATCGGTGCCATTCACGGCCGCTTTGATGTCGGCGTTGATCTCGTCCCAGGGCTGCTGCACGGAGTTGTAGTAGTCGCTCCAGTAGCGCAGATTGCGGCTCGTGTAGGGCGGCTTCTGGATCAGGGCCTCGCCCGCGGCATTGATCATCTCGAAGTCGAGCGCCTCGCCCGGATTGTTCCCGGTCTTGCCGCGGTCCGAGATGAAGAGCGCGTGGTCGCGCCATGCGCCCGCGGGCAGCGCCTGCTCGTAGGCGCGGATCTTCTGCAGGATCGTGTTCGCATCGGCCAGCGTCCGCACCGGAATGCGGCCGATCATCAGATCAGCCAGCGAATCGGCGCCGACGACCGCCGCGAGCAGGTTGTCGCTCGTGTAGTGACCGAACTGCGGATCGTCCTGGAACATCACCTGGGTCGGGACGTAGTTGCCCCGGGTGGTACCCGCCTTGTAGTCGTAGCTGCCGTCGCCGAGGAGCCAGACGTAGGCCGGCTTCGGATCGGCCCAGCCCTCGCCCGGGGCGTCGGACGAGACCCAGCGTAGGAACTCGCGGATCGCCTGGGGGCCCGGCAGGCCGAAGCCGAATTCGTCCTCGACGTCCTGGATCCGCACGACCCGTGACGTCAGTCCTCCGCCCTGCGGGCTCGCGCGGTGGGCCAGGAGCAGGTCGAGCGGGCTACCGGCCGAGTCGTCGAGCACTGCGGGATGTCCGATCACGATCAGATCGGCCTGATTCGTCGGATCGCGCAGGTCGGATACGGTGTCGGCCAGGAAGTCTGCGCTGGCCACCGACGTGATCCCGCTCTCCCCGAACACGGCGAACCGCCGCGGTGTGCCGTTCGGCACGCCCGGATCCTGGTCCACGCGGAAGCGGACGCTGAACGGGCCCGCGCCGCTCGTCGTCGCATGAACGAGATGCATGGGCTCGACGAGCCCGCTCGTCGCGTCCCGGGAGATCTCGTAGATCTCGGGCGTCGAGTCCAGAAGCCCGCTGACGACGAACTCGGCGTCCCCGTCGGGCCACTCGAAGGTCAATCGATCTCCCACCGTCGTGAACGCGCGCTGGTAGTCGACTTCGAGAAAATCGAGGATCACGCTGTTGCACTCCGAACCGCCGCACGTCGCGCCGGCGGGCAGCACATCGAGGCGGATCTCGAGGGGATCCGTGGCCTGCGCGCCGGAGCCGGGGAAGCTCCACGGAATCGAGTGCACGTAGAGCGTCCGGCCATCGAACGTCGCTTCCTGGAGCGCGAGTTGCGCGGCCTGGGCGTTCCGTACCGTGACGCGGGTCTTGTGGTCCGGGGTCACCAGCAGGTCCTCGGTGATGCCGCGGACCTTCGCGCGCACGACGATCGGCTGGGTGCCCGAGGCGAGTCCAGGCAGATCGACCGAGTTCGTCCGAAACGCGGCCGAAGGTGGGCTGAGCGTGAGCGTCGGCACCCAGTACCAGGGATCCGCGCCACCGAGCGGGCGGAAGGCGTCGTCCACCTCCACATGTCGCGTGGTCGGGAAGCGCGTCGGGGGGAGTCGCACGAGGGTCGGGGTGGCGTCGACCTCGGGCACCGGCGCCTGTGGCACCTCGGCGACGGTCAGGAAGTACGTATTGACGTCGGTGAAATCGCGCGCCTCGAACAGATCGACGTCGGTATCGGGAATGTCCGTGTTCAGCGCGGTCTTGGGATCGTCGGTCAGAGGTTGCGCGAAGAACTGGATCCACTCGCCGGGCTCGAGCAGACCATCGCCGTCGTCCTGGATCTGCAGCGGCACCGGGTTCCCGCGGTTCGTGAGACGCCACGTGCCGAGCGGATGGGGCAGCAGCCCGGTCGGCGCGACCGCCGCGTAATCGAGCCGATGGAGCCCCTCTTGACGGATCAGGATGCGCTGGAGCGGCAGCGCCTCCGCGGCGCGCGGCGCGACCGCCGGCGCGCTGGCACTGTCCCAGGGGCGGCTCGCCGACAAGCGGAACGTGCGTCCTTGCTCGTAGTTGACGAATGCCGTCCGGTACACGCTCTCGAATCGGGGGTCGGGCTCGCTGGCCGTCGCATCGGCCGGCACCCCGACGCCGAAACGAACTTCGAGCTCGACCGTCTGCGCGACGCGCAACCCATGCGAGTCGGCATCAAAGCGCACCGGAGCGATGTGCACCTCGACGTAGCGTTGATCGCGCAGCACACCGATCTGGCCGAGCCAGGCCACGCGATCCGGATCCGCGGGGTGTCGTTCGAGAGAGTCCTGCGCAGGTCGCCCGGAGCGCTCCGCCACCGCCCGAGGGCGGACCTCCGGGACGAACGCCTCTCCTTCGACGCGCACGAGGAGGCTCGGCTGCGCATCGCGCGGAATGGCGACGAGGATCGTCTTGTGGGGGATATCAGGGGCTCCGGGACGCCTACTGCGCGTCCCGAAGCCCTCGATCTCGATTCGGTGGGTTCCGTCCGCCTGAGCATCCACCCGTGGCGCGGGAGTGCTCAGCCGAACTCGGAACGCGTCAGGCGACCCCTCGCGGGCCTCCTGACGCGATGCTGCGCCGGACGACCAGACGGTAGCCAGAGTGCAAGCGCCGAAAATCCCGACGAGCCTGGCGAAATTCGAGGGCACCATGTCCTCTCGGGGACCTCGCCACGCTCACCCCCCGTTTCTGGCCGTCCCGTTCTGGCGTCTGGGCTCAGCTCTGAACGGGTCCGCCTCCGCAGGTGTTGTCGTCCGCCTTACTGCAGACGACGGCCCGGGCTTCGAGCTTCTCCGTGTGAAGGACCGCGGGCCGCTCGTACGACTTCTTCATTCGCCTCCCCCTGGTCGCTATGGGTGATTGCCCATGCCTGAGGTTACTACCCACACCGGCCGGACGCACAGCGAGCCCGGCACGCGCGTACATATACCCTGCCACCTTGACGTTTTCAAGCGCTTTTTGCTCGCACGCCCGGGTCTTTGATCTGCAGCAGCTCGTAATGCCTCCGCACCGCCTGCGCGTTGATCTCGGCCTGGGGGTAGACAGCCAGGGGGTTTCCGGTCTGGTTTTCGGCCACCCCGAGGCAAAACGTGAAATATGGACCGTTCGGGTGCTTGTCGAGCTGCGTGCGCGCCTCGACGGACAGGTCCCGAACCTCCTGCAGGACGGGCGAGGTTCGCCAGATCGAATCCAGGCTCTCGATCTCGAGGATGTTGGCGATTTTCCGCCGGAACGCCACGCAGGGCAGGATGTTCCCGTACGGATCGACCGTGAAGCCGGAGCGCCCGGTCCCGCAGTTCGCCCCGCCCTCGGAGGCGCAGTGGTTCTGGCGCGGCGGGAGCTTGCCGCGATGCAGCTCGCTGTACCACTCGACCCAGTACTTCCGGATGAACTCCTCGTTCGCTCGCAATGCGAGCGGACCCTGATCTCCGTCGTCCTTCGGTGTGATCACGGCGTCGAAGTTCACGCGCAAGCCGAATCGCTCGCCGAGGTCGCGAATCTCGAACAGCTCGTTCTGATTCAACTGGGTGATCGGGCACTTCAGGTTGACCTTGATCCCGGCCTCGACGAGGTTGCCGATCGCTTGCACCGTCTTGACGAACGCCCCCTGGATGCGGGTCAGCGCGTCGTGCGTCTCGGGACGCGATCCGTGGATCGAGACCTCGACTTCCAGAGGGTCGAGCGCGCGCAAGCGCGCGACGGTCTTCTTGTCGGCCAGGAGGTATCCGTTTGTGTACACCCGGAGCGCCATGTTGAGGCGGCGCACCTCGGCGGCAATGGCGAAGAAATCTCTGTGGCACATCGCCTCGCCGCCGGTCAGCGTCACGTAGAGAACGCCGAACTCCTGGATCTTGCTCAGCGCCTCGAAGATCTGCGGCGTCGACATCTCGCGCTGGCCGGTGGGCGAGTTGTAGCAGAACGAGCACAGGTGGTTGCAGCGGTAGGTGATCTCGATCTGACAGTTGAGCGGGATCGCCTGCGCGAAGGCGTAGTTGAGCAAGCGCCGGTACGGATCGGTCAAGACGCCACCCCGCTCGTCGCTTCGTCAGCGAGCATTCCGTGAAGCTCCAGGTCGCGGAGGAACACCTCGACGTCGCGCATGGCCTGATCGGCCGAGACGTCGAACTCCTGGGCGACCGCGTCCCGGATCTGCTCCGGGGAGTGAACCCCGTCGAGGAGCGAGAAGATCAGCGCGCCCGCCGGATTCAGGACCTTGACCTCCGAGCGAGCAGGAAGGACGACGAATCCACCTTCGTCGCCCACGGCGCGGAACGCGCTTCCCGGCGCCCGTCGCGGATAGCCTGCCATCGCGTCTCCCGCCGCGCGGTACCCACCCTCGACCCCGTCCGACCGGGGGCGGCCGCGGAACAGCCGTAAGTGTACGGCCAAGGTCCGGGCTCGTCCATCACGCTGTCGATCGGCTATCGAAGGTACCCCAGGGATCGCAGCCGCTCGAGAATCTCGGGATCCGACTCGCTGGTGACGGACTGCCGTTCGGCGAGGGGGAGCCGGCCATAGCTCGCCACCGTGCCCAGCGGTCTCGACGGCGGCTCGAGACAGGCCTCAGGCGCCTGGCCAGGCATCTCCAAGCTCGCCGGGAACCCCATCACCCGTAGAACCAGGGGCGCCAGGTCGATCTCGGATAGGGCTGGCCCGATGCAGGAGGTCCGAGACCGCGGTCCGCGGACGCAAACGAACCCCTCGAGGCCCGGCCCCCGGCCTGGATCGGCAACAATCACGGTTGCCTGGCCGCTGGATTCGATGATCGGGCCGAGTCGCTCGTCGAGCGCGCTGGCGTACAATTCTAATACCTTCAGGACATCGAACATGACCGGCGCGGAGGCCGCTTCCTCGAGGCGGGCGATCCGCTGCCTCAGGATGTCGAGTCCTGGCAAATAGGCGAAGCCCACGCTCACGCGGTCGTCGTCGAGAAGCTCTCGCAGCCGCTCGCACGCGAAGGCGTCGATCAGGAACGACTCCCAGGCCCAACTCTCGAAGCGCGGCGACACCCCGACGAACCGAGACGCGAACACCTCGCGGAGCCGCGCAACCTCGGCCGGAAAGCTCGCCCGAAGCCGGGCGTAGAGCGCACGCGGCGCAACATCGCGATCGTCGGGAGAGTCGGCCAGGAGCTTCGGCAGAACCCGATCGCTGACGACGTAGCGCGCCCGGGCCCCCTGCGGGCCGCGCTCGTCGGGCGGCGCTGGCCACGTCGCCCACCATCCCACCACCGCAGTCCCGACGTGCTGCGACGCGATTTCCCACAAGGCCGGCGCACGTCGGACACCGCGCGACGCGGGTACCGTCCGGACCGGCAGGACCAGGCGCCAGACGGTCCACAGCGGCAGCGCGCCGCGCAGCGTCGTGCCGACTCCCGGCAGCCGCTCCGCTCCGGCGCCCCGGACGCCGTGCTCCGCGGGAGGAAGCCCGGTGGCAATCGTCGTCCACACCTCGGCCGGCTCGGCTCGCCGCGCTCGCCGCAGCGGGTAGGTCGCGCCGCTCTCGAGCACGGCCAGCAGGCGGCTCAGCGCGCCGCGCTCGCCGAGCGCCTCGACCAGCTCTCCGTCGAGCCCATCGATCCCGATCACGACGACTCGCTCGGGGGCACTCGTGGTCGCAAACGGCACGAGCGCCCGGGGAGCGGGGGCCGGGACGATCAGCGCGCGCGCGGCCACGGCGATCGCACCCGCGAGCAGCGCGCCACCGACGACCAGACCGCGCCGCCTGGGGCGCGGGCCCGGAACGTCGCCCGTGCGTCGCACGATGCCCGCGAGCGAGACCAGTCCGGCGAGATGTCCGATCGCGACCACCACCGGAACCGCGACGAGGACGAACAACAGGTCCTCGACGAGCGGACCGTCTCCGGCCCGTGCCCACCACAGCGCGAGCACGTAAACCAGCGCCACGACGCCCGATACGGCCGCGGCCCAGCCCACCCCGCGTCTGCCGGCGAGCCGCGTGACCACGAGCGCGGTCACGAGGTCGAGCGCGCACACGGCGATCGTCGCCGGAAGGAGCAGGTAGAGCCAGAAGAGCGGCAGGTCGATCGCGCGCTCGAGCGGACGCTCCGACCAGGCCAGCACGGCGGCGAGAAGCCCGCCCAGGAGCGGACCGATCACGAGCGCGGCCTTGACGGCCGAGCCCAGCGCTCCGGGCAGAGATGATCCCGTGGCGAACTGTGGCAGCAAGACGAAGCGCTCGACGTGACTGCTCAGGTAGCCGCGCTCCTGCAGGCGCTTCCGTACGGCCTCGTAGTCCAAGGCTAGGAGCCTGGACCGGCAGCCCGCTTCACGAGATCGGCGAATGCAGGACGGCTCGCCACGTCGCGAAACTCCTCTGCGTCGGCGAGCCGATCGACCTGGACGAACCCCCGGTCGACCGCCTCGCCGAGCGTGACCAGCGCAGCGTCGGTCCGTCCGGCACGCGCCTGGCAGCGCGCGAGCAGAACGCGCAGCGTTCCCGAGCGAGCGAACTTCGCGGTCGCCGCTGGCACGGCGTCCTCGCAGAGACCTTCCTGGCCCAGGTCGAACGCGTTGACCAGGCGATAGTAGGTCAATAGCTCGGAGTCGGGCAGCGCCGCGAGGCCGGAGTCGAGCGCCTGCTGCGCCTGCCGCTCGAGGCCCTGGACTTTCAGAGCCTGTCCCAGCTGGAAGTACGCCTGGTCGCTATCGGGATAGAGGCGCACGAGCTCGGCCGCCCAATCCTGCGCCTCCCGAGCCCGCCCGGTGTGGACCAGCGTCGCGGCGAGACTGACCAGGCTCCACTTGTTCGTCGGGTCGCGCTTCAAGACGTAGCGGCACACATCCTCGACCTGCGTCCACGCACCCCCGGCGAGCGCCGCCTGCGCGGCGAGCAGCTCCGCCTCGACGTCGATGACGGCGCTGGGGGACGGTGCGCCAGCCGCGCTTCCTCCCGCGCCGCCGGACACGTAGCCCAGGCTCGCCAGCAGCCGTTCGGTGGCCGGATCGAGCACGGCATCGTGTGCGGGCTCGGAGGCTCGGAGATCCGACCGTGGCGCGGCGAGCGCGGCGAGCGCGGCGCGCAGCTCGGCCAGCCGCTCGGGCTCGCGGTCCGCCAGGTTCTCGAGCTCCTGGGGATCGCGATCGAGCCGATAGAGCTCCGGCTCGGGCGAGTCGATCAGCTTCCAGGTGCCGTGGCGCAAGCCCCGCAGCTCGGCCCAGCCGTAGTTGAGCGATCCGGCCAGGCTCTCGAAGTAGACGTCACCCAAGGCGAGCTTGCTCCGCCCCTCGATCGCCGCGCGCAGGCTCGCGCCTCGCACGTCGCGTGGCGGGAGCCCCGCGTAGTCGAGGACGGTCGCGAAGAGATCGGCCAAGCCGACCGGCTCGGCCACGCGGGCGCTCCGCGCCGAGGGGGCGCGAACGATCAGCGGCACGTGCTGCGTGGACTCGTAGATCAGATTCCCGTGGTGCCGCTCACGGTGATCGTAGAGCCCTTCGCCGTGGTCGCCCGCCACGACGAGCAGCGTCTCCGGCCAGCGCGGGCTCCGGCGCAGCGCATCCAACAGCCGCCCGAGCTGCGCGTCCATGTAGGCGATCTCGCCGTCGTACGGCCGATCGCGGTACTGCGAAGCGTACGGAAACGGCGGCGTGTAGGGCACGTGCGGATCGTAGAGATGAAGCCAGACGAACTGCTTGCCGTGCGCCGGCTGCGTGTCGAGCCAGGCCAGCGCGTGATCGACGCCGGTCGCAGCCGGCAGGCCCGCGTTGGCCAGCGGGTCCTTCTTGGGGCCCAGCCCATTGGGCGGCTCGCGGAAGGTGTCGAACCCCTGCTCGATGCCGAACTGACGGCCGACGATGAAGGCCGCGGGGAAGCCCGCGGTCGCGAACCCCGCGTCGCGCAGCAGCTCGGCCAGGGTCACCGCATCGGAGGCCAGCCGGAACACCAAGTTGTAGCGCACGCCGTGATCTTGCGGGTAGAGCCCGGTGAACATCGTGCTGTGCGAAGGGAGCGTCGTCGGAGCGGGCGAGACCGCGTTCTCGAACAGCACCGCCTCCTCGGCCAGCCGATCGAGGTTGGGCGTTGCGGCATCCGTGTAGCCGTAGCAGCCCAGTCGATCGGCGCGCGTCGTGTCGAGCGTCACGATCACGACGCGCGTCGGGAGCCGCTCGCCACGGCATCCGAGCGCGAGCCCGAGAGCCGCCAAGCCGAGCCCCGCGGCCGCCCGGCGGACTCGCGTCACTTGCGGTACTCCTTGAGTACCTCGGCGAACCGACCGCTCGCGCGCAGTGCCCGCAAGTCCGGGTCGGTCTCCATCAACCCCCACGTGCGGAATCCGGCTTCGATGGCGCGACGCAAGAACTCGACCGACCCGTCGAGATCGCCCGCCAGGCTCCGCGTGCAAGCCAGGTCGTACAGCACGTCCCCCTCGTTGGGTTTGTAGGGCAGGATCGCGCGGAGCACCTTCTCCGACTCGGCCCACGAGTCGCTCCACAGCGCGTGGGCGTACCAGTGCAGCATCTCCGGATCGGTCGGCTGAAGCTCGACGCCGCGCCGCAGCACGGCCAGGGCCTCGGCCCTGCCGCTCGCGCTCATCACGAGCGCCTGGCCGAAGTCGAGCCGGGTCGCCGGCAGGTCGGGCGCGAGCTCGAACGCAGCTCGAAAGGCGTCGAGCGCCGGGCGGGCCTGGCCTCTCTTCAGGAGCGCTCGCGCCAGGAGCAGG